>JAABUK010005280.1_pt1 | contig 20302 bp, 25 predicted proteins | sample 5559141 | NCBI WGS metagenome assembly JAABUK01 (sample SAMN10711869, study PRJNA513367) | rock metagenome | isolation source: Antarctica rocks | place: Antarctica: Victoria Land, Pudding Butte nord | collected 2016-01-03 | reverse complement strand
GCATGCAGGTCAGCTTCATTGTCAGCTTCAAACTCTGTTGGGTCGACGCAGGTGGGTAGTCATGATTTCTTCCGCTTACGATTCACGTGATGGCGCTGCAAGAAGCTATGGCACACCAGATGGCACACTTGCCGGCTTGTCTCCTTTAATTTCACGTTCGCTGGCGAACATGGGACGAGTCTTCATGACGCACATTTATACCGGCCGGTTTGCTCGTAGCGTACTGCACTTTTCGCTTCTGTGTGCAACTGTGACCAGCGTTCTCGCAGCGTCCACGACTAGCCCACAACTGTTGCTGCAAGGTCGTTTCGGCGACGTCAACGGGTTACAAACAGCCAAGTCCTTACCCGTGCTCTTTTCCTGGCCCTCCAGTAGCGTGTTCTTGACGTTTCAGAGCAGTAGCATAAATATCACCCTTACAGCACTTCAGTCCACCGTCCAGTATTCCACTTACAACCGTTTCACTTTTTGGCTGGACTCCAAGGAAGTGGCGATCCAAACATCGAACCCGAACGACACCTCGATCAAATGGAGCGCCACAGGACTGAGCTCTGCAAGTCATAATTTAACCATTACCAAGCTCAACGAGGCAACCTATGGAGAGGCGACTCTGGACTCCATAGTACTTGGAACTAATGGCAAGTAAGTGTGGCTCGTCTACAAGCAAGGACTGCTTTTGTTGTTGCTGTATCAGTGACAGCAAATGTACAAACACAAGGCGTGCTGCTCTCACTTTCTGCTTTTGCATACTCAGTCTGGAGGGAGCTGCTCATACTAGTCAGTAAGTGTGCAATGTGTTGAAATATGTTTTATGCAGATTCTTGTCGCCTACAATGCCAGCAGAGATGACAACAGGGCGCCGCATCCAATTCATTGGTGAGTCTAGGCTACCCATTTCCAACTTGCACCCTGCCCGCCCTGCCCTGCCCTGCCCTGCCCTGCCCTGCCCTGACCTGCCCCGCCCTGCCCTGCCTCCGACCCACGTCATTTGTGTTCATGTCAAGTCAAGCCCATGCCATTTCAAGTGTGAAAAGCTGCAACAAGCATACAAACAGAATGTCCCTTGCAAGTCATGTCTTTACTTCAGCAGCAGCCAGTCTCAGGAAGCCTCTGTCACACAATACCTCTGCAGCTGTAGCAGGGCCTTCTCAAATCACACTGCTGAAGAAAAATATGTATCTGGTATTTATGGCCACCTCATCCACAGCTGTACCATCCCTCATGACTCTAGGACCAGCACTTCTAAATCAGGTTTTCAGAAGCAGCACACTCTTTGCTGCCCTTGTTGCATCATTCCAACACCTTACCCAACCGTGAGATGTCCATCCATGAAGTGTCTACCCATGGGGTGGACTGCCCATGAGATGTCCACCTACAACCCTAAACATATAGTCTACCTGTGAAGCGTCTGCCCATGAGATGTCTACCCATGGGTGGACTGCTCATGAGATGTCCACCTGAAACCCTAAAAATATAGTTCGCCTGTGAAGTGTCCACCCATGAGATGTCCACCCATGATATGTCTTCTCACAAAACTTCCATCTGAACATGTCACCACACACACACACACACTCACTGACAACCGGCATACCCCTGCAGGAGATTCTTTCCTCACGGGATACGCCAACACAGGCGGGACCGACAACTGCAATTACGGTGCCTGTACGGCGTATGGTTGTCTCCCCAGTCTTGACACACAAGATGCAACTCTAGCTTGGGGACCCTTAACTGCCTCCAATCTTCAGGCAGACTACCAAGTCTTAGCTTGGTCAGGTTCCGGTGTGGTCACATATGACGTGCCCATTGCAGATGCCGAGGCAACTGCTGCAGCAGCTGCTGAAGCATCTCCTGAAGCAGCTACTGAAGCAGAGGCCCTGGCGGAATGGGAATATGAAGCGCAGTATCCGTTGGACAGCGACTTGTTTAACAGACAGGTTGCCGGCGACAACTCCACCATCATTACTAATTTCACGCAGTGGGTGCCACAGGTGAGTCATGGTTACTAAGCCTAGCATTGTATGCATGCTGTGATGATCCTGGAGGCTGCTGACATGACAGTCTTGCTCGCTTCAGTCATTGACAGTGCTTAGCTTCAGGCTGTCGCCTTAGAAGGCTCCCATTACGATTGCTGAAAAGCGAAAACTTTTCTTTTCTTTTCATTGACAGCAATCATCAGTCTGCAGTGACTGTCTCAATAGAGCTGCTGTGGGTTTTGGAGCAGAACCAATTCTATTCTCAATGCATCACGTTGCCACATTCAACAGTTCCTGCACAACAAGGGCTCTGCTGCAAGCGCTCATGCATGGCTTCAGTGTGAGTAGATATTGGCTCACAAAATTAGGTGTAGACACAGATGTAGGTTTGGACACAGAACTAGGTCAAGACACAGAAACTAGGTTCAGACACAGAACTAGGTTTCCACAAACCTAGCAGGTGCCCAGCACAGAACAATGGCTAGCCAACCTGTATGCTATCATGATTGTTGTGTATGCTCTTGCAGGCTGTGCAAAGATCAGAGCCAGTCAATGCTTTGCATGCATTCGATTAGTCTCTGCAGGCTGTTGCGATAGCTGGGGGAGCAAATGACTGAGTTTAGGGTTTGTCTCTGCAGGTTGTGATGGCTGGCGAAACAAATGACTAACTTTAGAGTTTGTCTCTGCAGGTTGTTGAGATCAAATGACTAAGTTTAGGGTTGTCTGCGCAGGTTGTGGTGATGGCTGGTGGAGCAAATAACTGAGTTTAGGGTTTGTCTGGTGGAGCAAATGACTAATTTAGGGTTTTTCTCTGCAGGTTGTGGTGATGGCTGGTGGAGCGAATGACTTTGCTCTTGACGCCACAGACCTGGAAACCTGGCAGACCCCATACTTGGCGTTCATAGATCAGGTGAGCTGCTGCAGAAACCCTGTCCCGACACAAAAACCCTGAAGCATCCACACAACGCAGCATGTGATGTGGACTGATGCGAAAACATTTTCTCATGCATTCACAAAGCACATGTCTTCCCTGAGGCTCAGTTTTGGGCGGCTCGCTGTATCAGATTGTTTTGAGTGTTGAGTTCTGAGTCTTGAGTCTTGAGTTTTGAGTTTGAGTTCAGTCAGATGGTGGGCTGGTCAAACATTCCCTTTGTTGCTCATTGCTTTGTGATCATTTGGGGGGCTGGCCAAATATTCCCTTTGTTGCTCATTGCGTTGTTTTCATTTGGTGGGCTGGTCAAATATTTCCTTTGCTGCTCACTGCTTTGTGATCATTTGGTGGGCTGGTCAAATGTTTCCTTTATTGCTCACTGCTTTGTGATCATTTGCTGCAGGTCAACAAAGTATACAGCTCTCCCCAGATTGTCATCTTCACCTATCCCTTGGAGTCTGCACCAACAGCTTCATACAACCAAACCACATACTACCTACAATACATGACCAGTTTGTATAACTCAGCCCGCTTGCAAGGGCTGTCCAACGTGCAGTTAATCCAGCTGAACGGCATCAACTTTCCTATAGACGGCTGGTGTGATGGACACCCAAGTGTGGCTGCACATGCCAACATTGCTGATCAGCTGACCGTGTATCTGAAGGCTGTTCTGCCTCAGTGGGCTAACAGCACATACCCACTGGTTGCTACCAGTTAGAGGGAAACAAAAGAAACGAACAGAAAAACGAAGTTAATGCTTTTCAGGACCATAAAGGGAGCCTTTTAGGGCGGCAGCCCAGAGCTACCAGTTTAAGTACTCTCTTTGGAGGCTTGCTGCGTTGGGTTGCACAGAATAGAGTCTAGTCATTGATCGGCTGCTTGTATGATTTGATGCCTCAGTTATGCTTCCCACGTTGCTTTTTATCACTCAAGGCCTGAAAATAAATGCAGCATCGGTCAGGACTGCATCAGCTATTTGATGTTGCAGCCTTTGCAAGTTTGTGTTTGGGAGGTTGAAAGAAGCTATCAGGACTTTGATGCTTGTCAATTCTGACATAAATCAGTTTTGTTCATGATTGATAGCCATCAAATGTTGCGCCTGGTTTAGAAAGGTAGTCCAGCGCGGTTGAGCAGCCTTTCAGCAATGGTTGAAATAAAGCAATAAGTTCCGTGCACATGTTCGCAAAGGTGCCGGCCCTCACCTGCCTAGCCCTTAGAGACTTTGTCATACGACGTATTTGAACAGAGTTGGCTATTTTACATGAGACAGGTCGTGACTGACTGTCTTCGACAACGTGCAGAGAGATTTCAAGACAACATCTGCCGTTTCAGTTTGTAAGCGTGGTGCAAGGTGCAGCAAGTATAATAATAATTTACAGGAGTTCCAGCTAATCGTTTTGCAGTTTGTATGCAGTGGTGCAAGCATTTGCTGGTGTGCATTGATCAATGTTGATGTGCCTGAGATGCTGGAGCTGAATGACAAGACTCTGTTGAATTTGTGCATGAGAAGCAACACTATCAATGCTGCTCACACTCAGTCTCTGTCTCTGCTGTTGTGCAATATAAATCAAAGTTGTGTGGGTGAGTGTTCAGCCTGAAACAGCCTGGTGTGTGTCTCGTTGCACCACACTGCGATGACATTACACAGGCTGTGCAAGGCGCTATCAGCACCAGCCTCTATGCCAAAGTTGTGATCTTTGCAGCATGTCTCTGGCTAAGTTGATCCGTTGCTCCATCAGCAAGCAGTTTGCACCACACTGTCTGTCTCAGTTGGTTACACCCAACCGTATCACTGCTTGGACCTGCGTAGAGTTGCCATTCAGAGCTTGTCACTCCGAGCGCCCACTCATCCGCTGGGTCAATTCTTCAGCAAACTTGTGTGCTTCTGAGCAAGGTCAGCATCAACCCAGGTGCTTTAGTTGTCCGTGTGGGACTGCTGCTCAAGTTGGTCGCTCGAGCCTAGTCGCAGTGCCGTATTGTGCTTGCAGTGAGAACTTCCGTTCTACAGGACAGGGCTTGCCGCAAGTCTCTCCTCCAGCTTCTCGGTCCACCAATCCTGAAGAGATCAGGAAATTTGCTAAGCTCGCCAACGAATGGTGGAACCCTCATGGAGCCTTCAGGCCTCTACACGCTATGAACCCTGTGCGATGCAAGTTTTTGCGAGACGTCCTATGTCTTTCCTTCAAGTAAGGACTCCAGCCCTCTGCACTGTGCCATGTGCTATTAAGGTGCTTGTCTTGTCGCCTGCAGCCTTAGTATGCATGACATGTGATATGTTCACAGGATTGACCCAGTACAAGCTGAGCCTTTCAAGGATCTTTCCTTTCTGGATGTTGGCTGTGGAGGTGGCATCCTTACAGAGGTCATACATCCCTATACACATGAGTCCTGTCTCTGTTGCTTTTGTTTTCAAGCATGACGCACACTGAATCATTGCGCATGTTGTTTATACAAGACTGCTCGTGCTCTGCAACACTTTGTTTGCTTCATTACGAATGGTTCAGAGTGTCAGGCATCCAGACACATGCATGCACAGCAGAACTTGAGGTTCCTTGAAAGACCATTGCACAGGTGCATTTTATTACTCACCGGTTCCCTGCATGTGGGCACTTGCATACAAATCATGCCCATTATGCTGCTGTCCATACATGTGAACATTGCATTCCAAACAGCATTGGAGCTGAGCAAGCAAATTGCAGGCCTGGGCAACCCGGTATAACTTTTGGCTTCTCATTAAATTTACACCGAAAGGCATAGTCTTTTCTTTTCTTTTGAAAATGCAGGCATTGGCAAGGATGGGTGCGAAAGTGACTGGCATAGAGCCACAACATGACAACATCAGCGCTGCCATTGCCCATGCTCAAGCAGACCCAGTTGTCGCTGAGAGAACAACCTACTTGGCTGTGACTGCTGAAGAGCTGGCAAGCTCAGGTATGTCCCAAAGCAGGTTGCCAGTGACTTCAAGCTAACATTGATGGAGTCAAGCTGTACATGCAATGCAAGCAGTTGATTGAGTGATTGATTGATTTTAAACTGTGCCAGCCTTTGCCACGAGCATGTTGCCTGTGATTGGCATGCTAGGAACTGTGAAAGCGTACTCATGCTGTGATGGGCATATTGGGAGTGTGAAAGCGTACTCATGCTGTGACTTCAACTCGGCATTGGTGGGCTCAAGCTGTGCATGCAACGCGAGCAGTCATCATGAGCTAAACCCCCATTTTGTCTGTCAAATCTTACATCATGACAGCGCACATGCTGCACCCTGCTGCCTGCTTAGTTTGATTGCAGGGACAGCCAACCTGTCCAAAATCTGCTTAGTGAGACAGTCAAGGGATAGTGGCATAGAAGCTTGTTTGTTGCAAAGTTTGGCCAATTCCACAAGTCATTGCATCTGCTCTTAAGAGAGACAAGACTTGTCCTGCACGTACCTAGCTCATCACAAGCCGGAAAGCAAATATTCTTATTATTCTTATTGCATCTGCATGCTGAGACTGCTTCTGAGAGATGTGCGTCTGCCAGGTGTGCTTGTATTTTAGGCACTGACGTTCATGCAGGATCAATGATGTTACATTACGTGATTGTCAAAACTGTCCTATGAATAGGTCTAGGATAGGGATGCACAAGACAGGCTGCTCTGGGAAGACAAGATTTGTCCTGCACGCACCTAGCTCAACATGAACTGGACAGCGTTTCAATTGTTCGTCTTCTTATTATTATGATCATTATTGTTATTATTATTATTGTTATTGTTATTGGTGTGAAAATTATTGATATGCATGCAGGCACCCAATTTGATGCTGTCATGGGTCTTGAAATCATAGAGCATGTGGATGAGCCCCAGCAGTTTCTCAAAACCCTGGGATCCTTGACAAAGTCAGATGGAGCATTGTTCATTTCCACAATCAACAGGACGCTTCGGGGGTATGCACTGGCAATACTGGGGGCTGAGCAATTGACAGGAGTCGTACCCAAGGGGACACATGACTGGAATAAGTTCCTTACCCCAGGCAAGACCACCTTGTGCTCAGCTTGTCAAGAAGACCCCAATCCCCCCCCCCCCCCCCCTCCCCATAAAGTTGTTATCAACGTTGATTGTTGTCTGCTTGTAGCCGTATGTGCATGTACCATGCCTGCTTGCAAAGCAACATTCTGGACCCTGTGTTTTTCATTGTTCACCTTGTGCTATTTGTACTTGTTGGCATCGCTTACACGCAAAACAAGAACACAGCAAATACAGCATTTTTCATTACCAACATTATTTATTTGTTTCTGCTGTTCTGGTGCATTCCCTGTTGTGTCAACTTAATGTTGCAAGTGTTGTGCAGAGGAGCTGTGTATGCTGACAGAAGGCACCGGACTGGAGCTGGAGCAGCTGGCTGGCATGGTTCTAAACCCCTGGAGTGGCACATGGGCGCTATCCACCAGTACCGAAGTCAATTACATAGCATACTTTTCAAAAGTTAGCCTGGCAGACAGATTGCAACAGAAACAGCAGCCCGGGTTGAACAGTAAAGCAGCAGATCTTGCCTCTGCATGATGTGTTGCTGCGGTTGGGCAGCAATCCGCTGGCTGACAAAACTCAGCAAGGGAGTATGCCCAGGCCCAGGAGGTGTTTGCATACTGTTTGTTCACAAACGGCAGTTCTGAGCTCTTTATGTGGCCTGACGTGTACGTGTAGGCCAATATTTGCTAGGGCTTCTGCCCATTTCCCTAGTCATTTTAATGTTGGTCGATCGAACAAATAATTGCTTTTGGCCCGACCGTCATTACATGCCCATTACACAGTGCAACTGACGTTACAAACCGTAAATACAGATGGTAATGATGGCCTGACAAAGGCGCGACCCTATATAACATTAAAATGACTACGTTAGCTCATGGCAGGATGCTGCCAAAGATATGAGTTTGACATGAAAGTGTGTCTCTGGAATGAGACCGCTAGCAGACGTGAGATACACGCTGCCTGTCTGCAGCTTGTTCAACCTCAGCATGCACCATTGAGCGAATGACAACAGAGTTAGTGCAAGCCAAAGTGCACCAAGGTCTCATGTTTGATTTCTCATAGCCCTCTTGCGCAAACACGTGCTTGTACAATTGAAGCAGGGCGCAAATATCTATATGCATACAATGCATGAGCAGGCTAGTAAAGCGATTTCGCATAAATCCAAAACGCATGCACACCTTGCCTGCCATCTACTTGTAGCTGTTTCATCCAAAGCAGATTTGACAATGCACAGTAGATTTACACTTTTCGAGCTGGATATCGAAAGCAGCAAATACCCACTTGCAGTCTTCAGTTGCTTAATTGGCACCACAATCAGGTACGCATGCTGGAAGACTTGCAATCAATGATACAAGCAGCTGTTGATGCTAAAACAGCTGTTCAACACAAAACACAAACAGCAGACTCTTGAGTCTGGCAAATGATACATACTCACCCAAAGACAACATGCAATAGGCTACAGGTCTTGGATGTGTTTCATAGCCAGGCGTTTGGTATACAAATACTTCGAATTATACTGGTCTTATGAGCTTGTTCATTGAGCTTGAGTGCCGTTCTGACACAATTCAGTTGTCCTTGGCTAAAGATGCTTCATATCATGCACAAGGCCTTGCAAATGTGGCCAAACTAGGCATCTGAACTGGAGCGCTGTGACCTGTTTCTGCTGCTGATCTCTTCAGTGAGATCGCTTTGGCTGAGCGCCTCGTACTTCTGATGTCTGGATTGCAGAGCCCAAGCAAACATGCCAGCTGCTGCAAAAATGACCAAACTGCCGACAAGGACTGCTGTTGCAAAAATAGTGCTACTTTGTCTGTTGGCTGGCATTGATTCTGGATCAGCTGTTTTGTCAATGCCGCGAGTGTCTCCTGCAATAAGACAATCATCATTCAGTTTAAGCAGTGCCATAGCTCGAAGTCATCTATGACAGGCAACTGTGCAGCTTGCTTTAGGGTTCAGGTGCAAATACAGTAAAGATACTTGAGGCTACAGTCAATACAGACTGCTACCGTTCATCAGCTAGAGCCTAGCTACAGACAAGGCTAACACAATCCTTGTGCCACACATTCCTAGCAGTTGTTGAGTCACGTAACTCTCACCATCCCTCTATCAACAGGTTCAAGCAATGACTGATGTGGGCCCTCCGTGAGCAGACATTGACATGGAGCCTACTACTGCTGTTTGTCTGTACGTTTTGATTCTACACAAATGATTTGAAAGTTAAGCTTCTGCTTTAAATTTTATCTTTTGGAAAAGACACAAGATTTACACATGTTTCATGTTCAGACTGCCATACTGATTGAAAAGTCATACCAGACCTACCTGGATCTGATTGCAGCTCATCCCCAGACTCCAGATGCCCAAAGCCACTTGCATAGAAGCCAAAAGCTGTGCCCTCATGATGTGCATAGTCTGGTCCAAATGCTGAGCCTACATCACAGCAATTATGAATGCTTTTAAGTCAGTTGAAGCACACCAAGCAAGAGAGATTAATGAAGCAAGCAAGACAGCTTTGTAATAGTCTCCTGGCAAAGTCTAACATCTATTGTAGCTGAAAATGGTAGCTCAGAAGTATTGCAAACATCGCTTGCAAATGTGAGCAAAGGCTGAGTGGATTGTTTCCAGGTAACCTGCATCTTCCATGGCATGCAGTGACCATGTCATTCATTGGAGGGTTACATGATGGTAACCTATGATGTACAGGAATGCATTACCTGTGGTGGCTATGACAGGTCCTGGACAAGAGGTGTTGAAGTCTACCAAAACCAAGAAGAACAGAGCCATCACCCCAAAATGGTTTTCGGAAGGATCGTAGTCTGATTCGATAGTCACATTGGTTCCAGGCTGAATTTGCTTGGGCTGGTCGAAAACAGTCTGCGACATTTTCACCAGGTACCCAGACTCTTCGCCGACTGTTTCGGGGGTGTCAGAATTGCCGTAAGACGGGCATGAGCTGCAAAGCTCCTCGCCATTGTCCTGGTTGATCAGTCGCATACACTGACCGCCAATGTGTTGATGACCGAGACAGCGAAGGAGACCGAAACTGCTCGTTTGAGGACACCTGGCGTCCATGGGTCCCGACAGCGATAGCAGGGCCGTTTGTTTATCTGGCTGTTGCACAACGTCATATTCGATGGACCCGTTTGCTGCGTCCATCATATACGAGATCACTGGCTTTACAGGTGTGCTGGGCTCTAAAACCCTGCAGAACAACAAAGACATCAAACATGCAAGCCTCAACGTCTGCTACATGTTCGCAAGCTCCGTTCTGGTAGGCAACGGTGATTCAGTGCATGTAAGGACAGCAACAGCAGCTTGCTCAAGCACGCACGCAGCACCCTGAACTGTGCAACTTATCACTAATTTCGTGATCAGTGTACTTGAAAACAGCAAAAGACTGAGGTAGGCTGCTCTACCTGTAAGTGACATTGAATTGCAGATGGTATGTGTTGATGGTGGTGTTGGGTGCCGAAGAGGGACACTGTGAGCAGCAGCTGCCTCCGCCATGTTTCCCCTTCAGCTCATGCTTTGCATCTGAGCACCAGCATTCTATACAACGAGGCACATCCTCTGGCGATACACCAAGGGTGTTGATGACATGAATGTTGACCAGCCTGCATAGCAATACATTCCATTTCAGCACATGCGCCTATAGAGATGTGCAAGACAGACAGCTTTGGAGAGACAAGGCTTGTCCTGCACGTACCTAGCTCATCATGAGCTGGAAAGCGTTGTTATTACTATTATTATTGCTATTGTTATTATTATTGTTATTGTTGTTATTATAACTGCATGCACACACACACAGAGATTGATACCTGGGCCCAAGCTGACAGCTAAAACACACTTCAGAGCAGGATCGCGTGTCTGGTCTTCTGCTGTCAACACATGCGTACTTTAAAAAGAAAAGAAAATGTTACACCGGTAGGCGTGATAACGGGAACGCGCACGACGGCTTGAACGCAACCTGAGGCCGTTAAGCCAAAGTAATGATGTTTCTTCCAGGACGAACCTGTACCTATACTCCTTGACAGGCGTATGCTCTATCCACTAAGCCATTCAACATCTGGCTAACAGCACGGCATGCGTGCTTTACCAATGTCATGAATGTACAGCAGCGTACAATGCATGCCAGCACATGCTTCAACTGTGAGGACAGCCACTTCCCGCAGATGCCTCATTCAGGGATCTGCTGAACTTTGCTGTCCTCACAAACGAAGCATGTGCAGGCAACCGCAACGACTTTGTCTGCAATGCATGGCAGCAGCACATGAGGGGACATTTGACTCAATCCTGACAATAACATGATGTCATGATGATGTAATGGGGTGTTGCTTACGCTCACATCCTATCTTTTGACTTGGGCTTGATCAATAAACCAGACAGTGCAAACCCAACAGGCAGTCTGCAGAAAGAATGTTCATGTCCCTCTTTGTTTGGGCTCCTGACAAGCAGTCTGCAATGAGACTGCAACGAATGTGCAGCAATGTCACTATACAGACATACAAGAAACACTAGCAGGTGTGACGCTCATCAAAAGACACCTTGACATGATGATAACAACAATAATAAAAGCGCTTCCAGCTCATGATGAGCTAGGTACGTGCAGGATGAACCGTGTGCTGTTATGCACATTTTGCGCTGCATGAGCAGCCTGTGCATCTCATACTAGTGGCGTTGATCGTATGATGCATGGATGCTACTGCGTCCCCCTTGGGCTTAGTAATGGAGCCAGGCACAAATGACTCGAATGTGGGATGCAAGCTGTGTATTGCAACGTGTATGTACATGACTCCTTTGCCTTTGGGGCTTGCTACTATGACCTTGGGGTTTACTTAGGCGCTCACCCCTTTGCAAATGCCTTACCTTGACATGTCAGACACAAATTGGGAACCATTGACAACTGAGTAAAAGGGCTCAGCCAAAGGTGGTTCTGCATTGCCGCCTCTAAACTCCGCGCCCTCGCCGACCACAAGATTTGAGGGACCAAAGATGTGGTGCAGATAGAGCTGCAGCAGCAACTTTCATTGTCGACATGGCTTTTGTCTTTGTGCAATGATAGGCAATGATTTTGCAGTGAGAAGCAATGTTGTTTGCAAAGGGGATTGTACATGCACGCTCCTTCCAGACGCTGCATATAGCACCCGAAAAGGCTGTATCAAAAGCACGAAGCCAACTCAGACAAGAATAAAGATATGACATGAAGACATAACTTTGACAGGAAAAAAGATGACACATGAAGACGACAAGAAGTATATTTGACAGGACAATATATGTCGTGTGAAGATAACATGCCATAGTTCAAACATCAGGACAGATATCATACAAGAGAACATGACATAGTATGAGAAAGAGACAGATATCTGTGTACCTCAGATAGGGGCACTTGCCGACTGGAACCATCAACCAGACCCAGTGTCTGTTTCACCACGCCAACAATATTCCCCACAGGGAAAGGGTTTGGCAAGAAGTAAAAGGCATCCTCAATCTGCATCAAATCAGTGTGTTCACTTTGTTGAGAGTTGATGCCAAATTTCTGCAGCAAACTGTTGATCCTGTGCCAGAGTGGACCCCTGCACTAAGCCTTGACCATCACAGACAAAGCATACAGAATAGCTAACAAACTGAGTGAGCATGCAACATGTTGCCAACCTGACAGAACACTTTGCATGATCACTGCACAGCCAAGAACTGGTGCAACTGCAAGGAAGCTACACGTGCTTGCGACCACCTGTAGGCATGCATGCATAGGACTGATGCATGCAGCATGTGTGGGAGTATCCAGGCTCTCTGGCTGGATGCAAAGACTGCCTAAAACGTAGATGTGTCAAACCAAAACTGCAGAGTTATGCAATAGTGCAATAGTGCATGATAGTGAGTCACCTGCCAGCTTGTCACAATACAGAGATGTTGCTCTTTCTTTCTGTAGTAGAAAAGTGCCTTGGAGAGTACAAAGGCCAACTAAAACATCGCCTAGGGACAGGCAAAACAAATTTCCACATTGGAGAGAATTCTTATAAGGAATCACCTGACCAGGCTTCAGTTGTATTGCAGGGCTGTAGCAGACAGCCATGAACAAGCTGCTGTCAGATGGATCTTGTGTTGGCTCCAGACAGTTCCCAACACCATCCCTGATCAAATCCTCAAAGCTGCCTCCCCGCTCTTCTGCGTGTCTCTTCTTGGTGTCCTCTGTAGTCACATGTGCAGTGTCAGGTGATACTGAGGCAAAGCTGGCATTGCTTATGTGAAGGGTCCTTGCATGCATTGTTATTTGCACAAAATCAGGAAAATCCACGTTTTTGGTTAGTCATGTGATTTGCTGTGAATAGCCATTCTGACAGTGAGATTGCTCTGTGCCGCTGCAAACTACTGCTTGCTGACAGCTACATCTCTGCAAAAGCATTACAAGCAAGGCCAGAGCTTTGGGTTCAGTGTGCACATCAGAGCCTGGCAAGCAGCCAGCAAAGATTTCTGAGCTGTGCTATGCAATGCCATTTGGGTGATGAGCAATTGTTGCTTGCACGGTTGCCAAGCTGCATGCACCAAAAAATAGTATGTGACAGCATTTGGTCCTTGTTGATATTGAGTCACGAGCTTGCTTGAGCTTCCAGCAATGGGATGCAACATTGAGTCTTTTCTCTGAATTGGAACTCGAATAAACATGTGTGGCATGCACATGCTTGAGAGCTGGCCATCTTAGCAGTCTTGCTGACCATATGCAACAGGTCAGCAAGACTGCTAAGATGGAGGGCAAGAACACAGCAGCAGAATTGCTTGCCTGCAGTTTCGTTCTTGGGTGTCACTGACACAGCAAATAGTGAGCCAGCTGCACACTGACGATTCAAGCTGGAGGAAAAGAAGAAAGTGCCGCTATAGTTCAAGCTGACGGCAAGAGGACTCTCTGAAGGCCCCGCGATCTGCACCCCATTCTCGACGTTGTCACAGCTGCGCTTCGGAAGCGTCACGACGTTCGTCTGATCTCCAGTCCAGTCGAACACCTACGATTCAACACAGGCGTTGCAAGATATGAGTCAAACAGTTTTCAAGCTTACCGTGCAGCGACAAATACCAGGCGATCTCCAACAATAGCGGTCACATCGTCGAACTGTGCTGTGTGCGTCCAGCCAGCATCTCCCCCAACTCTGATGTCAATGGCGTCGGCAAGCTGAATGATTAGGCACAGTGACAGAAGCCCAGATTTTTGTAGTTTACACCAGGACCTGCAGGACAGTGAGGTCGCCCTACTGTTGGCGATTAGGTCATGCATGGTGCTCGAACACACAGTCGCAAAAGGACAGAATTCGGGTTAAACTGCAATGTGGATCCAAACTCGGACTTGGATGGTGCATGTTCAGATTGCATACAGCTGCTGACCGTGACGCAGGTGCGAGGTTCATCTGCCCTTCTGCACGGGCTTAGGCAATCGATAGGGCTATCAGTACTGCCCTTCCTTGCTGGGGCGACCCCCGGGCCCTGCCCCCATGGCCCCGCCTAGCCTCGAGTCGTTACTAACTCGTCGATTACTCGTTACAGCGCAGAGGGAAATAGCGTGCTCGTACATAGGTGAACAGACACTGGAAGCTGCCTAGTGCTGTGGCCGTGAGATGCCCAAAGAAGACACTGAGCGTCGTCCCAGGTGCACGTGCGGCACCAAAGATCAGACTACGCACTAGTCCGGGATCTTTTGCAGCACGAGCCTTGTTGCCTTCGCGATGTTTGGTCGCCTCAACTCCAGACGTTGCGACTATCGTGTGCATCTGTTTCTCCTCTGGTCAGCATCCATTGCCCTCAGTTGCTTTCTGACTCTCCAGTTCACACCGTGTTATTCTGATTCTGCAAGCTATCCTAACACGAAATTAGCGAAATGCCTAGCAACTGAAGACAAAAAAGTACCAAAGCCACACATCTCTCGCGCCAGACTAAACGTTGCACACGGTTCTTCAAGTCACCGTCAGGCTGTCCTTGATACTGCAAGTGCATCACCAGCTCAGACACAACTGCCAAACGAGTCTTGGCTTCCTGCACTCGAGTATGACAAAGATCTGCCCCCCTTTGCCCCAATATTCATGGCCTTTCAGTTCAACTACGAGCTCCTCAAGCAAACGCTGATGAGCTACAAACTGGCCAAGGTTCACAACATCATCGTACTGGACAACTCGCTCGGCAGGCATGCCATAGGTGACGTTGACACTCTCAAGTCTACATATGGGGTTGCTCAAGTCATCGAGATGCCTTTCTCCATGTACTTCACTGAACTTCAAAACCTCATGGCATTCATGGCCCGCCAGACGCACCTTCCACTCTACTACTGGAGTCACATGGATGTCATGGCATTGCCACACTCAGATCGTGCAGAGGACGCAATGGGCATGCGCATGAGTCACTGTGCAGAGCAGACCTCCATCAACAATGCCAGCTGGGGTGTCATTTTCAATACAAATGATTACCTTTCTGCCAACAAACTAGAGGCTTTTGACTCATGTGGAGGTTATGACACCTATGGTGAGCACACTATATGTCATTATTGACTGATAGCAGAGGAAGTATCCATATGACATACATGATTTGAGCTGTTGCTTCTGTTTGCCTACAGTGACAACATACACCGCTGACTGCGACTTCTATGCAAGGATGAGAGGCAATGGCTACATAACAGTAGATTGCAATGTGGGATACATCTTCGACGCAACACTCAACAATGCAAGTGTGACTGAGGCCATGATTGCACCAGCTGACCAAGTAAGTTGGCAGCGAAAAAAAGAGCTGATGGAGGATATGGTATGGAGGAAATCGAAAAGCAGGGGAGCATGGAGGGAAGCAGATTTCACAGATGCTGACAGGGCTGCTTGGTGGCCCCTTTCAACAATGGGTCAAAACTATTATGCTAAGAAGTTCAGGGGAAAAGAATGTGATGATGCTGCAGAGGGCTTTATTCAGTTTGACCGTGTGGCTGTGCCCCTGTCCCAAGTACAAGCAAATAATCAAGAGTTGCTTGACAAGTACACTAAGTTGTACACTGGTGAAGGCAAGACTATCATGTAGTTGTACTACAGGTCTACACACATGTTGTCATGATCATGTGACTGAAAGTTCTCTGAAAATACAGCACTGAGTAGACAGTAGCCATTTCGATTGTGTTTGCAACATTAATGTGTCTGGACCTGTCCAAATAATTGTTTGGCTGTGTTCTCTTGGATGCAGATGTACAGCAGTCACGAATATTTTGCATCCATGGCATTGCAGCTCCACTGCTGTTGAGGGCATCTTGCATGATAAAAGGTGACATAGACTTTCCAGACACAACATCTGCCAGCTCACATTCGATTTCTTTGACCATGTTGCTTATGTTTACAAAACCAGTATTTTTGATGAAACATTCCTTACTCGTTGCAAGCGCATGACCAATGCATGAGGTGAGCAACAGTCGATATGACATGATGCAATGTCTATGTGGACAGCACGAACATTTTTATTGAAGCCAACTGTTACAGTAGCATTACGTCCCTAACATAAAGTGATAGATGAACCAACTGCAAATGCAACACCCTGCAGCATGACAAAGTGTCAGCACAAACAGGCTTGCGCTAGTGAAGAGTGCTTTGTGTCTATGAGCTGACTTTGGCTGCATAGCGTACACCTTTCGCGTACATGTAGTATCTCCCTGTGTCTGCTGATCTGAATGCGGCAAAGCCTTACAAATGACTCTGATCAGCTTACCTGCTGGCCCAATGGCAAAGTGGCGAAAAGACCAAAGAGCAGCCAGAAACAGGGCAGGCCAGTCTACAATTAACCTTCTTGATCAGCACTAGCCTGATTACAAAGTTTCGGCTCTGAAGTTTGTTGTTGGGTTGACATGCCTGCACAATTTCAAAGCTGAGAATCTGTTTGGAAGGCATGCTGTGCACATATGATTTGTTTGCAGTGCAATTGCATGCACAGTGGCAGTTGCGGTCTATAGCACACATTTGGTGCACTGATATTACAATAACGTCATCTGCGCATCGCCCACATGCCAGAATTTGACGGCGCAGCAGGTTGAGCTGGGGCAGGGCTGCTAGCAGAAGCCCCAAAGCCCCCAAATCCTCCTCCAAACCCTGTACCCTGCTGAGGTCCGCCAAAAGCAGTTGGCTGCTGAGCTGCACCACCAAAAGCATTGCCACCTTGCTGTGCTGCTGCTCCAAAGGCATTGCCTGTTGCTGCTGCACCAGCAGCGCCGAAAGCTGATGGCTGCTGTGCGAATCCGCTGAACCCTCCGCCACCTGTTGATGCACATAGCCTTGAGCATCTTGCCTGGCATGCTTTATGTAACTGACAATGGGTCAGACATGACAGTAGTCTCTGCTTAGATAGCAATGATAGCAACAGCAACAATCTCAGACTCAGCAAGGCTAATTCCTGGGATGCACGGGAGGGCAGTGCAGATTTGTATTTGCGCAGCACCACTACTCAAATCATAGCGTGACATTGTGGTATGTATGCATGCTGCACTTCTGAATGATGTGACTTTGCTGAGTCCTGAATGCATTGCACACTGCCGCCAAGTATGGCAGCTTTTGCATTGATACAGTAGCAGTCAAGATGTTGCGCATGGAGGCTTGTTTATTTAGGATCGGAATTTATCTAGGGTTTAGGCTGGCTATATTGATGTAGGGTAGGGCAATGAACCCCAACACAAGTTAGATACTGGTGATGTAGACTGACTTACCAGATGCTGCACCACCAAAGGCAGATGATGCACCAGGTGCGGCAGCGGCTCCGAAACCAGGAGATCCCATCTGAGCATTGCTGCCAAACCCTCCGGGGGTTGCAGGGGCCCCAAAGACTGCTCCAGGGGTGCTTGGGGTCCCAAAGGCGGCGCCTGGGGATGCTGGAACCCCAAAGGCGCCACCTGGGGATCCAAATGCATTTCCAGGAGTTGCGCCAGTCCCGAATGCTGGTGTCGGGGTCGAGGGATTTGCAAAGCCTGCACAGAATGTTGTCGGTGAGCATGCGGATCACTTGGGAGATTTAGCTTTCAGGATGCATGGCCAAAAACACAGGACGTCAAGTCCTGATAATAGTAATAATAATGATGATAATGACAATGCGTTCCAGCTATTGATGAGCTAGGTATGTGCAAGACAACTCTTGCCTCTGTCATGACACAAGTCATTGCATGCATCATATGAGCAGCTTGTCACCTGAGGGCTAATTGCCTAAAACCCTAAATCATATGAGCACAGCTTGTCACCTGAGGGCTGACTGCCTAAAGTCTAAATTGTATGAGCACAGCTTGTCACCTGAGGGCTGATTGCCAAAAGGGGAGCTGGGCGTGGTGGAGGTTTGCCCAAAGGCCCCCCCAGGGGTGCCAAAGCTGCCGAAAGGGTTGGCAGCACCTGTAATTCCAGAATCCATATTAGGGTTTCAGCCTAATGAAACCCTAGAGTATAGTAAATACAAGGGAAGGCTGTAATGACAAGGCACATGCATACAGCTGCACCAAGACATTGCAGCACCTGCAAGCATGCATTCCGGATGATTCATTCACAGAGCTATAATGTTACATCTCTGTGTGCTGCTGTAAGCTTGAAAGTTTGAACATGATGGTCACAATGACAGTCATGCACAGAATGACTGTCACTGTTCCAAACAAAGAGCAGCAACATGGTCATACCTGAGGGTTGAGATGCAGCAAAACCCTGCTGCCCAAACCCTCCCACTCCAGCAGAAGAAGATGTAGGCGCCGCAGCAGCAGCAGATGAGGACGACAGGTTCCCAAAGCTCAATCCCTTCCCAAATGGGGACGCTGCTGATCCCGTGCTACCACCTTGGGATGCAGAAGAAGAGGATTGGCCGAACCCGAAGGACCCAAATGTTGATGCAACACCAGAAGCTGAGGAAGCAGTTGTCCATGGGGCAGAAGAGGAAGAGGAACAGGGAGCAGTTGCTTGGCCAAAAGGGTTGGCGGCTGGGGTTTGGCCAAAGCCTGAGAAGAGCTGACTGCCGGATTGGGATTGGCTGAGAGCGGGGGATGCGGACTGAGACGATGAAGAAGAGCCGAACAGGTTCGCTCCTGTAGCATGCACACAATTCTCGCGTTAAGAAGAAGAAAACGGTTAAGGGTTTAGGATTTCCTGTGTAGCAGATATGCTAGTCAGGCAACATGTGCAAAGCATTTGGCACACATAGTGTGTTAAGCTTTTACCTCCAAAGGCATTGCTGGAGGAGGCCCCAGTCTGCCCGAACAACCCTGCTCCAGGACTGGCAGGAGCCCCAAATGCTGGGAACAGCCCTGGACTTGAGGCTGCACAGTCAAAGCAGGTTTCAGAATACATGCTGATGTTGTTCAGATGCACATGGCAGACCTTTGGGTGTCCTGAAGCACACTTCAAATTCATGTGATTTTGCGCTTTCTGACGTCGCACTGCTGAATATATGCTTGCTCATCAAACAGAAGTCATATATTCACACGTCAAGAGAAACAGCACATAGCCTAATGCTAACATCCTGTATGTGCATTTGCCTGAGCACAATAGTTCTGCTCACCAGGTGCTCCAGCAGTTGCTGCAGTAGCTGCCGTCTGACCAAACCCAGCAGAAGCTCCAGAGGCAGCTGACAGGCCTGCGCCTGCTGCTGCAGCTGCTGGCTGACCACACGCTGACACGCCTGGCAATGGTGCTGATGTGGCTTGACTGCTTGCTGGGCTAGCTCCGAAACCAGCTGATGCTGACAATGATGATGATGATGCAGCAGCAGCTGTAGTGGGTTGAAGTGAGGCCGGTAACGTAGGTGAAGAAGATGTAGGGGGAGCTGCAGGAGGGGCTGCCTCGGGTGGGGGTACAGCAGGGGGTACGAGACCCCCCAGGGTGGTTGAGGGTGCCTGTTGCAGTCCACCTGTGATAGACAGAATGTATGTATCAGCTTTTCGTTTTACTTGCTACATTTGTCAGGTCACGAACATGGAAGTTTACAAGAGGTGAGGGTGCCAAGTGAAATGATCCTTTGGGAAAGTGCCAGAAAAGTTTAGGAAACATTGTACAGCGCAACAGTGACTGTCTAGATTGAAATGGCACTATGATTGTCACCCATGCAACAGAAAGCTGGCAAGCTGGGAGCTCCATTCAGTGATACCATGACATGTCCACATGCATGAGAGATTCTGCACAAAATGTGCGGAAAATGTGTCATAAGGCACAGCTTCTCACCGCTGGCTGCAGCTGCAGAAACGCTGCCCACAGCTGTGGAGCTAGCAGATGCTGCAGCTACACCAGGAAAGGTGAAGGGCTGTCCTGCTTGACCAGAAGAACCAAAGGCTGTGGAGCTGCCAAAGGGAGCGCTGCTGCCCATCGAGTTGCTGCCGAAAGGGAAGCTGTTGCCCATTGCGCTGCTGCCGAAAGGCATACTGCTAAAGGGGCTGCC
>JAABUK010005279.1_pt1 | contig 20308 bp, 19 predicted proteins | sample 5559141 | NCBI WGS metagenome assembly JAABUK01 (sample SAMN10711869, study PRJNA513367) | rock metagenome | isolation source: Antarctica rocks | place: Antarctica: Victoria Land, Pudding Butte nord | collected 2016-01-03 | reverse complement strand
TGGCCGGGGGCGACGTAGGCTTCCATGCCGATGATCGGCTTAACCTCGGCCGCCTTGGCCTCGCGGAGGAACTCCACCGCGCCGTGGAGGTTGCCGTGATCGGTCACGGCGATCGCCGGCATCCCCAGGGCCTTGACCCGCTTCACCAGGGCGGGGAGCTTGCTCGCTCCGTCGAGGAGGCTGTAATGGCTGTGGCAATGCAGGTGGACGAAAGGCCGGCTCGACATCAAGCACCTCGATCGGGTCGAGTCTTCGATCAGGGACGAGGGGCGGCCCGGTCGGCCCTCACGCGACTCGAACGGTGAACAGGCGTCACGTTCAGTGTATCGAGGTCCGCGTCATCGGCCAAGGCGGGGCCCACACTTCCTCCCTTTCAGATCGGACCCGAGCACGGCCCAACTCCAACCGGGCCGGACCCTCCCGGGGACTCTCGTCGCGCCAGGCCGGAAACGAGTCGAGATCGGTCCGGCCACCCGGTCGGGGCGGCCGGGCCGATCTCGCTTGAGACGGTCGACGAGCGGTGGGCATCTCTGGGGCTCAGACCCCGACGGTGAGGAGGCCCGGGCTCAGCTCAGTGACCTTTTCGGAGTCGGGATTGAGCTGGTCATTGACGTGACTCGACCCTTCCAGCCCCTGGACGAGGGCCCCGAGCTGGAGGGCGAGCAGGCGGTCGGCCGGGGTCTGGCCCCGGAGCAGGGAGAGGAACGCTTCGGCACCGATCAACACGGCCTTGGGCTTGCTGTGGATCGTGAGGACGAAGCGCGACGAGGGGTCTTCGAGGCTTTCCAGGACCTTGGGCAGGTCGCGGTGCAACTCGCGGCTCCCGATGTAACGAACGCGGGGGTGGGACATCGCCATCCTCTGAGGGCCGAACGGCCGGTTGTGGTCGAAGAGAAGTGCGAGGCGACGTGACGGAAACGCCTCGAGGAGAAAGGTAAAACCAATGTTAACCGGCGAGATCCCGGAGGTCAACCGGATCGGACCGGCCTCGCGAAAACCTCATAATCCCGGGCCGACCGGTCGGGCGATCCGGCCTCCCGACCTCGACCGATCGCCATTGACGGCCCGGGGGATCGGCGATAGCCTCCCGCCGTGCCGACGGGCCGGTCGGGCGTCGGATGACGAGACCTTTCTTGCAGGGAGGCGGAGATGCCGCGAACCAGATGGGCCGGGACCCTCCTCGTGGCCTCGCTCCTCGCCGGCTGCTCGACGACCGGCCCATTCGGCCGCGAAAAGCTCGGACTCCCCGCCGGCCCATCCTACGTCGGAGGCCGGGGGATGCAGATGTTCCCGGCGTCGACCAGCCTGCTGCCCAACGTCAAGGATGCGATGTCCGACGTCGGCATCCACTCGATCCTCCAGCGCGAGGATCCGGGCGGCCTGGTGATCCTCGAGGGCAAGACCGACGACGATCGCAAGGCGAGGGTGACGGTCCAGACCTCCGGCGTCAATGCCACGATCTCGGCCAAGGTCGGCTGGGTGGGCGATGAGCCGATCACGCGAGCCTTCCTCGACCGCCTCGGCTCCCGCCAGGGGACGATGCCCGCCCAGCCTGTCGGCACGCCGACGGCCGACGACTCGGCGGACGAGACCCGGAAGCCCCAGCCGCTCCTCTCTCGCGACGCGGTCCCGGATCAGGTCATGCTCCGCGATCAGCTCGAGTCGGGCCCGATGTCCTCGCCCAACTGAGCCGACCGCCCCCTCAGGTCGGCGACCCCTCGGCGAGGACCGGCCCACTCCCCACCGCTCGCTCCCTGGCCTTGATCGACAACACGGCCAGGTGGAGCCACCCGAGGCTCAGGACCGTCAGGACCAGCAGCGAGACGAACGAGGATCGGGGCTGGCCCGTCCACCGCCCGAGGAAGCCGAATAGCGGGGGAAGGACGAATCCGCCAAGGGCCCCGAGCGCTCCGACCAGCCCGCCGACGGCGCCCACGTCGTTCGGGTAATAATCGGGGACGTACTTGTAGACCGACGCCTTGCCGATCCCCATCCCGCAGCCGACCACGCACATCATCGCCGTGAAGAAGGCCGGGCCCGGTCGATACGACCTGCCGTAATAGACGCCGTCGGGGATGCAAAGGACGCATAGGGCGACCGTCATCACCAGGAAGACCGAGTAAGTCACCACCCTCGGCCCGTAGAGGTCGGACAGCCAGCCGCCAACCGGCCGCAAGAGGCTCGCCGGGAAGATGAAGAGGGCGGTCAGCAGTGCCGCTTCGTGGAGCTTGAGCTTGTAGGTGTCGACGTAGAACTTCGGCAGCCAGCCCGAGAGCGCGACGTAGGCCCCGAAGACGACCACATAATAAAGGCTGAACCGCCAGACCCGGGCATAACGGATCGGCGCCAGGAGTTCGGCCAGCGGCCGGCCCGCCCCTGGCTTGCGGTCGGGCCTGGGGGTGAACAGTGCGATCACCCCGGCCATCAGCACAAGGGAGACGGCATAAAGCGCCGGGACGACTCGCCAGCCTCCGGGGATGACCCCGCCGAGGAGCCCGGCCGCCGGGACCATCGTCAGGATGGCCGGCACGAAGAGGACCAGCAGCTTCGTCCCCGAGGCCCCGACGTTCCCCGCGCCCACTACGCCCAGCGCCATCCCCTTCATCCGGTCGGGGAACCAGGCCGAATTCCAGGAGATTCCCGCCGTGAACGAGTTGCCGGCCACGCCGAACAGCAGGGTGCAGGCCATCAATTCCGGATAGGTCGTCGCCCGGCTCAGCAAGTACGTCGGCACCGCGCAGAACAGGAGCAACCCGATATAGACCGCCCGCCCGCCGAACCGGTCGGCCCAGATCCCGAAGAGCATCCGGGGCAGGGCCCCCGCCAGGATCGCCGCCGCGATCAGCCACTCGACCTGGCCGTCGCTCAGGTTCAACGCCTTCTTCATCGGGATGTTGAGGACGCCGAGCATCAGCCAGACGCTGAACAGGAGCGTAAAGGCGATCGTCGAAAACGTGAGGACTCGCCAGCTGCCGGCGCTGGGCTGATCCTCCGGGGAAACGCTCATCGGACAATCTCCCGAGCGGCATCCCCAGGCGCGTGGGACCCCGGAGGGTCGCCCGGCGGGACGATCCGCAGATTATGGTGGGTTGGAGCGAAGCGACGTCGATTCGGAGAAGGGGAGTTCAGGCAGCCGCGAAGGCCGAACATGGGGAAGTCGGAGCGAGACGAAGCGGGGGGCCAAGACGGCCCGATCCCGGGAGCCACAAATGGCGAATGCCATGCCGACCCCGACAAGGTCCACCCATGCTCTCGCCTGCAATCGCGGGGAGAATGCCGGGTTGCTCGGGAATCGTAGGCCCTATTTCGATCCCGGTACCCGACGAGATTTTCGCCGAGGGACGTCACTCCCCAATGACCTGCCCGGAATCCGGGCACCATCGCCTCAGCCTTCCGCCGTCGGACCGTGCGAAGCCCTGGCCCGGATCAGCCAGGCGTATAGGCTCAACTGGCTAAGGGCGTGGTCGATCCGGCCGGATTCGACAAAGGCCCGCGCCTCATCTTCGTCGATCAATTCGACCGTAACTTCTTCGCCGTGGTCCGGCGTGATCTCCGCGACTTTGCGGGCGTTGGCGATGTGGATCGTCGTGATCCTCGAGTCCATCAGGGAGGGGTTCGACCAGGCCTGGCCGATCAGGGTTGGGGGGTCGCCCGCGTAGCCGGTCTCTTCGAGGAGCTCCCGGGCCCCGGCGACGAGCGGGTCTTCCCCGGGGTCGACCAGGCCGCCGGGTGTTTCCAGGCTGTCGAGGCCGGATCCGGCCCGGAACTGGCGGACGAGGATCAGGCGACGGCCTGCGGTCGTCGCCACCACGCTGACGGCGTCGGCGAGGCGGAGGACGTAGAAGTCGCGGGCCAGGCCGCTCCGGCGCGACCGATGACGCTCAATTCGGAGCCGAAACAGCCAGTTCTCCTCGATCGTGCGGTCCGCCTCGGGTTCCGCCCGCCAGGAAGGTTCCGCCATCGTCGAAGTCCCTCGTTGGGTGCTGGTCCCGACCCCGGATCACGCCCCCAGGAGGTCGTCGATCAGCGTCGCCACGCCATCCTCGTCGTTCGATCCCGTGACCATCGCCGCGGCCTCCCGGATCTCGAGGGTGGCGTGCCCCATGGCGACGCCGAGCCCCGCGCCCCGGATCATCGGCAGGTCGTTCACGTCGTCCCCCACGGCGACGACCTCGGACGGCTCGACCCCCCAGGCCTCCGCCAGATGGAGCAGGGCCGCCCATTTCCCGGCGTCGTGGCGGAGGACCTCGCACATCGTCCCGGCCGAGAGCGGGCTCCGCTGGACGAAAGTGCGGATCCGGCCCGGCATCCGGTCGTGGATCGCCCGGTCGACGGCCTCCATCTCCGACCTCGAACCGATGGCGCAGAGGTGATAATGCGGCAAGGAGGCCCGGCCCGTCCAGCCCGGGTCGACCTCGAAAAGGTCTCGGTTGCGCTCCAGGTACTCGTCGAAGTGGGCCCGGCCGGTCGGCGACCGGGCGACGACGAAGTCGCGGCCGTCCGGCGTCGCGTCGGTGAAGGAGAGGGCCGGCTCGTCCCTGGAATCGAGCAGCGCGAACAAAGGATCGAGGACCTCCCGGGGCAGGTCGGCCCGCCAGGTCGAGCGTCCGCCGTCGAACGGCTTGACCAGCGCCCCGGAGTTGCAGACGAGTGGCGAGTTGATCCCCAGTTGCCGGGCGATCGGCAGGGCCCGCCGATAACGTCGGCCGGTGCAGAGGACCGGACGGAGCCCGGCTCGCGCGGCCCTGGCCACCGCCGCGATCGTCCTGGGACGCAAGGACCCGCCGCCGTCCAGGATCGTCCCGTCGACATCAAGGGCGAGGATGCGAAAGCGGCCAATCGACAATCCAGGGTCCTCCCAGGTCGCGGAGCGAGTCGCATCACCAACGTAGGCGAATCTCAGGCCTCCGGCAAACCCGGAAAATCGCGCCGGAATCCACGAGTCCCCTTCCCGCGTGGGAAATTTGTTTTACAATGAGATCCTCTGCGACATTTGACCGACGATGAATAATCGAGGACGATGACGGGAGGTCCGTGCGACCGTCCCGATCAACGTCCCGCCCCGCCCCAAAGCCCTCCCCGATCGACCTCGCAATCGGCACCTCGCCGCCCCCCGAGCTTCGAATCGGCCGTCGTACTCGGAGTTATCCTCCCGTGACCCACTCGGAACAGACTGATCGCGCGTTGACCGATCAGGCTTCCATGCCGTCCGCCCCGGCCCCCCCCTCATCCCCGATCCTCGTCCTTCCCGCGAAGTCGACGTCCCACTCGGGGAGGCGTCTGGTCGGGATGGTCGCCGGGCTGGCCTTGCTCATTGGCTCGGTCGGCGGGGTCAAGTCCTGGGTCGTCCCCTACTTCTCCAGGCCGGATGATCGCCTGCTCAATTTGCCACGGATGACCGTGGCGAAGGTCGACATGAGCACGGTCTTGACGGCCTCGGGCCGGGTGGAGAGTTCCAGCAACACCATCATCGCGTGCGACCTGGAACGGCTCGAAGTCCGGAGCCAGGGCCGGTCGGTCTCCTCGGGCGGGGCCTCGACCATCCTGACGCTCGTCGACGAGGGGACGCAGGTCAAGAAGGGGGACGTCCTCTGCACGCTGGACGCCTCCGAGTACGAGGAGTTGGCAATCGCCCAAGAGCTCAAGACCGAGCAGGCTGCCGCCGCGCTGAAGCAGGCCCAGCTCAACTTCGAGGTGGCCGAGATGGCCGTGAGTGAGTTCGAACTGGGCCTCTACGCCCAGACGACGCAGTCGCTCGAAGGGTCGATCGTCCTGGCCAAGTCCGACCTGGAGCGGGCGACGGACCGACTCCACTGGACCGAGCAGATGCTCGACAAGGGGTACGCCTCGATCGCCAGCAAGGCCAACGCCGAGCGCTCGCTGAACCAGGCCCGCTTCGACCTGATGTCTTCCCGCAGCGAGCTTTCCAACTTCCTCGAATATGGCTCCAAGAAGACCAAGATGGAGCTGAGCAGCGAGGTCGAGAAGCGGCGCTACGAGGTGATCGCCAATACCCTCCGGGTGAACCGGAACCGCGAGCAGCTCGCCAACTACAAGCGGATGATCGGGCTTTGCACGATCCGGGCCCCGCACGCCGGATTCTTGATCTACGCCAACGATTGGTCCCGTCCGAGCAACACGCCGATCGAGCCCGGCCAGACCGTCCGCCAGTCGCAGAAGCTGTTTTTCCTGCCGGACCTCCAGAAGATGGAGGTGATGACCTACATCCACGAGTCGGTGGCGAGCCGGGTCCACCAGGGGATGGTGGCCCGGGCGCGGATCGAGGGCCTGGCGAATCGATCGCTGGAAGGGCACGTCGTCTCGGTCGCTCCTCTGCCGTCCTCGACCAACTGGTTCAGCGAGGAGGTGAAGTATTTCGTCGCCGTGGTGAAACTCGATGCGGTCCCCAAGGGGATGAAGCCGGGGATGACGGCGGAGGTCGAGTTCGACGTCGACCGCTGCCTCGACGTCCTGGCCGTCTCGAGCGAGGCGATCGCCTTCGAGAAGGGCCATGAGGTCTGCTACGTCGCCGGGATCGACGGCCTGGAACGCCGCCCGGTGACGCTCGGCCGGTCGAACCGGAACCTGCTCGAAGTCACGGGCGGGCTGGCCGAAGGCGACCAGGTCGTCCTCCGGCCCGAAAAGATCGAGGTGATCGACTCGCTCGTCGTGCAACCGGCCCACGCCGTCGAAGCCGAGGAGTCGCCCGAGGCCGTCTCCCAGGCCGCGCCCGGTTCACCAATCGCGGTGGAGTGAGGGCGACTCGGGGAAGTCGCCCGATCGGCGTGACCGGCGCATCTGCCTTGTGGTGGGTGGAGATTGGCTCCCCGATAGGGCCGGGTCGGCCGATGATCGAGGTGGGACGTTGGGCCGATCATCGACCCGGCGCAACGTCGATCCTCGACCCCCACCCCGATCGGGAATCGACCCTCGATGGCCACCAGACGAGTCCCGGCGAAATCGACGGCGTCCGCGCCTGCTTCCGGTTCCCCTCCGATCCTCAATGCCTTGCTCCTCGGCGCGGCCCTCTGCGGGGGGTTCGCCCTGCTGTTCTCCCGGGGGCGGCTGACCTGGCCGCCGACGCAATTGCTGGCGAGCGTTTACACCGTCGCCGGCTGCCTGGCGCTGATCGGTCCGGTCGTCCTCCATCGTCGCGACGCTCCCGAGGTCGGGCTCGGCGAACTGCTCTGGATGGCCGGTGGGCTGGTCGTCTGGATCTTCGACCTCGCGGCCGTGGCCCGAGGCGACTTCCGCGGGACGAGTTGGGCGACCCCGCTGGGTTATCAGCCGATGGGCCTGACGATCCTGGCCGTGTTGCTCGCCGCCTGGCGATGCCGGGTCGCCGGGTCGAGCTGGACCTGGACGAACGTCACGGGCTGGGCCCTCGGCCTATTCTGGGTCGCGATGGCGGCGACGACGTTGCTCCCGGCCCGGGTCCTCGGCATGGCGATGCGATGAGCGACCTTCGATCCTTGACGCGAGGCGGACCGGGCCGGTACTTTCGAAGGCCGAAGGACCCGAAGGCGGGCCGATCCATCCCCCATTCTTCCCGCCTCGACCCCGGGCAACCTCTCGACCGACCCGAAGGAGTTCGCGAAGTGGCCATCGACCAGAACCCCGCGCCAACACCGGCCCTGTCGACGGACGTACCGATCATCGAGAACGAGCTGCCGGCTTACCGGGCGATCAGCACGGCGGCGGTCCTCAGCTTGGTGACCGGCGTGGGCTCGGTCTTCTGCTATGCCGACCTCTGGTTCTTGCTTTTGGCCGCCGCGGCGGTCCTCCTGGGCCTCTCCGCTCTCAAGTCGATCCGCAGGTATCCTGACGTCCTGACCGGCAGCGCGATCGCGAAGGTCGGCATCGGGATCGCGTTATTGTTCGCCGCGACGGCGATTACCCGGCTCGCCTCCACCGACGTCTACCTCCGGATCGACGCCGGGCGGTTCGCCAAGTTTTATGCGACCGTCATCAAGGATGAGCCGGTGAGCGTCGCTCTTTTCTACAGCCAGCCCCCGCTTTATCGCAAGGAAAAGACGCCCGACGACATGATCGAGGAGATGAAGAAGGCCCGGAGCCCCGCCGCACCTGACGCCTACGAGGAGAAGGCGGCCCCGATCGTCTTGATGAAGAAACGCCTGGCCGGGAACGGAGAGGCGATCCGTTACGATTCCATCGAGACCCGCCTGATCGACGGCCTGACGACTTACGCCAACGCGCTCCTGATCCTGGAAGGCCCGGGTTCGGCCGAGTTCCCGGAGAAGGAACAGCACGCCCTCATCTCGATGGTGAAGGGGTCTGACGGCGGCAAGCTTGACTGGGTCGTCTCCGACGTCAAATTCCCCTACAAGCCGAAGTCGGCCCCCCTGACCGTTCAGAAGAAGGACGACGACGGCCACGGCCACGGCCATTGACCCTTCAGCCCGCGCTGTAAGAGGCGTGGCAGTTGTCGGTCTCCCAGAGCAATACCTCGACGATTGGCAGCCCCGCGTCGGCCGCATGCTCGAAGATCAGGCGGGCGATGTTCTCGGCCGTCGGGTTTTGCTCCATCACGAAGACCCGCTCGCCCCGCTCGACCAGCACCGGGAGGAGTGGGTCTTCCTGGCAGAGCAACAGGTTGTGGTCGAGGTTCTCGTCGATCCAAAGCTGGACGTGCCGCTTGATCTCCGAGAAATCGACCAACATCCCCGCGCGGTCGAGTGACGGGGCCTCCAGGGTGATGACCGCCCGCCCATTGTGGCCGTGGAGGTGGCGGCACTTGCCTTCATAATTGAGCAGGCGATGGCCGTAACAGAAGGCGATCTCGCGCGTCACTCGATACATGGCAAGCCCTTCGATCTCCGGGATCCAGCCCGTCTCGGGCCCGAAAGCGCCCGCGCGACCCCCGCGTATTCTATCCCCGAAGGTTGGTCCGGCAACCTCGCCGGACCTTGGCCTCAACCCCGCGTCGTGCGAAACCAGGCGAGCCTCGACTCGTTCGTGTAGTAGAGCGTGCCCAGGACCCGCATCACCATCATCCCGGAGTAGAGATTCAGGACCCACCCCGCCCAGAGCCCGAGCAGGCCGATCTCGGGGCTCGGCGAGTGGAGCAAGACCGTCCACCATCCCGCCATACCGATCAGCGCAGTCGTGGTCGAGACCAGGCAAGGAGCGACGTAAGCGTAGCCGATCCGGGCGATCGACCGGAGGGTCGTCTCGGGGTTGCTCGCCGTCAAGGTTTCGTGGAGAAGGGCCGTCATCAGCGACATCTGGGCGTAGGCGATCCCGACGAGCGCGAGGGCGGCGAAGACGACGAGGTCGTACCACTCGACCGGCCCGCAATGGTTCCAGTAGGAGAGGGCGGGGAGGCCCCCGATCGCCAGCCCGAGCAGCCCCGCCCAGGTCCATCGGGCGAGCTCTTCCAGGATCTCGACCCGGTCCCAGGTCGGCAGTCGAGGGTGGTCGTCCTGCCCCGAGGCGGAAGCGACCAGGATCCGGCCGAGGAAGATCAGGACATAACCGATCGTCAGTGTCGAGCAAATGACGAGCGGCAAGGCGAACGGGATCATGATCAGGTGGAACGGGCTGAGGGCATTCCCCGGCTGGAAATGCACGATCGCGTCGAACGAAGGGAGCGTCATGATCGACAGGAACGGCGGCAGCAAGACCATCAGGGCGATGCCCGGCCCGTCGACCAGCGGATAGCGCAAGGCATCGCCGAGCGAGAGGTCTCGCCGCTTCCGCCAAATTCGAAGGGGACGCCCATGACGGTCGAAACCGTAGGGGATCGAAGAGACGGTTTGACCGGCCCGCATACCCCGACCCATCACGCTGACCCTGATTTTCTGGTACGGGCCGATGAGAACGCCGTATCCGTTGTAGCGTTGCCCCGGTCGGCCGGTAAAGACCCGACTCCGAAGCGGCTCGGGCCCTCGGCAGGCTCAGGACTCGGGACGTGGCGAGGGGGACGACTCGGTCTTCATCGTTTCGAGCAAGTCGCGGACCTCCCTGGCCTGGGAGGGGTCGAGTTTGTGCGACTTGAGGAGGTGGAGGACCAGCAGGCCCGGCTCACCCTGGTAAAGCTTGTCCACCAGGCTCGCGACGCGCTTCTGCTGGACGTCGCGGACCGAGACCGTGGGCCGATAAGTGAAGGCCTGATCGGTCCGGTCGCTCTCGACGACCTTCTTGGTCTCCAGCCGGTCGAGCAGGGTGGCGACGGTGGCATACGACCAGGGCTTGCTATCCTTGGTCCCGACGTGGCCGGCCTCCCTGAGCGTCTCCAGGACTTCGCGGACCGTGGCGTGGCCGCGGTCCCAGAGGACCTTGAGCACATCCAGCTCGGAGTCGGGGATGGATAGCGGCGGCTTGGCCATGAGCAATCGTCTCGTTTCGGGACGCGAGGGGAGGCTGGTGGATGCCTTCGGGCGAGAGTCTCGGGAGGGTTGACCCGCCCAATACCTCATCGTATCCTAAGACAAGTGTCCTCCGTCCGTCAAGGGGTGATCGGACAACTGTCGTGAAAATGGCGGCGACCTGGACGGCCGGCGGCGAGGGTCGGGCCCGATGACCCGAGCGAGGCCCCCGAGCGGGCTGACCTGCCCCGGTTGCGGCTCGGGCCTGGAGCCGCTGGGGGGCGGTTTGGGCGAAGTCCATCGCCTCCGTTGTCAGGAGTGCGGCGAGACGTTCAAGGCCCGACCTCGCCGGCCAACGGCCGAGATCCGCACCGCACCGATCGTCGGAGGCTTCGGGCTGCTCGCGAGGCTGGCCGTCGTCCGGGCGATCCCGCCGCTCTACCAAGCCGGGTCCTGGTTGGGCGTGCTGGCCTGGCTCCCCCTGGGGGGTATCGTCCCGCTCGTCCGCGCCTGGCTGGCGGACCGACTCGCCGGCCCTGGCGACGTGATCGAGGCCCTCGGAGGGATCCGGGTCGACCGCGAGAGCCGCGACCCGGACAACGACTTCGGCCCCGTCCTTCGCAGGCTCGATGCCCCCGGGTTGTTCGACGAGGTGGCGGACGTGGCCCGGCGGCTGGGCGTCCGCCCGCCCGAGGAGATCCGCCTGGCGTTCCTGCCATGCTGCGGGGTCGTCGCCTGGAGATCGTCGCGGGCCCTCCTGCTCGGGATGCCATTGCTCCACGTCCTGACGATCGCGGAGCTGCGGGCGATCCTGGCGCACGAGCTGGAGCACCTGGCCCGGGGCGATGCCACCCGATCGGCCGGCTCGATCCGCTTCGTTGAAGGGCTGGGCCGGGCTCTGGACGACCGCCTGGGCCGATCATGGGGCCCGCTCCGGGCCTGGGCGGCCGTCTCTCACGCATTGGCGAGGATGCTCGTCGGGCCGATCGCTCGGGGGATGGAGGCCAGGGCCGACCGGGCCGCCGCGGCCCTGGAGGGGGGGCCGGTGGCGGCGTCCGCCCTGGTCAAGGTGGCGCTGGTCCAGCCGCTCTTCCGAGAGTTGCTCGAGCTCCACGAGGTCGGACGGGCCGACGGGGCCAACCTCTATTCGACCTTCCGGGCCCTCTGGGCGAGGCTACCGCCGCGATTGCTCGAAGGGATGAGGCTCCGGCTCCTCGGAGACGCCTCGGGCCCCGGCGACTCGCCCCATCCCCCACTGCCGGACCGGGTCGCGATGGTCCAGGCCTACCCCGGCCTGCCCGCCATCCCCGGCCGGGGGGAGGCCGCCTGGACGCTGATCGGCGACCCCGAATGGTTGGAACAGATGCTCGACGACCGGCTCTACGGACTGGCGGCGATCGAGCCGACCGTCTTCCACCGCTCGGGGACTTGAATTAGCCTGGGTGACAGTCTTGAAACAGTCCTGCCAGGCTCGACTTGACAGCCCCCGGACGCACGCACAATACTTGACTCCCGGGTACGGACGAAGAAGAGGGGGCCGAAGGCAAGAATCCTCGCCCAAAACCAGCAACGACGCTGCCACTAGACGAAGGTCACTCATGAGCGATGCCGCCATGCTGGCGGACCATATCGATCAGCAGGTCGACGCAATCCTCGAGGTCTGGAAGTCGACGGTCGAGCGATACGGCAACGTACCCGACTCGGAACGACTCTCCTATCGCGAATTCGTCGACCACATCCCCGAGTTGCTCGACCGCCTGGCCGAGCGACTCCGAGGTCGTGAGGTCGACGCCTCTTCGTCGGCGCAGAAACACGGGCAGCATCGCTGGAGCCAGGGGTACGACATCGCCGAGGTTGTCAGCGAGCTGAACCATCTCCGCTCGGCTCTCCTGGGCGATTTCTTCGAATATGCGCGTCGGCATCGCTTCGACATCGACCGGCTCGAGTCCATCTCCCTGGCGATCAACCAGGTGATCGACGAGGCGACCGCCGAGTCGGTCCGCCAGTTCGATGAGGACGCCCGGCAGCTCAACCGCGGCATCCTCGACACTTTCGAGGAGCGTAAGGTCGCCGCCGAAGGGGAGCGGATCAAGCTCCACACCCTGCTGAACAACCTCCCGGTCGGCGTCTGGGTTGCCGACGCCGAAGGCGACATCATCAACGTGAACCGCGAGGCCGAGCGGCTCCAGGGGTTCAGCGAGGCGGAGACCGTCGGCCGGTTCAACGTGATCCTGGGCGTGCCGGAATATCAGCTCTATCGGCCCGACGGGACGGCCTATGCCGTCGCCGAACTCCCCCTGAACCGGGCCCTCCGGGGCGAGACCATCTTCCAGGAAGATGGCATCTGGCCGACCCGGCTGGGCACGCTGGTCGTCTCGATCAATGCCGCCCCCCTGAGGAATTCCCAGGGGGAAATCATCGGCGCGGTCGCCCTGGCCGGCGACGTCACCGAGCGCAAGAACCTCGAAGGGGAGCTCGCGCTCTCCGAGGCCCGGTTCCGGGGGATCGTCGCCAAGTCGCCGGTGATGATCTGGCGGGCCGACCAGGCCGGAGTCCGCGACTTCTACAACGAGACCTGGCTGGAATTTCGCGGCCGGGAACTCGCCGAGGAGGTCGGTGACGGCTGGACCGGCGGTGTCTTCGCCGACGACCTCGCCCGCTGCGTCGAGACCTACCGCCGCTCGTTCGAGCGCCGCGAGTCTTTCGAGATGGTCTATCGTCTGCTCCATCGCGACGGCGACTATCGCTGGGTCACCGACCGGGGAGCTCCCTACCACGACGCCCGGGGGACGTTCCTCGGCTACCTCGGCTCGTGCATGGACATCACCGGCCGGATCGAGCTGGAGGTCAAACTCGAGCAGCAGTCGCAGCACAAGAGCCGGCTGATGTCGGCCCTCTCGCACGACGCGCGGACCCCGCTCAATGCCGTCGTGCTCTCGGCCAAGCTGCTCGAATCGCAGACCAAAGACCAGGACGACCCGGAAGTCCGCGAATGCCTGCGGACGATCCGCAACGCCGTCAATAACGTGCTCGACCTGCTCAGCGACCTGCTCGACCTCAGCCGGATCGACGCCGGGGCCACGCTCGCCGAAACCTCTCGCTTCGACCTGTTCCCGACCTTGGCCGAGTGCCTCTCCAGCATCGAGCCTCAGGCCAGGGCCAAGGGGCTCGACGTTTGCCTGGAGGCCGGCGACCTGTCCCGCGTCCGGCTCGAGACCGACCGGGCGAAGCTCAAGCAGATCCTCTCCAACTTGCTCTCCAACGCCCTCCGCTACACCGAGAAGGGCCGGATCCGGCTTTTCGCCGGCGCCGTCGACGGGCAGATTCGGATCGGCGTCGAGGACAGCGGCGTCGGCATCGCCGACTCCGATCAGCAGAAGATCTTCGACGAGTTCGCGGTCCTGGAGCACCCGAATCGGCTCCGGGGCGAGGGCACGGGGCTTGGCCTGGCGATCTGTCGCCGCCTGGCGAATCTCCTCCAGGGCGAGATTCTTCTGGTGAGCCGCCCGGGCCTGGGCAGCACCTTCACCCTGGTCCTGCCGAAGTCGGTCCTGCTCGATGAGCCCGCCGCCGAGCCGCAAGTCGACTTCAAGCCCGCCCGAGACTTCGGCGGGGCGATCCTGATCGCCGAGGACCACGCCGACAGCCGGAAGACCCTGGCCAAGGTCCTCCGCCGGATGGGCTATCGCGTCCTGGAGGCCGAAGACGGCCGGGAAGTCATCGAGCTCGTCCGGGGCGAGCGGCCAATGGTCGTCCTGATGGACGTGAACATGCCGGGGATGGACGGGGTCGAGGCGACCCTCGCCCTCAGGGCCGACCCGGCGACCCGCGACCTCCCGATCTTCGCCCTGACCGGAGACGTATCGATCGTCAACCAGCAGCGAATCGGCGAGGCCGGGGTCGACGGCTACCTGGAGAAGCCGGTCACCTGGGACAAGCTGGAAGGGGCCCTTGCCCTGCTCCGGGATCGGTCCAAGCCGCCGGCTCCCCCCGAACCCTGATCGACCGACCGAAGGAACGACGGAGGCTCCCGGGTGCGCGTGTTGATGACCGGCGGCTACGGCTGCATCGGCTCGTGGGTCGCCAAGCAACTGGTCGAGGCGGGCGATGAGGTCTGGATCTTCGACCTCGTCGAGGACCGTCACCGGCTCGACCTCCTGATCGAGCCCGGCTCGTGGCCCCGGATTCATTTCGTCCGGGGTGACGTCAGCGACGCCCCGGCCTTGCTGGCGGCGACGGAGCAGGTCGGGGCGACCCACCTGCTGCACCTCGCCGGGCTCCAGGTGCCGACCTGCCGGGCCGATCCCCTGCTCGGGGCGCGGGTTAATGTTCTGGGGACGCTCGCCGTGTTCGAGGTCGCCGCGATCCTGAAGGGGCAGGTCGAGCGCGTCGTCTTCGCCAGCTCCGCGGCCGTCCACGGGCCGGCCGACCCGGCCTCGGCCGGGCCGATCGGCGACGAGGTTCGGCTCGCCCCGCTGACCCATTACGGGGCCTTCAAGGTCTGCAACGAGCTCAACGCCCGGGTCTACTGGCTCGACCGTGGCGTGACCAGCGTCGGGCTGAGGCCCTGGACGGTCTACGGGGTCGGCCGCGACTTCGGGGTCACCAGCGAGCCGACCCGCGCGATCAAGGCCGTCGCCGCCGGCCGGCGGTTCGCCATCAGCTACGGCGGGCTCCAGGACTTGCAGTATGTCGGCGACGTGGCCGCGACCTTCCTCAAGACACTGTCGTCGCCCTTCGAGGGGGCCGACTCGTTCAACGTCCGGGGCGCGGTCGTGCCGATGGACCGCTTCGTCGGAGTTCTCCGCGAGGCCTCGGGCGAAGACCTCGTCACCTTCGGCGACCGGCAGTTGCCGATCGCGCCGGACCTGGACGACGCCCGGCTCGAGGCCGCGTTCGGGCCGTTACCCCGGACCTCGCTTGACGATGGCGTGGCGGAGACGCTCCGCCGGTTCGTCGCCTTGCGGGGGGCGGGTCGGCTCGACCTGACGGAGCTCGGGGATTGAGGGGGACAAACCCGGCCGAGGAGGGTCCGGCCGGGTCGATTCGCTCGTTTACTTCGGGGCGGCGGGCTTGGTGGCGGGGCCGCCCGGGGCCGTGGCGGGCTGGGCCGGGGCCTTGGGGAAGAGGTCGACGGGCATCGGCTTGAGGTCGATCTTGGCCGTCTTCCGCTCGGCGGCGATGATTCGCTCCTGGAGGTCGGCGGCGTAGTCGTTGCGGATCTGCGACTTCTTCTGCTCGAAGTCGACCGGCGTCCCTTCCTTGCGGTCGGTCACCAGGATCAGGTGGAAGCCGTAGGGGCTCTCCACGGGATCGGAGACGACCCCCTTCTTGAGGCCGAAGGCGGCGGCGGTGAACTGCTCGTTGTAGGCCCGGCGCGGGAAGAAGCCGATGTCCCCGCCCCGGGGGCTGGCCTTGTTCCCCTCGTCCTCGGAATACTTGTTGGCGGCGTCGGCGAAGGTGATCTTGCCGCCGTCGATCTCCTGCTTGATCCCGACGAGCTTGGCGCGGATCTTCTCCTTCTCGGCGGCCGTCGCTTTATCGGGGACGAGCAGGACGAGGTGGCTGGCCTGCACCTGGGTCTGGTTGAAGACGTCCTTGTTGTCGGCGACGAACTTCTTGAGGTTGGCGTCGGTCGCGACGGCGTCAAGATACTTCTTATAGCGGAGGTTGCTCCGCATGTCCTCGCGGACCTGCGCCACGGTGATCCCGTGCGACGCGAGGGCGACGAAGACGTCCTGGCCGTCGGTCTTGAGCTTCTTCTCGAAGTCGGCGAACTCGGCGTCGACGTCCTTGTCGGCGACTTCAAGCGACTTCTGCTTCTTGAGGTACTGCTTGACCAGGACGTGGTTGATCAGCCCTTCCATGCCGATCTTGTAGGCCTCCTGCTCGTTCTCGGAGCTGGTGCCGACGGTCGTGTAGAGGCGGATCAGGTCTTCGCGGATGATCGGCTCGCCGTTGACGGTGGCGAGGACCTGGTCGAGGATCGCCGGGCGTGACGGGGCCGCGGGCTTGGTCGCCGGCGTCCCGGCCTTGCCAGCCGGGGGCGTCTGGGCCTGGGCCCACGGAGCGAGGCCCGCGAAGACCAGCGCGGCCAGGCCGAATCGGACGAACTCACGCATCGGAACGCATCTCCCTGCGGACGTAATACCGGGGACGAGCTTCCCTCACCCACCCCCCTGGCCGCCTCGCGACCCATCGGGGCGATTATAGCGATCCGGCCCAGGGCTGCCGACACGATTTCCGACGATCGGTCGCGGCTAGGGTCGCGAGGCGGCCCGGATCTTCGTCCCGAGGCTCCGGGCATACTGGCCCAACGGGATGTCCAGGGCCGGGAGGTCGAAGGCCGTCGGGTCGTGCGGCCAGCGCTGGATGGCGAGCCAGGCCAGGTAGCTGAGGAGACCATACATTCCCAGAGTCGACCAGGGCGAGGGGGCCCAGAGCTTGATCGCCGTGCCGAAGGCCTTGTTGACCCTCGCCCCCCGGAGGTCCACGCTGCAAATCTCGTCGAGGAGGAGGTGCGAGAAGAACCCGGCCATCACGGCCACCGCCATGAGCAGGCGGAGTCCGTGATAGTCGCTGGGATAGGCCAGGTAGGTCGCCAGTCCCCAGACGCCGCAGGTGGGCAGGCTGTGGCTGATCCCCCGGTGCTTCGCCAGCCTCGAAAGGACCCGCCGGAGGCCGTGGCGGATCAGGAGGAACGCGAGGACCATCGCCCAGAGGTGGACTTCGAAGATCGGCGTCGGCAAGAGCTGCCCGACGACGACCCAGACGAAGACCGCCGCCAGGACGCCGAGGATCCCGGTGAACCCCTTCAGCTCGACCCCCGACGACGAGTCGAGGTCCGGGAGCAGCCCGCCGAGCGTTGCCAGCAACGTGGCCACGGTCCCGTAGAACCAATGAACGCCCATGATCAAATAGGCGCCGAGCGAGTAGCCGACGCCCAGGATCCAGGCGAACGTGATGTGTTGTCGGTAGTTGCCCATCAATTTGGTGCGGTCAGCGGTCAGCGGTCAGCAAATAGCGGTCTTAAACAATATCGTTGTTTTGACCGTCCGTTAGCATACTTTTTCCTGCTGACGGCTGACGGCTGAGAGCTGACGACTCAAGCTGCTTGAAGCCATCGGCGGATCCGACCGAGTTCACCGGTCCAGTCGGGGCCGGTCCGGCAGCGGCCGTAGGCGTCGTAGAGCAGGTCGAGGGTCTCGATGAGGTGGCGGAGGGCGTCGACCCGGGCGTACTTCAGCTCGTGGCCGGAGGCGCCTTCGATCTTCGGCAGCGCGGCGCCGGAGACGGCCAAGGTCTCGGCCTGGAGGGTCAGCTCGTATTGCGAGCCGTGGCGGACGACGATCAGGCCGGCCTTGCGCGGGAGCTTGCCGGACTGGATGGCTCGGAAAGCCTCGGGCAGGCGGGTCGGCCCTTCGGTGGTGAGCTGGTCGCGGCCGGTCTCGCCCCGGGGGCAGTCGAGTGTCAAGGTCTTGGCCAGCATCACCGTCACGTCGGAGCCGTCGGGCAGGGGGATCGTGTCGCCGTCGGCCTGGAGGACGTGCCAGAGCCAGATCAGGAACTCGTTCCCCCAGAAGTCCGGTCGGCTGACGTCGGTGTCGGACCAGGCGACGGACGAGTGGCCATCCTCGCCGATGAACCCGATTGGCCCGAGGCTCTCGACCCGCGACCCCTCGCCGCGCGCCTCGGCCATCGAGCAGGCCAGGCTCCCGGCGCTGATCGGTTCCAGGATGCGGTCGAAGGTCTCGCGGAAGAGGGTCTGGATCCGGTCGAGCACCGAGAGGCTGGTTACGCCCGCGTAGAGGACGTTCGACTGGCCGTCCCAGAGGACCGGGTAATGGGCCATCCGGCGGAACCGGCCATCGGCGGACTCGGCCTCGGCTCGGGCCTTGGCGGCCTCCTTGGCCTCCTGCCGCTGGGCCTTGGTCGGGGTGCCGCTGGGGTTCATCCGAGCCCGCGCGTCGGTCTCGATCTTGGTGTAGGCCCGGAGCAGCGACCCGGGGATCTTGTCGGTGTCCACCCGGATGGCCAGGTGGAGGGCGTCGTTGATCACGTTCTTGTCGAGGTCAAGGTTGGTGTCGAGGACGTGGTCGCCCCCCGCCCAGCCGACCGAGATCCCGTCGTTCGGCTCGCCCGCGCCGTGGCGGCCGATGGCGTGCTGGGCGGCCAATTCGAGCAATTCCTCGCCGAAGGGCAGGGGAGCTTCGCCGCCGACCCGGAACCGAACGTACGTCACCCGACCATTCAAGAAGCCCATCGAGGCCCTCCTCCTTCGACCGAAGGGCCCCCGGGGACGGAGCGACGCGAACCGACGCTCCCCGAGGGGCCCGAGACGAGAGTGAAGATCGTCCACGATGGCGGTCGACTCGACCGTTTCCGAGGTCCCGATGGCCCGCCGCGTGCCGACGGGTGGCATCCCCGAAGGGCTGCCGGTCAGGAGAAGTTGTTGAACTGGAGCGGATATTCCGGGCCGTTCTCCTTGAGGAAGGCGATCACGGCCTGCAACTCGTCGATCTTCTTGGCCGTGACGCGGACCTTGCTATCCATGATCTGCGACTGGACCTTGATCCCCATCCCCTTGATCTGCTTGACGATCTTCTTGGCGTCGTCGGTCTCGATCCCCGTGTGCAGGGAGATGACCTCGCGGACCGAGTCGTGCGACGCCTCCTCGATCTTGTCGGCCCGCTTCAACGCGTTCACGGCAACGCCGCGCTTGGCCATCTTCTCCTTGAGCATCTGGATCACGGTGTCGAGCTGGCCCTTGTTGTCGGCCAGCAGGGTGAGCTTGTTCTCCTTCTTGTCGTACTCGATGCTCGCCTTGGTCCCCTTGAAGTCGTAGCGGACGGCGATCTCGTGCTGGGCCTGCACGACCGCGTTGTGCATCTCGGCGGTGTTGACCTCGCTGACGATGTCGAAAGCATGGTTGTCGGCCACAGCTGGCAAGTCTCCGGGATCGTGTGCGTGATGAAGGTTGCTGGGATCTCAGGACGATTCGGGCTCGTGCTCGAAGACCTCGGCCAGGTCCAGGCGGAAATCGGGGAGGACCTGGCCCGCGTCGATCTCCGAAGTCCGGTCGAAGACGCGGACGATGGGCGAACCGTCATGGGCGTAGATCCGGCCCGTCGTCGTGTGGACGACCCAAACCAGTCGGACCCCCGCCCGGAGGTATTCGACCACCTTCTCCTCGACCTCATTGGCGAAGTTCGACGGGCTGACCACCTCGACGACGAGGTCCGGCACGACCTTGAGCGAGTTTTCCGAGGTGAACCGCTTCCCCTTCGGCCAGCGATCATAAGAGATGAAGGCCACGTCGGGTCGCCGCTGGCGGCGGCCATCGCCCCCGAAGTGGAACAGCATCTCCGACTCGACATAGCCGAGCCTGTGGTCGAAAACGAATCGACTCAGGAAGAACGCGACCAGGTTCGCGACGTGGACCTCATAGACGCCCGTCGTTTTCTCGACCACCTTCCCATCGATGATCTCATAGAGGATATCGCCCGGGGGCGTGATTTCGGCTGCGGACGGTTCGAGAATCTCGGTCGACATCAAACCTCCCTTCGGCTTCCGGTCACAACCACTTGGCCGCCAACGATTCGAACAAGGGCCCGAGGTCCACGTTCCCGCCCGTGATGATGATCCCGACCCGCATCCCCTCGACGGGAAGCTGTCGGTTCAGGACCGGGGCGACCGGCACGGCGCACGACGGCTCGATGATCATCTTGAACCGCTCCCAGACGAACCTCATGGCGTCGAGGATCTCGGGCTCGGTGGCGGTGACGATGGCGTCGACGTGGCGGCGGATCACCGAGAACGGCTTCTCGCCGAGCGAGGTCCGCAGGCCGTCGGCCATCGTCTTCGGGTCGTTCGAGGGCTGGAGGGTGCCGGCGAGGAACGACCGGAGGGCGTCGTCGGCCGCCTTGGGCTCGGCCCCGATCACCCGGGTCGAGGGCGATCGGCCCTTCACGGCCAGCGAG
>JAABUK010005278.1_pt1 | contig 20308 bp, 21 predicted proteins | sample 5559141 | NCBI WGS metagenome assembly JAABUK01 (sample SAMN10711869, study PRJNA513367) | rock metagenome | isolation source: Antarctica rocks | place: Antarctica: Victoria Land, Pudding Butte nord | collected 2016-01-03 | reverse complement strand
ATTGTGTTGACGAACGCGGCGGGCGGCATTAACGTCGCTTTCAATCAAGGCGCGCTGATGCTGATTAGCGACCATTTGAATTTGATGGGCGCGAGTCCTTTGCGCGGCGCGAATGATGAACGCTTCGGCGTGCGCTTTCCCGATATGTCGGACGTCTATGCGCGCGATGGTCAGGAAATGGTCATTGAAGAAGCGCGCGGGATGGGCATGGAATTGCGTCGCGGCACTTACGGCGCGCTGTCGGGGCCGAGTTATGAAACGCCCGCAGAGATTCGTATGCTGCGCACGCTCGGCGCGGACGCCGTCGGCATGAGCACCGTGCCGGAAGCCATCGTCGCGCGTCACATGAACATCAAGGTTGTAGGCATTTCGTGTATCACGAATATGGCGGCGGGCGTGCTCGATCAACCGATTGTTCACGAAGAAGTGATTGAAACGGGCGCGCGTGTGCGTGAGGTATTCAGCGAACTGCTGCGGCGCGTCATTCCGAAATTAGCGATTGGTGGTCAGTGATCGGTTGTCAGTTTAAGATTTGTTCGATTTCCTTTTTCTTGATATGGCTTATATACCTGAAGATGCAAAATGGTATCTGGCGTGGGTCGTCGAAGAAATTAGAGTTGAAGACGACCCTCGAAACATTGTGCATATTAATCAAATTCTCATTCGCGCCGATTCTTCCGGTGAGGCTTATGAAAAGGCTCTTGAGATCGGAAAACAGTCAGAGATGACTTATGAAAATACAGAAGGACGGCGAGTTGTTTGCTCTTTTCGCGGCTTGCAGGATTTGCAAGTGATTTGGGATGGCTTAGAGCATGGTGCAGAATTGTCTTATGAGGAGGAATTGGGTATATCTGCTAAAAAGCTCAAGGGAATGGTGAGAGAGAAAGAAGAGTTGGGAGTATTTCTTTCGCCTAAGCGACCAGATCGTCCGAATTACGTGTCTAAGATAACTGTGAAAGAGTTTGAAAGAGCCATAATACAGGGTGAAAGCGCAGATGAAATCGAAATATAAAAGTCGCTTGCAGCTGCCCGAACGATGGTGTATTTCTCATCAAATTTTACTCGCGGCGGGCACTTATCAATTCAAGCGTCCGCTGATATTTAATCCCGTATTGCTAATCGTTACTAAATCGGTGACTGGCAACTGACCACTGACTATTGTTTATGGTAATAGGCATTTGCGGCGGCACGGGTTCCGGGAAAACATCTGTGGCGAATCGTCTGCTCAAATCCGTGAAGGCGGGCGATGTCGTTTATCTGCAACAGGACTCTTATTATCGCAACCTGAATGATCTGCCGCTCGACTTTCGCCGCGCGGTGAATTTCGATCATCCCGATGCAGTGGACAACGATCTGCTTGTCGAGCATCTCAAAGCACTCAAGAACGGCCAGCAGATCGAGCTTCCGGTTTATGATTTCAAACATCACATGCGCTTGCCGGAGACTCTGCGGGTCGAGCCGACGCCGATCATTATTATCGAAGGCATTTTGATTTTCGCGGACGCGCGCTTGCTCGAAGAAATGGATATCAAAGTTTTTGTCGATACGCCGGATGATCTGCGTTTCATACGCCGCCTGCGCCGCGACATCGCCGAGCGCGGGCGCACCGCCGATTCCGTCATCGAGCAATATCTTTCGACTGTGCGCCCGATGCACATGCAGTTCGTCGAGCCGTCGAAGCGTTACGCGGACGTGATTATCCCGGAAGGCGGCAGCAACCTCGTCGGCATAGATTTAATCAGCGGCAAGATACGCGAGCGTTTGTCGAAGACTCTAAGCACAGGCAACAGTGGCGGAGCCGCCGCATGAACACTTCGCCCGATGAACTGCAACAATTGATCCACGTTGCGCGAGAAGCACGCGCGCGCGCCGTCGCTCCATACTCGAATTTTCAGGTCGGCGCGGCGTTGGAAACAATTGACAATCAAATTTACTCCGGCTGCAACATTGAAAATGCGAGCTACGGTTTGACGATGTGCGCCGAGCGAGTCGCCATCTTCAAAGCTGTTTCCGAAGGCAAGCGCGAATTTAAGCGCCTCGTTATTGTGGCTGACACACAGAAAAACGTGACGCCGCCGTGTGGCGCGTGCCGTCAGATAATCTGGGAATTTTGCGGCGACATCGAATTGATTCTCGCCAACGGGCGCGGGCTGGTGAGGTCTCTACGGATGAAGGAATTGCTTCCGCACGCCTTTGACGCGGAATTTCTTGCAGACGAAGCGTTTGGAAAGTAGCGTTCCCTGATGAGTGAGCAAAAGGATGAGAGCGGAGTCGGCGAAGGCACAGTTTTCGAGCGCGCCTTTAATCGTTACGTCGGAAACGCGATTCACATGTTTCTTTCGCTGCTCGCCGTCGTAATTCTCCTCGCCGCCGCAGTGACGGCTGTCGATGTACTGATACGCGTCTTTCCGCAACTGTGGCATCCGGCGACAGATGAGCATTTGCTGTTGCAAAAATTGATCGAAGATATTTTGCTGATCGGCATCGCCGCCGAACTCGGTTTGCTGTTGCTCTTTCATCGAACAAGCGCCGCCATCGAAGTGATTATCTTCGTCGTCGCGCGCAAACTCATCGCGCCCGATGCAATGACGCTCGATCTCTTAATGGGAACGACAGCGCTCGCGTTGCTGCTCGTCGTGCGCTTTTACTTTCTGCCCGGCAGACCCAAATAAATTACGAAACGTGATGTTATCCGGCATGTTGAAACACTTACGAGCGACAGCAATTTTGCTGACGCTGATTCTTTCGGCTTCGCTCACTTTGGCGGCACAGTCCGCGCGCACGCGTGTCGATACATTAATCAGCGGCGGAATTGTGGTGACGATGGATGCGACGCGGCGCGTGATTGATGACGGCGCAGTTGCCGTTCAAAACGGGCGCATCATGGCAGTCGGCACGCGCGCGGAAATCGAAGCGAAGTATACGGCGCGGGAAACGATTGACGCACGCGGGCGCGCCGTCGTTCCCGGCCTCATCAACGGCCACACGCACATTCCAATGACGCTGTTTCGCGGCCTCGCAGACGATCTGGATTTGCAGGAGTGGCTAACGAAATACATTTTTCCGGCGGAAGCGAAAAACGTCACAGAAGATTTCGTGCGCGCTGGCACGCGGCTCGGCCTCGCCGAAATGATTCGCGGCGGCACGACGACCTACTGCGATATGTATTACTTCGAGGACGCGGTTGCAGACGAAACGGCGAAGGCGGGCGTGCGCGCTCTGCTCGGCGAAACCGTCATTGATTTTCCCGTCCCGGATAACAAAACGAATGCCGAAGCGATGGCGTATACGGAGCGCTTCATCAACAAGTGGCGCAATCATTCGCTCATTACTCCAGCGATTGCGCCGCACGCGCCCTACACTGTTTCCGAAGAACACTTAAAGGCCGTGCGCGCTCTTTCGGATCGCACGAATGCGCCCATCGTGATTCACGTTGCGGAGACGCGCAAGGAAGTCGCGGACATCATTAAAGATCACGGCGCATCGCCCGTCGCGTATCTGGCGCGCATTGGATTCTTGAATGATCGCGTTGTCGCCGCGCATGTCATTTATGCAAGCGCGGATGAAATTCGTTTGCTGCAAAAGTTCGGCGTCGGCGTCGTGCATAATCCGCAGTCGAATATGAAGCTCGCTTCGGGCGTTGCGCCTGTGCCGCAGATGCTCGCCGCAGATGTGCGGCTCGGACTCGGCACGGACGGCGCGGCATCGAACAATGATCTTGATATGTGGGAAGAGATGGACACGGCGGCGAAGTTGCACAAAGTCGCGACGCTCGATCCGAAAGTCGTGACGGCGCGCGAAGCCTTCGAGATGGCGACCTTGCGCGGCGCACGCGCGCTGCACATGGAGCGCTTGATCGGCTCACTGGAGGCAGGCAAGCGCGCCGATATCGTCCTTGTCGATTTGAACGCGCTGCACCAAACGCCCGGCTACAACATTTATTCCGAGCTTGTGTATGCGACGAAGGCGGCTGACGTGCGAACCGTGATAATAGATGGGCGCGTCGTGATGCGTGACCGTAAACTTTTAACGCTCGACGAAGAAGACGCGAAGCGGCGCGCGCTCATGTACCGCGAGCGTATTATCAAAAGTCTCGCCGCGACGAGCGCGCAGAATTAAAAACGCTTTGCTGCGACTTGATTGCAAGCGTGTCGAAGGGTCATAATAGCTTCATAGGTTAGCTATAATAAAACGGGGCGCAAGAGTCTCTCACACTCTTACGCCTTCGACATTCACGGAGTTTGCACGAGTGAAGAAAGAAAATATTCTGCACGCCTCTCTGCGAGGTGGTAAAGCCACATTTTTATCGGGCGCTGTTCTCTTAGCGTTGACCATAAGTGTTTGCGCTCAATCTGCGGTTGTTGTGCCGACCTCCGCCGACGCGATGCAGCGTCGCGTTGCGCGCGCCCGTGCCTTAGCCGCCGCGCACGATCTGGCTGCCGCCGCGACGGAGCTTGACGCAATCCACAGCGCCGCGACGGATTCATCCATTAGAGATGTTGCGCGCATTATGCTGATGGGCATTTATCTCGAACAGGGAGATTACACGCGCGCTGGAGCGGTGCTCGACGGCACATACAAGGCGCGTATTGCGCAGGACGAGAATTCTACGCGCTCTTATTTTGCGCTCGCAGGGCAAACCGTCAACGGCGCGCGCGCGCATCTCGAACGCTATCGTGAGTTTGGCATTAACGTCGCCGATAAAGAATTGCCGCCCGAAGCCGTTAATGATCTCGACCGGCTGCGCTTGCTGCTCGAACGCGTCGCCGACCAAGCCAAAAACATCAGCAGCGAAGACCCTAAAAGCAATGATTCCGTCGCGCTTCTCGAAGACGTATCGAGCGTGCGCGGATCATTAGCGCGCAACGAACGCGAGCGCTCTCAATGGCAGCGCGAGTTTGCAGAAGCGCGCCAGAAACTCGCCGCTAATGAAACACGCGTTGCGACCTCACGCGGAGCGATGCCGCGCACTTCCTCTGCCGCCGCCGATAATGTTGTCCCCAGTGTCAACAATCAAATTACAGCGAGCGATAACAAAGGCAGCCGTGCCGCTGCTTCTCCGAACTCTAATGCGCGTTCCACCGCAAGCCGCTCTAACATAACAGCTACCAAAACGAAAGGTGCCGCTGCCGCTTCTTCAACGTCGAGAGATGCTTCGTCTACGGCTGCAAGGCAAACTGCCGCCGCTAATCCGAACGGGCTGCTGAATGTCGGGTCGCTGATTGACAACGCAACGCAAAAGGTCTCGCCGTCGTATCCGCCGACGGCGAAAAGCGCACGCGTCGCAGGCGTCGTGACGGTTTATCTGGTGGTGGATGAAAAAGGCGCTGTGACGAGCGTGGAGCGCACCAACGGGCCGCAGTTACTAAGATTGTCTGCGCAGGAAGCCGCGCGCCGTTGGAAATTTCGCCCGACGCTCGTTGACGGTCAACCGACGCGCGTCGCCGGCTTTATCAGTTTCAACTTTGCGCTGTGAGTTTGTTCTTGTGTCGGGGCAGCGGCTTGTCCCTGCCCCCTCTTTTATGTAAACAAGCGGGCAGAAAGAAGCCCTTGCTACTACGACAATCCGGTTTTCTTAAGTATTATTGTTCTCTTAAGCGTAACCTAATCATCCTTATTTTCAAGAGCTTGGAATCTTGACTAAAAAGTAAGGTATATCTATAATAGTTTTCTTGACTGATTCATTGAGGCAAATTTAACGAAAGTAGAAGCCGATGAAAGTCTCTGCACAGGAAGAATACGGGTTGCGTTGTTTGCTGCAACTGGCGCAATTGAGCGAGGGCGAATCGCTGTCGCTGGCGCAGATTGCCGAGCGCGAAGGCATTTCCGTCGCCAACGCGGGCAAGCTGCTCTGGCTGCTTAACAAAGCGGGGCTTGTGCAGTCGCTTAGAGGCACGCGCGGCGGGTATCGTTTGGCGCGTCCGTCTTCGGAAATTCGCTTGAGCGAGATCATCAAAGTGTTGGACGACGATGAGGTGGCCGGGCACTGCGATTCTTACGCGGGCGTGCTCGATACATGCGTGCATAAGGGCGATTGCGGCATACGTTCAGTGATCGTCAATCTACATGAAGTCGTGCAGGCGGCGCTTTACGGCATTACGCTCGCGCAACTCGTCGGCACGGAGGCGAACGTCGGCGCGATGCTTCATCAGATACAGAAACTCGCCGCGTCGAATGTTTCACAGCCCGCGTCGAAACGGCTTTGAGTAAAATCGAGAAATGCGGGCGGAGATAGTTTAAGTAACATTTCAAACGAAGATTTAGCTGAAAAGGAAAGCGCAAAACAGTTATGAGCACCATTGAGGTACTTGCCAATCAGGAATACAAATACGGTTTCGTCACGGACATCGAGTCGGACATGATTCCGCGCGGATTAACCGAAGAAACCGTGCGTTTGATTTCCGCGAAAAAGAATGAACCGGACTGGCTGTTGCAATTTCGTCTCAAAGCATATCGCCACTGGCTGACGATGGACGAGCCGAACTACTGGGCGAATTTGAAGTATCCGAAAGTAGATTATCAGGACATCATTTATTACAGCGCGCCGAAGCAGAAGGAAAAAAAGGCGAGCCTTGACGAAGTAGATCCCGAACTTCTGCGCACCTTCGAGAAACTCGGCATTCCTTTGAACGAGCAAAAGCAATTGGCGAACGTCGCCGTCGATGCCGTATTCGATTCGGTGTCCGTCGCAACGACATACAAAGAAAAGCTGCGCAAGCACGGCGTGATTTTTTGCTCGTTCTCGGAAGCAGTGCTTGAGCATTCCGAACTCATCAAGAAGTATTTAGGCTCGGTTGTTCCGGCCAACGATAATTACTTCGCGGCCTTGAACAGCGCTGTCTTCACGGATGGCTCGTTCGTCTTTATTCCTAAAGGCGTGCGCTGCCCGATGGATTTATCGACTTATTTCCGCATCAACAATTCCGAATCGGGACAGTTTGAGCGCACGCTCATCATCGCCGAAGAAAATTCGCACGTCTCTTATCTGGAAGGATGCACCGCGCCGAAGTTCGACAAGAATCAATTGCACGCGGCGGTCGTCGAACTCATCGCGCTCGACGATGCGCAGATCAAATATTCGACGGTGCAGAATTGGTACGCGGGCGACGAAGAAGGCAAAGGCGGCATTTATAACTTCGTCACCAAGCGTGGCAAGTGCGCCGGTAAGAATTCCAAGATTTCTTGGACGCAGGTTGAAACAGGCTCGGCGATTACTTGGAAATATCCTTCGTGCATTTTGCAGGGCGATAATTCCATCGGCGAATTTTACTCTGTCGCTTTGACCAATCACGCGCAGCAAGCCGATACCGGCACGAAGATGATTCACTTGGGCAAGAACACTCGCTCGACGATTGTCTCGAAAGGCATTTCGGCGGGCAAGTCGAACAACTCTTATCGCGGCCTCGTCAAAGTAATGCCGAAGGCCGAAGGCGCGCGTAATTATACGCAGTGCGATTCGATGTTGATCGGTTCGACTTGCGGGGCGAACACATTCCCGTACATCGAAGTGATGAACAATTCATCGAAGGTCGAACACGAAGCGTCCACGTCGCGCATCAGCGAAGATCAATTGTTTTACTTGATGCAGCGCGGCCTTTCGCACGAAGACGCCGTGTCGCTCATCATCAATGGCTTCTGCAAGGAAGTCTTCCGCGAACTGCCGATGGAATTCGCCGTCGAAGCGCAGCGCTTGCTCGGACTGAAACTCGAAGGCAGCGTCGGATAATCAGTGAACAGTGAGCAGTGGGCAGTAAAGATTAGTCGTACTGCTCACTGATAACTTTGGAGAGAAATCATAGTGTTAGAGATACGAGATTTACATGCGACGGTTGATGGCAATGAGATTTTGAAGGGCATCAGTCTGTCGATCAACAAAGGCGAGATTCACGCGATCATGGGGCCGAACGGTTCCGGGAAATCGACGCTCGCCAAAATTCTGGCGGGACATCCGTCTTACGAAGTCACAAGCGGCGAAGTGCTATTTGAAGGCAAGAATCTGCTCGAACTTTCGCCTGACGAACGCGCGCGCGAAGGAGTTTTCCTCGCCTTTCAATATCCGGTTGAAGTGCCGGGCGTCTCGAACTCGCAATTTATGCGTCTTGCCTACAACGAAAAGCGCAAGCATCTCGGCGAAGAAGAATTAGACCCGCTGGAGTTCAAGGATTTACTCGCGGAACGCGCGCAGGTGGTTGAGATGGACGCAGGTTTGATGTCGCGTTCGGTCAACGAAGGCTTTTCGGGCGGCGAGAAAAAACGCAACGAGATTTTGCAGATGGCAGTGCTCGAACCGAAGCTTGCCGTGCTGGATGAAACGGATTCCGGACTCGACATAGACGCGCTTCGCATCGTCTCCGAAGGCGTGAATAAACTGCGCACGAAGGATAACGCCATCGTGCTCGTGACGCACTATCAACGTCTCTTGAATTACATCGTGCCGGATTATGTTCATGTCTTATCGGGCGGGCGCATCGTCAAATCCGGCGGCAAGGAATTGGCCTTGGAGTTGGAAGAAAAGGGTTACGATTGGATTAAAGACGCGGGCGCGCACGAAGGCGCAAGCGGCGCGGCGACTGCAACGCGATAGAGTAAGATAGGGATAAGCGAGAAGATGTCAACTCAAGTTACGAAGGAAAGCGTTTCCTACGTTGCGGCGTTTCAGTCGCTTCAGCAACGCGCGGAAGCGCGCGGCAATGCAACATGGATCAATCGTTTACGCGAAAACGCCTTTGATCGTTTCGAGCAAACAGGCTTTCCGACGACGCGCGATGAAGAATGGAAATACACGAACGTTGCGCAGATTGCTAAGACGAAGTTTGCGCTGACTGTTTCGGGCAATGAAGACTTGACGCTCGCAGAAAGCGTGTCGGGCAACATGGCAGTGGAAGAATTCGCTTGCCCGGAAGCGCGCAACAGCCGGATGGTTTTCGTCAACGGAGTCTTTCAAGCAGGGCTTTCTTCGCTCAGCGGTTTGCCGCAGGGCGTCATCGCCATGAGCCTTGCGGAAGCGTTGGAAAACGAAACGCATCAGCTTGTTTTGCGCGAACGCCTTGCGCGGCAGGCCGATTACAATACGAATCCCTTCACCGCACTCAACACGGCTTTTCTGGAGAACGGCGCATACTTGCGCATCCCGAAAGACGTGCAAGTAAATGCGCCGATACATCTTCTTTTTCTCTCCGATCCACAAAGCGATAATGCGCCGCAAGCGTCTTTCCCGCGCGTCATAATCGTCGCTGAAAAGGGAAGCGCGGCGACAGTCATCGAATCTTACGCAAGCGCTCAGGACGGCGTTTATTTAACGAATGCCGTCGTCGAAATTTTCATAGAAGACAACGCGCGCCTCGAACATTACAAAGTGCAGCGCGAGAACGCGCAAAGCTTTCACATTGCCATGACCGCCGCCGAATTAGGGCGTGACAGCCGCTTCAATTCGACGACGATCACGCTCGGCGCAGAGCTTTCGCGGCATGACATACTCGTTAAGCTGGACGCTGAAGGCTCGGAGTGCTCCGTTGACGGATTGTATCTCGTCACGACAGGCCAGCACACGGACACGCATTCTATAATTGACCACCGCGTGCCGCACTGCACCAGCCACCAGCTTTACAAAGGCATTCTCGACGGCAAATCGCGCGCCGTCTTTAACGGCAAAATTTTCGTTCGCGTAGACGCCCAACAAACCAACGCTTTTCAAACGAACCGCAATTTATTGCTGTCACCGGAAGCGCGCGTCGATACGAAACCGCAGCTAGAGATTTACGCGGACGACGTGAAATGCTCGCACGGCGCGACAGTCGGGCAGCTAGAAGAAGAAGAGCTTTTTTATCTGCTTAGTCGCGGCCTTAATACTGACCTTGCGAGAAATTTGCTGACCTACGGTTTCGCCGAGGAAGTAATCAATAAAATCAAGATCGAATCCATCAAAGCGCAGCTCGATGAAACGGTCTTGCATCGCCTTCATGCGCGGCTGGGAACGACAGAAGAAGCGTTAGCGTAAAGTTATGATCGCCACTGAAAAAATACTCGCCGCCGAATCCGGCACAGACGCCGCCGCAACGCAGCCGCCACTACCGATGCCAAACACTGCGGCGTGGGATGTCGAACGCATACGCTTAGATTTTCCTGTGCTCACACAGACCGTCAACGGCAAGCCGCTCGTGTATCTCGATAACGCCGCGTCGTCGCAAGTGCCGCAAGTCGTCGTTGATCGCGGAAGCAAATATCTTCGTGAAGAACACTCGAACATTCATCGCGGCGTGCATTATTTAAGCCAGCGCGCGACGAATGCTTATGAAGGCGCGCGCGAAAAAGTGAAGCGCTTTATCAACGCGCCGGATGCGAAGCAATGTATCTTCGTGCGCGGCTGCACCGAAGGCGTCAATCTGGTGATGCACGGCTACGGGCGCAAGTTCATCCATGCGGGCGATGAAATTATTATTTCCGCGATGGAGCATCACGCCAACATCGTTCCTTGGCAAATGCTCTGCGAAGAAAAGGGCGCGGTGCTTCGCGTCATCCCGATGAACGACGCGGGCGAACTCATTCAAGACGAATACGAAGCGTTACTGAATGAGCGCACCAAACTCGTCGCCGTGACGCATATCTCGAACGCGCTCGGCACTATCAATCCGATTAAAGAAATGATCCAGACGGCGCACAAACACGGCGTGCCTGTTTTGATTGACGGCGCACAGGGCGCGGCGCATCTGCCTATCGACGTGCAGGATTTGGACTGCGATTTTTACATTTTCTCCGGCCACAAAATGTTTGCGCCGACGGGCAGCGGCGTCGTTTACGGCAAAGCGGAATTATTGGAAAAGATGAATCCGTTTCAAGGCGGCGGCGACATGATTCGCAGCGTCACTTTTGAGAAAACGACTTATGCCGGTCTCCCGAACAAGTTTGAGGCGGGCACTCCGGCCATCGCGTCGCAGATCGGACTCGGCGCGGCGATTGATTATTTGAACACTATCGGGCGCGAAGCGGCGGTTGCTTACGAAGCGGAACTCTTGCGCTATGCGACGACGAAGCTTTCCGCTATCGAAGGCGTGCGACTCATCGGCACGGCGCGCAACAAAGCGAGCGTGTTGTCGTTTGTCATCGAAGGCGTTCACCCGCATGACATCGGAACAATTTTAGATCAAGACGGCGTCGCCATTCGCGCCGGACATCACTGCGCGCAGCCTTTGATGAAGCGTTTGAACGTGCCCGCGACGGCGCGCGCCTCATTCGCTTTCTATAACACGAAGATGGAAGTCGATGCTCTAGCAAGCGCAGTCGAAAAAGTTATTGAGGTCTTCAATTAAACGCTTGTTATGAAATCCGACATTGCAAATCGTGACGATCTGATGCGACTGCTAGAGAGTTTTTATTCGGATGCGATCCGTGATGAAAAAATCGGCTTCTTCTTCACCAAAATCGTGGAGTTGGATTTAACGGTTCATCTACCTGTAATTGTTGATTTTTGGGAAAAGGTTTTATTCGGCAAGCCCGTCTATGACGGTAATCCGCTGGCTGTGCATCAAAAGATAAGCGCACAGTCGCCATTACTTAAAGAGCACTTTGAGCGTTGGATTGAGATTTTCAAAGATACGGTTGATAAATTATTTGTCGGTAGATTAGCTGAAACAGCGAAGGCACGCGCCGAGATCATCGCCCAAGGTTTGTTTCGCCGCCTCGATGAAGATAACGCTCACTTTGTGACGATAAATAAATTTTAAGAATATGTCGGAATTAAGCGAGTTATACCAGCAGGTCATTCTCGACCACAACAAAAAGCCGCGCAATTTTCGTAAGATGGAGACGGCTAATCGCAGCGCCGACGGACATAATCCTTTATGCGGCGATCAATTGACGGTTTATCTCGAACTCGAAAACGATATGGTCAAGGACGTGAGCTTCGAGGGTTCGGGCTGCGCTATCTCGAAGGCGGCGGCGAGCATGATGACGCAGAGCGTGAAGGGCAAAACAAGAGAAGAAGCCGAAATGCTTTTTCACGAATTTCACGGCATGGTGACGGGAGAATTAAACGAACAAGAAACGCCGCATCATCTCGGACGGTTGACGATCTTCGCGGGCGTGCGCGATTTTCCGGCGCGCGTTAAGTGCGCGAGTCTTTCTTGGCATACAATGAATGCCGCGCTGAAGGGCGAAGAAATAGCTTCGACTGAATAAGCGCCGACGATTTCATACGCGCTTCGTATTTGTATAGACGACTCATTTAATGTGAGTCGTCTTTTTCTTTGGCTGACAAAACAGCCGTGCAAAAGGCATAATGCTTTTTCGTTTTCGGGACATGAATTCTATGCTTGATGTATCGAGAGAGACGGCGGCAAGCTTGCTCGAATATGCGAACGGGCGCGCCGCAGAATTATTGAAGCTGACGCGCGCGCTCGTTGAAACGGAATCACCATCCGGTGATGAAGAGGGAAGCCTCGCTGTGTTTTCCTTGCTCGCCGATGCTCTGAATGCGCTTGACGCAAATGTGCGAGTAGAACGCATTGCGATTCCGGGTTACGGCGAACATTTGCGCGCGAATATTTTCGATACGAACAAGGATGCGCGGCGCATTTTACTGCTAGGCCATACGGATACTGTATATCCGCGCGGCACGCTGCCAGAGCGTCCCTATCGTGAAGAGATGGAGCGCGTATATGCGCCGGGCATCTTCGACATGAAAGCTAATTGCGCGCTTGCCGTCGAAGCCTTGCGCGCGTGTCTGGCGTTGAAGATAATCCCGCAACGTCCGGTAGTTTTGTTGCTGACATGCGATGAAGAAGCCGGAAGCTTTACGGGACGCGCCCTTGTCGAAGAAGAATCGCGCCGCGCTGAAAGCGTGCTGGTGCTCGAGCCTTCTGCAACAGGCGGACGGGCGAAGACCTCTCGCAAGGGAACAGGGCTTTTCACTTTGACGGCAAATGGATTGGCTGCCCACGCCGGGCTTGAGCCGGAAAAGGGCGCGAGCGCAGTATTAGAAATGGCCAGACAAATCGAAAGGCTTCATGCGTTGAATGATTTGAGCGCAGGCATCAACGTCAATGTCGGCGTCGTGCATGGCGGCACAAATGCTAATGTAATTGCTGCCGAAGCCCGCGCCGAAATCGACGTGCGTTTCAGCACAATGAAGGAAGCGCACCTCATCAAAACGGAACTCTTCGGTTTGCGCGCCTTCGATGAACGAGTGCGGATCAGTATTGATGGCGGCATTAATCGCCCGCCGCTTGAGCGTAATGGTAAAGTAATGGCGCTTTATGAACACGCGCGCTTCATCGCCGCGCGACTCGACTTTGAATTAGGGGAAGCGCAGGTCGGCGGCGCTTCCGACGGAAATTTCGCGGCGGCAATGGGAGTCGCCGTGCTCGATGGATTGGGCATTGCGGGCGACGGAGCGCACGCCGAACATGAACACATTATCGCCAGCGACATTCCGCGCCGCATCGCGTTGCTCGCCGCATTAATAAGCTCGCTTTAAGAGTTGTCGATGTGTTCGAGCGGCAGATGAAAAACTTTTCTGAATGGAGATATTTTGAAGATAGCGACATGGAATGTTAATTCTGTGCTGGCGCGTTTGCCGCTCGTCTTAAAATGGCTCGAAGAGGCGCGGCCTGATGTGCTTTGCTTGCAGGAAACGAAGTGCATCGACGCGAAATTTCCGGTAAGCGAATTTGCCGAACTCGGCTACAAAGCGGAAATCTTCGGTCAACCGACGTATAACGGCGTGGCGATTCTTTCGCGTTTTGAAGCGACGAATGTGCAGCGCGGCTTTTCCGAAGACGATGCGGCGGCGCATAAGCGGCTCATTGCCGCGACAATCGAGGACGTGCGCGTGGTAAATGTTTATATTCCGAACGGGCAAACAGTCGGCTCGGATAAATATCGTTTCAAGCTCGGATGGATGCAGCGCCTGCGACGTTTCTTTGATGAAGAGTGCGATAAAAGTGAGCTTGTCTTGTTGTGCGGGGATTTCAATGTCGCGCCGGAAGATGAGGATGTGCATGATCCCGACCTCTGGCGCGGGCGCATTCTTTTCAGCGCGCCGGAACATGCCGCGCTCCAAACAATCAAAGACTGGGGATTTGCGGATGCGTTTCGTTTACACACAAGCGAAGGCGGGCATTTTTCTTGGTGGGATTATCGTCAAGGCTCGTTTCGCCGCAACGCAGGGATGCGCATCGATCATATCTGGGTTTCGGAGGCGTTGGCGAAGCGTTCCGTCGAAACGTGGATAGACACAACGCCGCGCGCGTGGGAACGCCCGTCGGATCACACGCCGGTTGTCGCGGAGTTCGATTTGAAAATATAGAGCTTGAAAATTCAGGGCTTTGATATTTAAGGAAGCAAAGTTCGAGGGGAAGCGGCGCATGAATGAAAAGAATCAAAACGGATTGCTGATTGCGGCGGCAGGCGTAGGCGCTTTTGTCGCAGGGCGCGCCGTGTTGCGCCGCTGGCGCGAATATGATCTGCGCGGCAAGACTGTACTTATCACGGGCGGCTCGCGTGGTTTGGGTCTTGTGATGGCGCGCGATTTTGCGCGTGAAGGAGCGCGCATCGCCATCTGCGCGAGAAACAGTGCAGAGCTTGAACGCGCGCGCGCAGATTTAGCAGCACGCGGCGCGGATGTGCTGGCCGTGCTGTGTGATGTGACGGATGAAGCGCAGATTCGCCACTTGGTCGAAACGGTGCGTGACCGCTTTGGAAGACTTGATGTGCTTGTCAATAACGCAGGTGTGATACAGGTCGGGCCGATGGAAGTGATGACCCTCGGAGATTACGACGAAGCGATGCGCACGCATTTTTGGGCGCCGCTTTACACGACGCTCGCCGTGCTGCCGGAGATGCGTCGCCGCCGCGATGGGCGCATCATCAACATTTCTTCCGTCGGCGGCAAAATCAGCGTGCCGCATTTATTGCCGTACAGCGCTAGCAAATTCGCGCTCGTCGGCTTGAGCGAAGGCTTGCGCGCGGAACTTGCCAAAGACAATATCGCCGTCACGACTGTATGTCCCGGACTGATGCGCACGGGCAGCCCGCGCAATGCTTTCTTCAAAGGCAAGCACCGCGAAGAATACGCTTGGTTCAGCATCAGTGATAGCTTGCCCGGGACTTCGATGAGCGCAGAGCGTGCGGCGCGGCAAATCGTTTCCGCTTGCAAGCGCGCCGACGCAGAAGTAATTCTTTCGATTCAAGCCGAACTCGCCGTGCGCTTTCACGGTTTGTTTCCCGGCCTGACAGCGGATATTCTCGGCTTCGTCAATCGCTTTTTGCCGGATGCGGGCGGCATCGGCACACGCCGCGCTCAAGGCAAAGACAGCGGTTCGTTTGCCGCTCCGTCATGGCTAACAACTTTGAGCGACGAGGCCGCACGCGCGAACAATGAATTGGAGCGAAGCAGCTTAACCAAACGCGGGAGATCGAGTCGATGAGTGGAACACAGAAATGGCCGGACGTGTTGTGGACTGTGCGGCACGGCGAGAGCGCGGGCAATGTCGCGCGTGACGCGGCGGAGGCCGCCGGTGTCGCCGTGATCGATATTGCGACGCGCGATGTCGATGTGCCGCTTTCGGCGCTCGGCGAAAGGCAGTCCGCCGCGCTCGGGCGCTGGTATGCCCAGATGCCGGATGGCTTGCGCCCGAACGTCGTGCTCGTTTCGCCTTATCTGCGCGCGCGTCAGACGGCGGAGATTGTAATGGCCTCGGCGGGCATTGACCGCGAAGATGTTTCGTATGTGGTAGACGAACGATTGCGCGAAAAAGAGTTTGGTATTCTGGATCGTTTGACGAATTTCGGGATCGCCCAAAAATATCCAGAGCAGGCGGAGTTCCGGCGGCTGCTGGGAAAGTTTTATTATCGCCCGCCGGGAGGCGAAAGCTGGTGCGACGTGATTTTGCGCCTTCGCAGTGTAATCGACACAATCACGCGCGATTATCGTAATGAGCGCGTATTGCTTGTCAGCCATCAAGTCGTCGTTAATTGTTTTCGCTATTTGATCGAGCGACTCACCGAAGACGAAATACTCTCAGTTGATCGCGCCGCAGACGTGCCGAACTGCTCTGTTACTTCTTTTGAGTTTGACCGCTCGCTCGGCAAACACGGCAAACTCGCTTTAGGTCTCGTTCATTTCGTTGCGCCGCTCGAAGAAGCGGGCGAGGAGGTCACGACTAAACCGGATGTCCCAGTCGCCCCGAAATAAATCTAATCAGACAGTAAAATCCAGCGCCGATGCGCGCCGAAAGAATAAAAGCAACGGCGGCAAAAGTAACGCAACATTAAGTCGCCCGACGCTTTTAACTCCTGCCTTAATGCGTCGCTGGGCGCTGCCGCAGCCGGATGAAGGCGGCGACAAAGAAGAACGCGGGCGTGTGCTGGTCGTCGGCGGCGCAACTGAAATGCCCGGCGCAATTATTCTCGCCGCCACCGCCGCGCTTCGCGCAGGAGCGGGCAAACTTCAGATCGCAACGTGCCGCAGCATTGCGCAGCTTGTCGCGGCAGCAGTGCCGGAAGCGCGTGTGTTTCATTTGCCGGAAACAAAAACGGGTGACATCGATCCTGCCGCCGCCGCCACGATTGCCGAATACTCTAATCGAGTGCAGGCTGTGCTCGTCGGCCCCGGGATGATTGACGAAGCGACGGTTATGCGTTTGATGCGCGCTCTGCTGCCGCGTCTCGAATCGCCGACATTGATTCTCGATGCGGCGGCGCTCGCCTGCGCGAAAGACGACCAGCAAATCCTGCATCATCTACACGGCAAAGCAGTGCTCACACCGCACGCGGGCGAGATGGCAAAACTCACAGGAATCGACAAGGAAGTTATTACGCGAGAGCCACTGGCGACGGCGCGCCGCGCGGCATCGCAACTGCGCGCCGTGATTGCTTTGAAGGGAAGGGAAACTTTTATCGTCGCGCACGCCACACATGAAACTTATTGCAACCGGACGGGCAATGTCGGACTCGCCACATCGGGTTCGGGCGACACGCTTTCAGGAATCATCACAGGACTCGTCGCGCGTGGGGCTGCGCCCGTGCAGGCCGCCGCGTGGGGCGTTTATCTGCACGGGCGCGCGGGAGACAAACTTGCGCGCCGCATGGGACGTTTGGGATTTCTCGCCCGCGAATTGCTCAGTGAAGTGCCAGCATTGATGGCCGAATTCGACGGCCATAGAAACGACCATAAGAAATGAGCGACCACGCTTTTCCCGCGCCGAAATACATTCCGCACTTTATCCAAAGGCTTTCGGACGTAGAGCAAACGAAGCGTGCCGGGGAGTTTTATGAATTGATGCGCTCGCGCCGCACGGTGCGCGAGTTCTCCACTGAACCCGTCCCGCTCAATCTTATCGAACAAGCGATTGCCACCGCCGCGACTGCGCCATCGGGAGCGAACATGCAGCCTTGGCGTTTCGTGGTTGTGCAAGATGCGGAAATCAAACGCCGCATACGCGAAGCAGCCGAAGCCGAAGAGCGTGAAAGTTACGAACGGCGTATGCCAGAGCGTTGGCTGCGCCGTCTCGCACAACTCGGCACGGATTGGCACAAGCCCTTTCTCGAACTCGCGCCCTACCTGATCGTAGTCTTTCGCGTCGATTATGAATTCGATGCTGCGACAAACGAACACGAGCCGACATATTATGCTGCGGAATCGGTCGGCATCAGCGTCGGGCTACTGCTCGCCGCGCTGCACAACATCGGTCTCGCCACGCTCACGCACACGCCGAGTCCGATGAAGTTTTTAAGCGAGATTTTGGGTCGTCCGAAAAATGAAAAGCCTTTTGTTTTGATTCCCGTCGGCTATCCGGCGGAAGATGTGCGAGTGCCTGACATCGAACGCAAACCGCTCGACCAGATCATGCAGATAATTTGATGAGCGCGCAAAACGTTATTTCGGCGCGACGTAGGTTTGCAGAAAACGCAGCATGACGGGTTGCGCTATCTGCGATCCCCAGCCGTTGAAGTTGTAATCGAATCCATGTTGCGCATACGGAATGAAAATCTCTTTGTGCGGCACATGCGCGCCGTCGAGTCTTTCGGCAAGCCTGTACATATTCTCTTCGCGCACGAGTTGATCGCGCCCGCCATGAAACATTAGTGTCGGGATGGTTTGCGCACGGACTTGCGCAATGGGCGAAGCAATATCAAAAGCTTCCGACGCCGTTTGCGGATCGCCGCCGAGTAGACTTCGCAGCGTAGCCGGGCCGTCAATCACTCTTTGATTCGCCGGGTGATCGTAAGCCCAACGCAAATCAGTCGGCGCGTAAAATGCGATTACCGCGCGCACACTCGTGTCGTTCGCGTCGCATGACGGCGGCAATCTTTCATCATTTGACGCATAAGCGGCAAGCAGCGCGAGATGCCCGCCCGCCGAGCGTCCCATCAGCGCGACGCGTTCAGGATCGACGCCGTATTGCGAAGCGTTGCGCTTCACCCAACCGACGGCGCACTTGATGTCACCCGTCGCCGTTCTCCAATTCGGCTGCGGCGCAAGCCTGTACTCCACATCGAACACGGCGTAACCCTGCTCGTTCAGCCATCTGTCCCACTGCGGAAAATCGCTTTTCTCGCCGCCGTTCCAAGACCCGCCGTGAACTACGATAATCGCCGCCCGCCGCGTTGTTCCGTCGCCCGCGCCTGCCGGAAGATACGCATCAAGCTCAAGCCTTTGCCCGTCAACCGTCGCATAAGTAATTGTCTGCGCTTTGACTTTGCCGCGTGCCTCGCCCGCTCCGAATAAATATCGCCGCAACGATAATTCGACATCGTTTGACCGCGCTACTTTCCACGCTTGAAGCGGCGGAACCATCCCCAACATCATCGCCGCTACTCCTAAGACCAGCGGCAACACAACTGTCGCACGACGGCTGCCCGCCACCAGCGCCGCGACGCCGAACGCCGCTCCAACCAATCCAAGCGCGCCGAAACACAAACTCCATTCGCTTGCGACGACGGCGACGAGCCACAGTTGATACGCAGGCGCAGGCACGATTGTCCACAGCAAAACAAACGCCGCGAAGATGCTACACATCAGCGCGAGAATGAAAAAGAGATGGCGCGGTTTGAATGTCTTAAGCAAAAAATCGTGAGATTACCAAGATGTAAACTATAAGTTGCGCATCATTCTTGGTTGAATCATCCACAAATAACATCAGTCTATATTACAAAAGGTGTGGCTGAGTTTCAGTTAAATTCAGTAAGTCGGGTTCACTTAAAATTGCGGGTTGCTCTTGGGCGTCTGAATTGATTTGAACGCTAATTAATGCGCTACGTACTTTACTAAGATGCTCTCTCATTATATTTCGAGAGTTAGCTAATCTTGTGATAGCGTCAGAGTGATGCTTTTCAAGCACTTCTTGTATAGCTGATATGCTTTCCTCCGCCGTGTGTAAAGCTGTACCCAGTTTTTTCAAATCTATATTTTGAGACGCTTTCAAATGCGTATGATGAACTAATAAGAGATATGGAACTAGCATACTATAACTGACAAGCAGCACCTTCGACTTGAAAACATCTGTGCGAATGCCGCAGCACAAATCGTAGATTGCATCAGGAACAACAGCGATACCGAAGTCCACGGTTAAGGCTGGATCGAGATACTTTTTTACTTCATTTGCTTTATCCCTAACTGTTCTTTCAATCTCACTTTTTAGCTTCTGTTTTTCATTAGAATCATTGCAGTCGACAAATCGTTTCAGTAAATCCGTTGCGGCCAATTTACTGTCAATCGGCAAAACTAAATTATTCTGTAAACGAAAGGCATATTCAACACGTCTGCCTCCAACAGGAAAATTACGATGTAGCCACTCATCGGGAAGATTGGCAAACATTGCTTCAAGAATATTCTCTCCAGCTACGCCTTTTGAGTTTGTCCCGGCGATAACCGTCTCAAGCTTTTTTACAGAGTCGGCAGTTTGCCTGTCGATTTCGCGCCGTTCTTCGAGTCGCGCGTCAAGCGCCGTCAAATTATTTACTGCACTGGATAGCCCTAGATGTATCTCATTCGTTTTGTTAGTTAGGCTTTCCGATCTTGTGCCCGTTTCAATTTGCCGTCTGACGATCTCGCCGATGCCCGCGTCTGTCCGATCATGGCTCTTTTCGACTTGAGCTATTCTATCAGTTAGGGAACTTATCTTTTCTGCTAGAACTGCTAGTGGAGTCGAAATATCCACTTCGTTTTGAGGTTTACGACGCAGAGTCATCGTAACTACGATAAGCAGCACTCCAACCAAAATGATTAGAATAATCAGCAGTAATGTAACCATGAGGCTGTTCCTTTTTAAGTGAGTTGATTTTATGCGTAAGACCGTATTTAGTCCGCCGC
>JAABUK010005277.1_pt1 | contig 20308 bp, 18 predicted proteins | sample 5559141 | NCBI WGS metagenome assembly JAABUK01 (sample SAMN10711869, study PRJNA513367) | rock metagenome | isolation source: Antarctica rocks | place: Antarctica: Victoria Land, Pudding Butte nord | collected 2016-01-03 | reverse complement strand
CTTGCATTGGCATACGACACCTAATGGATGCACTGAACTAAGCTAAAGGAATACACAGCTGAGCTAAGAAAACTACAGGCTTTATTGATCACAAAGAATGACGCTAGCAGCTAACACTTGAATGCAGACATAGTGACTTGGATACAGCCAGCAAGCAAGCACATTTGTACATTGGTGAATGCATTGCATTCTTTGGTCTTGGACTCCAGCATGACTTCAAACACCTGCAATGATGCCTTCAGCACATTGTGACATACTGCTCGTAGAGATGGGCCATGTGGTGATGAAGATGTACGGTAGCCTTGAAATTGTTAGTGCCGATGGCCTTATCTTCATGCTCTGGGGACAGGGTCGTCACATCCACAGCAGCATACCGGCCTCTGAAGTGTACAGTCAGGATGTGATCAAGCTGCTCCCGTGTGTCTTTGTCCACTCCGCCATGCAATGCTTGTTGAAACCTGCGTGAACAGATTTGGTTCTCACACCAGTCAGATTGGTTTCTCACAGCAATCAGATTGGTTTTGCATATCAGTCAGATTGGTTCCTCAGATCAGTCAGATTGGTTTCTCACATCAGTCAGATTGGTTTCTCACATCAGTCAGATTCAGTCAGATTGTTTCTCACACCAGTCAGATTGGCTTCTCACATCAGTCAGATTCAGTAAGATTGTTTCTCACACCAGTCAGATTGGCTTCTCACATCAGTCAGAGTCATGATGCTGCTCCAGCAGCATGAAGCTCTAGCCAACTTGCACTCCTCTGCTGTGAAACCATTGACTCCTTTCCCAAAATACAACAGGATGACTGTGTGATAAGAAAATAATCAGGTGCACCTTTTGACAACTCCTACAGGGTCATTTCCACCATCTTGGGTCCCCTGGTCCTCAGGGCCCCTCTGGGTTCGCCCAGCTAGCCAGCCGGGGTCCATCATCTGTACGTGCGGTCTGTAGAAGCCGTACCCTGCACAGACATGCCCCCTGCTTGCATTTCTGCAACATAGGTCCCAGTGCATTGACCATGCAACATATCACCAGTGCATATCACCAGTGCATTGACCATGCAATATTGTACCCAATACGTTGACCATGCAATGTTGTATCCAGTGCATTGACCATGCAATGTTGTATCCAATACATTGACCGTGCAATATAGTGTCCAGTGCATCGACCATGCAAAGTGTGTAGGGTATGTCCAGCCAACAAGGCTGGCTGGCTGCTTTGGCACAGCTGAGTTTATATGTTAATGCATGGGAGACTGCTAAGGTCATCACATCAGCATGCTTGCCATCTGACAGTGCAGAGCAGCCTTGAGGTGTATGGAGAGCCTTGATGCCATGATGGGCAAGTGGAGACAAGGCATCAAGCAACAAGACGCACTGCTGGAGATTGCTTGACAATGAGTTGAAGTTGTGCAGCTGATGAGGACTGATGAGCCATGATTCATGGACTCTCATGAGACTCTATGCATGGTCTCCAGCGCTGTTCAGCTGTGTGTCCAAGAACAAGTTGAGTGCATAGCAGAGAAGGCAGCTTGCAGAATTACAGAATTGGAGCAGTCTGTAGAGTGTGAGAAGCACACCTGGGTCTGTTGGAGCTGTGCCCATCATGTGCCACACAGTCAGGGTAAACATGGCATCTGCATCAGCACCAGATGTCATTCAAATCTGGCTATGTACCCTGTGTACTAGAATAGAGTCCAGGTGCATTGTGGCCAAGATGAGCGCTCCGAGTTTGTAAGTAGCATTGTATGACAAGCCTGTGGGTGGCGGTGATATCAATGCAGGTGATGTGAGGGTATGCACCATCTGCACGCATCATTGGTAAGTATTACTAATCATTCATCCATACTATCTTTGCCACCAAGTTTTACAAGATGCCTCAGCCAAACAGGAAGATATGAAACAAATAGTCATCACCATGCTTTCTGAGACTCAGCCAAGGGCTCAATTTTATGCCAAACACTTTGACTTACCTCCTGACATACGAGGCATGGGGCCATAGATGAAATCATGGCATCTCTCATAGGAGGTCAAGGCCATGAGACCTCTGCTCATGATGGCACCAGCACCGCCATGGATGAAGTACCAGTATCCCGGGGACGGCACATGACTGATGTATGGCCAGTCACTGTCGCAGTCAGCAGGGTTGTACATGACACCATTCACGTCTGCCTTGCACAGGGCTGAAGAAGAGCAGGGACAACCCTGCAGCAGCATGTAAGATACTTGGCTTGGGTGCAAGACTCTGGTGAAGACTAAGCGGGAGAGAAGTGTTTCTGCAGATGGGAAGGGTTTAGGGTTTAGGGTTTAGGTGCAAAGGTGCAAGGTGCAAATGGAGCTGCTTGCGTGGGAAGCATAGTGTGCAAGATTATCATGGAGAGCAAGTGCACGGAGTCCTTCTCTGTTGGGAGATGCCATGGAAGAATCCTATGTGAGAATGTATGATGAGATGCAGGGGGACATGCAGAGTGCCACAAGACACCAGGCAGTCAAGATAGGAGATGAACAATGAGAACAAAAAAACAACAAAAGCCACTTTTTCAGCAGCTCATGCATGATTGTCTGTGCACAATTTGCAACTCAGGAACAAGACATTTAGCAAACGTGGTTTGACAGACCATTAAGCCAATAGCAGATGTCACCAAGTTTTGGCACAGCAGCAGGTCTTTTGGAGCCTACCATAGGGGCATCAAAGGAACCATAAGGGACATGGCCTTGCAGGGGGTCTTGGTAGTCACATGGCAGGCACCGGGGCGCTTTGGGGTTGGGGTGAACAGCCGTGTCTGCACCAGCCCCAACAACACATGCTACTGTTGTAGTTTACTATAGTATGAGTAAAAGTTTGTGACGGACGATGTTAGAAGAGAGGCAACATGACAAAAACAACAATGGTACTGTTATGTAGAGTACTATGATACAGGGTGGGCTGACATTATCACTGCGTTTGTGCTATCGACTGTATGTAGCTGTTCAAGTTATAAGGAGAAACTCAGGCCTGAAAGTTTGCAGCCTGCATTGCAGCTGTATGGCCAACACAGTGAATCATGTGTCAGGCAGATGCTCATGGCAGTAGGCCTGCAGAGCTGGCTGTGAGAATATGTCAATAACAACTGTCATGATTGGTACCCGTGCTTCTCACACTGCGTTGGAAGTGTGTGAGCTGGCGATGGTCTGCGTGAAGACATAAGTGCAGTAAAAGAAGCACTGCAGGCAAGTTTTGTTATAGCACCAACAACAACAGTATTAATAATAATAGCAATGATGACAATAATAGTAAGTTCGCTTTCCAGCTCAAGATGAGCTAGGTACATGCGGGACCAGTCTTGTGATTGTAATCAACGTGAAGGGGTTGATGTGGACAGCACCCACCTCAGACCCCCAAGCAGAATAGGCTGAAGCACAGACAGCATGCAAGGCTCCCCAGATAGCATGCAATTTCTTTGAATCAAACAAATTGTTTGATAACAAAATCAAATAATACATGCAGTCAGAAGGCACGCTGCAATGCACAGTCCTACCTGAGGTGCGTTCCTTCATCCAGATGTTGTCAGACAGCAGGTAGGGCATGTCAGGGTCCAGCTGGTTGAGGTACACCAAGGCATTGTCAATGAACCAGAAGGTGTCATCGTCGCCATACAGAATCCATTTGTAGCTGTTTGGGGCTGCTGTGACATTGGCCAGAAAGGGTGCCAGAGCCGCCCTGGGGATTCAGGAAGGCACGTCAACTAACAGGTGTGAGTAGTGCAATTCAGATTAGCACAAATCAAAAACAAGAACAACAGCATGAAGTATAATGTTGTGTACATTTAAGACTAGAACAAATCAGTGATAAGAGCAAAAGCATACGTTTAAGGTTGTGTATGGTATGGTTTTGTTCTGTCAGCGTTTCATGCAGTCAAAAATGTGCATGGCGAGGGGCCCAGACAGATGCAAACAAGGGGAAAAGCAAGAGTGTATGCTTTGATGTGCTGAACCAAGTCAACAGAGCAACATATCTTGGCGCAAAAATGCAAAAGTGGCAATCAGCAGCTGCAGGTAGCATGCACGCTTGCTGTTTCTTGGCAGAATGCAGGTAGAGCTCATACACGGTGCAAGTAGAAGCAACCAGTACGGCAGCAGCCACTTATGCTGTGGACATACTCAGCTGTAAGGTGAGAATAAATAACACCTGAAATCGCCCGCCTTCTCTGTGAGCGGATTCATGGGCGGTATGTCTGGGCTTGTTGCCCAGATCTCCAGGTTGTCATTCAGCTCTTCCTACATTCATCACACTGCATGATCAGCTTGTACAGATGCTGTGATGTGAGACAACAGGTTCTTGCAATCCTTGTTGCCTGACACCCACAAACATGCTAACATTGGGTGTGAGCAGCTGCAGCAAGATGCAGACTGGTTTGGTCCAAATCAACAGATGATGCATCTTATACATGAGACATGCGTCACCATGCAAGGCTGCTGGTGAGCATGTGTGTGTTTGACAAGGACACGTTGTGGCAATAAAATGCACTGCATACAAGAGCAGCTACCTGAACAGCTTCAGCATCCTGTAGCATGTGCAGCTCCTGATCCATAATGAGTGCTGTAGGCACACCTTGTCTCCAAGCTCTGCTGGCTTTTGCCAACTCAAACCTGCAATATTACAGACTCTCAAGCTTTCAGGCTGCTAGATAACCACTGGCAGTGCTGTGAGCTTGCAAGTGCAGCTGTGAGACCATGCCGCCTGCAGCAACTCCATTGTGCAATGACACAAGGATGTTGGGGACAGGATGAAGCTAAGAAGCAGAGTGCTAAGACAAACTTGACGTCAATTTTGAATGCATGCAAGTAGTGAAGGGCTGCTGCAAATACTGCAGCATTGCCATTCACCATGCATACCTGTCAAGGCTACCTGGTATGACCAGGAGCAGGTCTGCTCGTGTCAGATTGCCATGAGGAATGTCCCTATAAGAGGCAGCATACAAGGCTGTCAGGAACATGCAAAGCTTGTTTGAAAACTGTTGTGCAGTCATGTTTTAACATCATTGCATTACCTGGTGCATTGCTTTGGTTGTGTCATTGTGATTGGCTGTTGGGACTCAGATAAGTCCATAACCGACAGAGGCTTCCGGCTACTTTGCAGGTGGACTTTCACAACAGCCTTGAGGCTGTCTGTGTCTTGTGATGGCGTGAACTGGCGTGCAATCACCAGTAGACTGCCTACTGTACATGTCAGCAAGATGCTGCGGTAAACTGCACAGGCTTGCATTCCTTGAAGAGTGTCAAGACTTGAAGAAAAACCTATTGTATCAAAGACACAAAGCTGCACTGCTGTCAGCCTAGCAGGACCACCGGCGCCTGCAAGCACACTTCGCCAAGATTATTGCGGAGTGAAGAATCTCTTCAAGGTACGAGTGCACCGCGGTTTCCGAGATGTCCTTCCTTTGCTCAATGTAAGTTCAAGTGCAGATAGTAGGTTTGACCCTAGTGCTTGACGTTGTTTGGAGCGCTTACGTTCTCAAAGGATGCTACTTCGTGCCGTTTTCGGAAAACCACGTTTGTCGTCCGTCATGCATCAGCAAGAACGCTTCAGCAGCCCTCGGTCAAACATGCGACTTGATCAAGCAAGCCCGCACAGCTGTGTTTGCGTCTCCGAGGTCCAATGTATACACGTTTACACTCAAAATTGATGCCAGATGCTTCGACGCCTGACGTTCAATGGAATCAGCTTAGGCTGCCAGCAGTCAAACTTACTACGACCGGTGCATGCTTTGATATTCTCATCATGCAGCAATGGATCTGTCATCAATGGATCACTCCCGCCAAAGCTGCGCGGGATGACATTGCTGTGCAATGACAGGCCAGATGACAGGCAACATGCTCGACGGGCAGGGAGCAGCTAAGGAGTTCGCGGACAACCTTGAAGGCGTCATGATCCTTCTCTGACGGTGATGCAAAATCTCAGGCTGGTGTGGACCTGCTCACAGTAGCTTGATTTGACAGATCAGATTAGAGCAAAGCTCTTGGCACCAATGAGGTATGCTGCGGTGTCTCAAACTTTCAAAGCCTTGCGAAGGTTGCACCGAAGTCGTGCGTGCACAGCAGTCGTCATATCTGAACGCGTCCGTGGGCTGTGCAATTTCCAAGGGCTGGATGGGTGTAAAGGCAGCGGCTCCACACCAACGCTACAGCATGTAACAGCAACTTGCTTGTAAGGCCACTACTGGCTAGCAGATCTTCCAGAGAGGATGCTGCGCAATGTAAATGGTGTCGTATCACATGTTGAGCACTGACATGTGTGACTGAACAAGCTGATAGCTTGACACATTGTGACACCCAGCAAACTTCATGCAAGATGCTGGCTATTCATATGTTGCAACAGACAAATCACAGGTTGAATCAGCGTCCACACATCACAATGACTTGCAGCCAATTGCAGCCCAAGACAGAGAGCTGAACAAGAAGGAACCAACACTGCATACACTGCACACGTGTTTCACAAATACAAAAGCTGACAGTGTTGCTTGACAAGTTCAGTGACATTGTCGCTGAAGAGAGTATCAGCAAGACACGTGTACACCATGCCATGTATAGCACATGCAACTGGCCACAGAGAGATGAGCATCAATGTCACAAGGTGTCACGACCAAACATCATAATAGAAGGCAATGTCATGCAGAACCACAGGCAATTGGAAGCTATGCACTCTATCAGGACTAAAGTTAGACATCATTTCCATTTGTTGAGGGGAGCGAGTCCATGCCGACAAAGGAATGTAATCGTCATACTCATAGCAGTACCCCTTCATGTTCCAGGTGAGATCCCACTCGCTTTCCCGCTTGTCATTTCCGTCTTCATCAACACAGTAGGGAAAGTACAAGTTTTGCACGCTGGGGGCCATTTTCCCCAGGTTTTCACTGAAAGTACTCCTAGCAAGTACCAGATGCCTGGAACCCAAAATGGTTGCCACACCTTGCTCCAAGTCTGTGATGACTTGTACTCTGTCCTTGTACTCCTGTTGTATGAGCGCCACAACTGGGTTAGAATAGTCTTCTACTACCACTAAAATTTGAAGTGCAGCCAGCTCAGGGAGCTGCAGTACGGTCTTGTAGAAGGCAAATGGCGGCTGGCCATAGTAGGGGTGTATCACGGTGTGTGTGAAAACGTCCCCTGCTCTGACATGAATGACTATTGAGTCTCTGACGTGTCTGGGCACGATGCGAAAGGCAGGCAGCACTTGCTCCACCAGCACTCGCCGCTGTTTGCTTGTCGTAAAGCTCCAGTTCGACAATCGCAGAGGCATCTCACTTTCATGATAGAAGTCATCGGTGATAGCTATCTGTCGTCCTATGTTGCCTGTTCCGATAAATGTGAGTTCGACCTCTGCAGAGATCCTTGATGCCTCTCGAAAGTCCCACTCAGTCTGCTTGAAGTACGGGTGCGGAGTGATGATGACTTCTGACCTCGTCTCTCTCCCGAGATGTAGCACATGCGCCAACGACACAAGGTTGTTTCCCAGGCGGCCATACCAGGGTTTCAGCCTCAACAATAGATTTCCGGAGCACTCAGATGGCTCCGCAGCAACTTGCACTGAGCAGTGCTCAGCGGCACCAGCTCCTACGATCACGAAAAAGGCTGCTAAGCTGCGAAACACCCACATCGCCACGCTTTTTGCGGTCGTTGTACAGTTCTGTAACTGCGCCATGGTTTTCGCAATTGTAGTCATTCATGTTGAAGGTAGCATGCGAAGCATGCAGTGTGTGACTCACAGCATGTTAAGCAAATTCAATACTTGACGAACAATTATCGTCGCCATCTGTACGATGCAGATTGCACCGCCATGGCAATCGCTGTCATACATGTGAATCGGGTATGTGTACTTGTCTATAACAATGACAAAGCCTCAAACACCAAACCTCAGCAGTTTCAATGATACGTTTGCAAATTGATCTTATGTCACACGACAAGCAACATGGTCACAGCAAATTCAGCACAAAAACCTACCAACCTTGCTCGACTGCCTTCTGTATCCGATGCAATACCTGTATGATCCAGGCATTTTGCCAAGCTCTGCAAAATAGTGTGTCCTGGGAAAGTGTATCTGAAATCCAACTTATCAAGAAATACCTACCAGCCACCAACGTTGACAGACAACAGCACATGGACCCCGTGCACCTCCAAACATCTGGCAATCATCACCAGAACGAATAGCCGCCAACTGGGCGCGCCACGTCATGCCTCCTGCTGGATGATGGTAAGGCTACCTCGGTTGCCAATTGACATTTGCAGCTGCTCATCAAAATACAAGAAATCTCTGAATCCTTTCATTGGCTCAGGGAATTGCAGCAAGATCTTGCCTTCCTCATCCTGAGACAAGGCACAAAAGCTGATGCTACAAACCATTCTCTCCAGTGTAGCAGTACAACATGCATGGCTGAGACAAGGCACAAAAGCTGATGCTACAAACCATTCTCTGCAGTGTAGCAGTACAACATGCATGGCTAACCATCGCATTAAGCAATACAAGAGAGTCTGATCAAAATCAAATGATGCAAGCAAGACAGACATGTGATGCGCTCAGGAGCACCAGCAATCCAAGGCATGCATGCAGGCAGCGAGCACACAATGTTGGTAACAATATTGGCCTGCCAGCAGCTTGCAGGCCCAGTGCAGACTTATCCAAGCTCCAGTGCATCATCCTAAATCCGATGCAGAATTTATCCAAGCACATTACAGGATCACCGAAGACAACAATTACGTCACAAAACAGGTAGCATACCATCTTGGCATTCTCCTTCTTCATGACTTCCATCCATTTCTGCTTGGCAGAGCTGTCGGATGTGTTGGGTCCCAGTGACAGCGCTGTGAAGCCAATCTGCATGCACAACCATGTCTGCCTTAATAAACAAAAAACATTCTCATAATATACATAACTATTTAGATAATTAACCTCTTGGTCCTTTTCTTCAACTACAATCATATGAGTATAGAATAATGGCAAATAATAAAAAGTGAACTAGGGCAACATGCTGGAGGTGACTTTGCATATTGTTCCCTCGATAGATTGGATCTCAAATACATGTCCCCAAGGATACACTAATTTGCAGAGCCCGGCGAGATGCCTGGATCATAGACGTTGTGGTTGTGAGACAGTATGCACTCATGCAAGGCTGTGTTAGGCTTTGCATCTTGTCCAGGAACTGTGATGTGTGTTTCATGCTTCACTGGTGACCAGGCAAACTACTACTGCAGCAAGATGTCATGGCTTATGTCCGGCAATCATTACACTTCAATAGTACTGCTACTGTGACAGGCTGTCTTATCGAAGGCATACATTGGATTGTCACACAAACACATTGCCACAGTGTGCAGGCAAGGCACAGGCTTTTGCTGCCGCAAGGGGGTCATGACCATGCAAACTACAGCTGAACGCCATGAATCCTGGCTTTATCACAAGCACAATGTTCATATCGCTAAGTCAAAGGCACAACGCACGGGCTCCTCTGCAAACACGAGCTCTCACAGCAGAAGGGGGACTCCAAGCTATGTGTGCGGCATGCAAACACGTCAAAAAGTGCCTTGAATCTGAATGTACTATTCTTTGAGGCACATGTTCAGTCATGCAATTGCAATCAGACAAGACAGACTGCATACCTTTTGTCGCACATGCTGTCTTTCAGGCAGATGTTTGGTCATACAATTGCGAGTGAACAAAACAGACTGCATACCTTTTGTTGCACATGCTGTTCTTGCAGGCAGATGGTTGGTCATGCAACTGCAAGTGGACAGGACACATTGCATACCTTCTGTCGTACAGGCTCACTGTCATCAATGGTGTATTCACCAATAGTGGTCTGCACTCCCTTCACCCCTGCCAATGGCCCATCCTGGATCTGCATAATGAAGGAGCAGCCTGACTTATTCAGACAGCAGAAAGAGAAGGGAAATGAAGTGATCAGGTCTGATGATGAAAAGCCCATGACATCTATGTGCATTGTAGACACTAGGTACCACAGGTTACGTTGGATTTGGTGCATGCAACACCATACAGACACAGACACAGGCACAGACACAGACACAGATGGACATTGCAGTGCAATGCAGGCCAACAGCCATGCACAAGGCGAGTCTGTGCGATCATCCACATTGATTGTGGTGGGCAGCAGTAGCGATGTGATTGAAAACTGTCGAGTCCGGTGTGATTGAAGGCTGTCTTGTCCAGCAATGACTGCTGTGTGACACATATGTACTAATGACAAGACCAAGGCCAAAGTGATGTGTCATAACATGCATTGTTCAATTCAACAGACCAGCAGAGCATTGTTGCTTGACGTATGCATGCCGTTGGAGCCCACAGAAATGCTTACCACAAAGGGGATGTTGACGCTGTACTGGTTTTCATACTCAGTGCTGATCAATACTTGTGTGCCTTCTGCCTTGATCTGCAGTGTATGATGACAACAACTTGTTGTATCATTAAGTTGTTGTCATTACGTTAACGACAACAACTACATGCTGCACTGTGAGGGGAGTGCTGCATAACAAACAACTCACATGGACTTGCACACACAGGGCATCCCTGAAGCAAGAAAAAGATCAAAGGCATGCAAGCAACATGGGCAGGGGGGCTGTTGGAAGGGGGTGGGGTAGAGGGAAGGTGGGACAGGGGCTGGGGTGGATACCCAGCATGGCTGGCAGCTGCATTGCTTGGTGTGTTTGGGCAAGAAAGAGGTCGTCAATCTGCTGGCCAGATTACAGTTGCAGCAACTTGCTTGCTAAGCACACTGAAGGCATGCGTTCTAGTTGCAGCTGTCAGGAAGCGCTTTGCTCCTGGTGCTGTGAAGATCTTGGTTGGGATACAGCTGGTGAGGATAAATAGCTAGTAGAGTACACGCAAACACCAGACCCTAGGGCAAGATGAGTGAGTCAGTGAGTTGGGTGGGGTAGGTGTTGAAGGGGGTAGGGGACGAGGGGTAGGTGGGTTGGGGAGTGGAGCACCAGGCGGCATGAGATGCAATGGCAACAAGGAATATGTTGTAGCTTGCCTTCAAGTCAGTTGGCTTGAACTGCTGGAAGGATATTGTGCCCAAGGTGCTCATGCCGTCTGATAACATTCTGTCCCCAAAGTCACTCAGTACACCGTTGAAAACACCCTTGATGCCTTCCTTGGTGATCTGCACAACACATTGACTGTCACCATGACTGACTTTGCTGCATTCTTGACCTTGAATGAGCAACACTCTTGACCTTAGATGAGTGCTCACAAAGTAATCCAGCTGAGATCATGACTGTGATGACACTGTGTGCTTAGACATCTACTGCGGCAGGGTACAGTTCCTTGTTTTGGGGAAACAGGGAGGGGGGGCACAGTGCGAGTTCCAGACCTGACGCAACAACAGTCGAGATGATTCAAATGCCATGCCATTGACAAGCAGAAACAACAACCTTACATCAAGACTGCTATGCAACAGTCCATTGGCTCAATGCAAGGAGCAACCAGCCTACAGAAAGCTAAGTGAGTCCTATTTGAGCAGCAAGGGCTGTGCTGATGCAGACTATGACTGCTGATGCAGCATGGCAAGTCCAAGATATCAAGCAATGCACCTTTTTCCTGTCCTTAGGTGCAATAGACTTGAGTTCATCCACCAATGTTTTGACCTCTGGTGTGACCTCATTCTGCCTGAGTGGGAACAGACGCATCAGCTAGCATGCAGCCAAACTCTGTGTTGACTCCCAAATTTGGGTTGCAATGCATCTGGCGCTGTTTTGCTCAAGCTGACCAGGGATACAAGCTGCTGAGCACATCAGAACAATGTGATGGGTAAAAGGCTGGTCAACATACTCTTTGACTCTTGGATCCATGATGGCTGCCTTCAGGTGAACTTGAAACTGCTCTGAGTTTTCAAGCACTGCAGAGCCATCTGGTGAAGGTGCCTGCACACAGAGCCAACATTCTTCATTGCTGTTCAGACATGACCATGAAAGCGGGAAGATAGAGGATAGAAAAATAAGACATCCCAAATTGCTTAATTGCACCTGATCAGCGACTGGGGCCGCTGTCCTGTCATTGGCTTGGCAAACATGTCTGACTGGTGGTCCAGAGCTGAAGTGGAAGGATCTGCAAGCGCGTCTTTGATCTTTATGTTGATCGCCGTGTGTCCAAAGCATAAGTTGCAGACAGGAACACAATTTACAGATCTACTCCAACTCGCGCTGAGCATACCTGCTCGACAAAGATCGTGTGTGAACCTGTGGACTCTGTGGGTTGATGCCCGCTACGGACTTGAGCACCGTCTACAGGAAAAACAGCAATTGCTGCAATGGCTTTCAGTGATATTGGAACCGCAAGCCGCAAGTCATTCGCACAGTCTCACCTGTCGTGGTCCGGCATGCACATGGCAACTTTGCAAAGCGAGGCCGGTCATCGATTAGGTGGCTGAAAAATGAGCTTGAGTAAAAGCGTGGCTGTTGCTTGCGTCTATCTATAGCAATGCTCTGGCAATGCTGAGATCACAAGTGACCTTCTATTGCATCTGCATGCATGACACACCAGACACCTGAGGAAGAAGAACAGTGAATGTATGTGCTTCTCGAAGAAGAAGATTGGTTTAGAGGACGACGCTGACGTGGACAGGCACACCGACACGTGGAGAAGAGCCAAATTGGGTTCACTGACAACCTTTCTTGACCCCTGCAGTACTTAAGGCAGTAGTTTATTAAGCAGATGTCCGGAATCTTCGAAAGGGGGTCTCGCCGGCGTGGCACATTTCAATCTTGCCTCGCTGGCTCGTAATCTTTGCAAGCCACACCGCGCTTGTAACCGCTCTGAGAACTAGTCCGGCTCATCACCGATCCGGGATTGATTTGATCTAGTTTCACCTGTGGCCGATTCGCTTGGGTTCACTGTGACACTTTACGATGGACCCATACAAGGTATTGCCTGTCCCGTTCCTGTGCGGACTGCTGTCTGCTGTTGCCGGCAGCCTTATGTCACCGCCATTTACAAGTTTAAGACTGATGATGTCTTGTGCGTGTGCAGTACCGCCCCAGCAACCACTTCGATGCTCCGTACTGGACCACTAACAGTGGTGTTCCAGTCTGGAACAACAACAACTCACTGACTGTTGGGTCAAGAGGTAAACCTCCTTGGCACTAAGCAGCTTCAGCTGTGCTGTCATGCTGTCACCTGCGTCACCAGCGCGTCTCTAAAACCAAACCAGCGGTTTAACTTGATCAGACCTGTTGATTTGGGAGCAAGCAGTTCAGCAACAGTGTGTCTGTGCAGGTCCTGTGCTGCTTGAGGACTATCACTTGATTGAGAAGCTTGCACAGTTTGACAGGGAGCGTATTCCTGAGAGGGTAGTGCACGCACGGGGTGCTACTGCAAAGGGTTTCTTCGAGGTCAGTATTTTTTCTGCGCTGTGCCCTGCATCTGTATGAGTTACTGAGTGTAAATATTGAGCAAGCGCAACTATTGAGCATGTACAACTATTGAGCAAACACAAGTGTTGAGCAAGCACAAGTATCGAGCAAGCATCTAATTGTACAGCTTCAAGCAGGTGGTCTGATGCACAGCATAATTTTGATGCCCAGGCTTGATTCCGATATAGAGCTCTATCAATGCTCTGGATGCTCTGTGCAGGTCACCCACGACATTTCACACCTGACGTGCGCAGATGTCTTCCGTGCTCCAGGAGTGCAGACCCCAGTCATCACTAGGTTCTCCACAGTCATTCATGAGCGTGGGTCACCAGAAACCCTACGTGACCCTCGAGGGTTTGCGGTCAAGTTCTACACCAGGGAGGGCAACTGGGATCTGGTGGGCAACAACATGCCAGTCTTCTTCATCAGGGATGGCATCAAGTTCCCTGACATGATCCATGCCTTGAAGCCCAACCCCAAGAACCACATTCAGGAGGACTGGAGGATTGCCGACTTCTTCTCTCATGTGCCAGAGGCGATGCACATGGTAAGCTAAGCTTCTGAACTGTGGCTTGCAATTGTGAGGTCTTTTCACTGCATCCCAGAATGTGTGCAGGTTCCAGTCTTGGTTCGCTATAGATCATCTGCATACTCCTGTCTGGTTTGCGCTTGTGCATGGCGGATCAAAGTTCGCTGCTGCCCATTGGCTGGCAATCAAAAGCATCACCTCACTCAGGCTTGCACTATCTGTTTCAGCCGCTCTGGCAAACATGTTATTGGCAGCAGTCTTGCGCTTGCTGTGCTTTGACATTGCTTCACACATTCTGCAGTTCACCTTCTTGCAAGATGACATTGGCATCCCCTTGAACTACCGCCACATGGAGGGCTTTGGAGTGCACACCTTCACTCTGATCAACAAGGAGGGCAAGATCACATACGTGAAGTTCCACTGGAAGCCCACCTGTGGTGTGAAGAACCTGCTGGAGGAGGAGGCTGTCACTGTTGGTGGCAGCAACCACAGCCATGCTACCAAGGTCAGTCTTGTGCTTGGCTTTACTTAGGACAACTAACAGATCTGTCCACTCGTGGACAAAATTCCTATTGTCGTTGTCGGTAGGATTTGTTTTTCTTGTTAGGTAGTTTGTGAGCAGCTACAGTGCTCATACTGCAGTGATGCATAAAGATGCATGCAACGCACACACAGACGCCACATGCATCCACATGCATCACTGCAGTATGAGCACTGTAGCCGCTCACAAACTACCGATTGCATGGAGCCTGTCAGGTGGTACTATCATGTGCCAGGCTTTAAGATGTAGTTGTTCTTCAAAGCAAGACTGCTAGATTGTGTCTTATCATTACGCCATGTCACACCCAGCCTGCATACCAGGGCTTGCCTGGTTGTGTTGGTGCTGGCAGCTTAGACATGCTTGCCCTGCTCAGTTCTGATGGCAGCTTGGGTCTGCCTGGTGTGTGCAGTTGAGCAGACTTCGGGCTCAATGACAGTCTCAACTGTTATGCACTGATCTGTATATGCATGTTGAGTCATGCAAAACCACAGCTGCTGGTGCATGTTGCAGGACTTGTACGACTCCATTTCAGCCGGGGACTACCCAGAGTGGAAGTTGATGATCCAAACCATGGAGGTGGCTGACGAGGACAAGTTTGACTTTGACCCTCTGGATGACACCAAGACCTGGCCTGAGGACATCTTCCCCCTGCAGCCTGTTGGCCGCATGGTGCTGAACAAGAACCCTGACAACTTCTTCAACGAGAATGAGCAAGTGGCGTACTGCCCTGCTCTGATTGTGCCAGGTGACTAGCTGTTGTCCAATCTTTGTCACATGCAATGTAACTGACTACTCTGTACCTTTTCAGCACATGGCGTCTAGGGGCAGACACTGAAGAACATGATGCTGGTCTCTTCTGCAGCATTATCTTTGTTTGTCATGTCATTCAGCACCTGTTGAGCAATCTTGCATGGTGGGTTTTGCAGAATCGACACAGCGTACAGCACAGTTATGCCAGGCTTGACTAGGCTTTGCAGAAGGCATAGAGCTGTCCCCTGCAGCTCTTGTGTCTCCTGCAAAGCCTGGAGATGCTTGGTCTTGCCATGTCAAAGATGAGCTGTTCAGACTGCATAAAGTTGTGTGCCAGCAGGCCATGCGTTGTCTATCATTCATGAATGTTTGTGCTGCAGGTATTGGGTACAGTGATGACAAGATGCTGCAGACACGTATCTTCAGTTACGCCGACACTCAGCGGTATAGGCTGGGGCCCAACTACCTGATGCTGCCAGTGAATGCACCCAAGAACGTGCACCACAACAACCACCACGATGGAGTCATGAACTTCATGCACAGAGATGAGGAGGTGAGTCATTCTGCATGTGGGGTTGTGTTCACTGATATGATGGCTCACATGTGCAAGGCATACAGTGCAGTCATACCTGTCTGTTACAAGGGGCTTGCAAGGCCAGCTTGCAGCATTAGGCCTATTTGGGCAAATAAACAATGTGTTGCATGCCATTTTGGTTTGTGATCTACAGCATACTGTGGTCGAGGTGGCATCCTCTTGCTGCTCATCATTATCTCCAAAGCCTACTGCAGGTGTCCATTTGTTGCTGCTGAGTTCAGTGCCTGCTCATCTTTGTCTTCTGAGGTGTCTGTTATTTGCTGGTGAATGCGTTGCTTGCTGGTGAATGCTGTACCCACTAAGCATCTTCACTGCCCACCAACCTCCACCTTTATTGCCTTTTGTAGGTGAATTACTTCCCATCTCGCTTTGATCCTGTGAGGCACTCAGAGAAGTACCCATACCAGAACATGAAGGTGTCTGGCAACCGCGAGAAGATGTGCATTGCAAAGGAGAACAACTTTGCACAGGCCGGTGCTCGCTTCAGGAGCTTTGACCCCGCCAGGCAGGAGCGCTTCATCAACAGGATAGCTGGCATGCTCACAGCTCCTCGGGTCACTCAGGTATGCTGCCAGCTCAAGCATCAGTTGATGCTTCTTTTCAGCACAGCTTCTGTTCAGCACATGCCTGTCAGTTTGCAGCCATTGGTTGTTGCAAACAGTGAATCTGGCTTGCTTACCTCAGCACAGGCTTTTCAGATTGCTGATGTGCCTTGCTGTTGTCGAATGCTGAATTGGTCATGTTTTTACGTCTTTAGGCAATGCAGACCTGCAGTAAATTGCATTTTGATGTGTGAGCTTCCAGCGCTAATTCACATGCGCAGACTCACTGCAGCACAGACTCACTGCAGCGCAGACTCACTGCAGCGCAGACTCACTGCAGCGCAGACTCACTGCAGCGCAGACTCACTGCAGGCACAGACTGGCTGGTATCCTGTTTTCTTGTGCTACAGGAGGTGCGACGAGTTTGGTTGGGCTACATGTCTCAGTGTGACAGCACTCTGGGACAGAAGCTGGCAGCTAAGTGCCAGGCTGGAGGACAAATGTAGATCAGTATCTGAAAAGGCTGATCTTTAGCCGTACTGTTACTTGTAGGACTTTGGTATTGCAATGTTTAGGCTAGCTGTTTCTGTGTGTGTTTCTGTTCAGTAGGAAGTTTTGTGTATTCCTTGATCTCTCCATTTTGTTTTGGCAGCATGGTTTTTCCAGAGTTGCAATTGCCAGAGACTGAAGGGCTGTCATGTAGAGTTTGCACGCAGCAGTTGTGCTCAAGTTGTTAGCAGTACGGGAAGTTTCGCTGCAGCAGCAGACTTGCTCAATGTAATTCGCCTGCACCTTGTTCGTTGTGTCACACTAAAAAGGTAAACAGGTTGTTGCAATAACTGCAGATAATGCAATCTACCCAAGCTTTATCTGTTTCCACTGGAAATTCGCGCGCACAGCAGCTGGTGCACCACGTGGTAGTAGTTTCCACATGATATTACTTTTGATCTCGCCTGTACATGTCCATCATCCGCCGCCGTGAACAAATGCCCTGCCTTTCCTTGACCCCAGATCAAGGGCAGAAGGGGCTGCGACACGGGGCTGTCTGTCAATGATTGGCTCATCCCATAAAAACCTGAACTAGATCACGCGTCGATGCCGCGTGCGGCCATCCTCGAGTAGCAACTGTAAATTGTATCCCTACGAAGAGAGGCTACGGCGGCTGAGCCGGCGAGCACCGAAAACATGAAGTTTGTGATACCACAATGCAACAACGAGACAGTGTCACTTGCCCAGGAGTACCTTGACAGGGCACCAGAGTCCGTGCTGGCTATAGCAGCGCAGCGCGCACCCCCAGACAGCACTGTCTCGCTTAAAGATTGGCCGGATGCCAATGTCGCCGTTTTGCAGGTGGGCACTAGGGCTGTGTTGTGATAGAAGGCATGCCTGGGAGCTATCAGGCACAGCTTGCCAATCATTGTAGAACATGTTGCAACAAGCAGCTGATGGTTCTGAAGGATGTGTCATACATGCAAGGACTGTTACTCATACATACATGTATACAAGCTGTGATCAGTTGTTTCTCTGGCGATAAGGCGCATGGCAACATGGCCAAGATTCAGGAGAGTCAGTTGCTCCAAGCTCTGGAGTACTTCAATCTTCCTGAGTCCATGTGGCCCTTAGGGTTGTATATCAAGCACACCTATGAACTGCAATGCAACATGGCAGCCAAGCGGTTTATGACCACCATCAAAGCTGACTTTACATTGATGGCAAGGCAAGAGACCCTAGAAGCAGCAGCATTCACCAAATGCTACTGCATGTGTGATAGCGAGCATGGCCTGTACCTAGACGTCTCACACCGCAAAGGGAATGGGCTGAGCAACATCGTCGAGCCTTTGAAATCTCGCTTGAGGGACCTTGCTGCAGCGGAGTGTATGGCAACTGCGTTTGATGCTCGTCCAGATTCTTACCATCATGGAGAGAAAATTGTAGTAAGCTTGAATCGCTAAAGCTCAAAATTGGCTGCTACCTAGCTGCTTCTATAGGACCATGCTATGAGAGCCATGCCAGCCGCGCAGCTTTAGGCATGTGCAATCCAAACTCAAGTCGAAGTCTTGTCAGTGTTTGTGACTTGCAGTTGACACATAGAAGTACGTCCATAGCACGTGGTGGCCAAAATTCAGCATAGGCAACCATGGTGTGGTGAGCCAATTGAGTTTCAGTGAGCTATATAGAGAGCTCATATATGACATTTTACAGCATCACAAGCTAACCTCCAGCTCAATCTGCAGTGTCCATAATGGTCACCTTGACAACACTACGGTAACACCAAAGGAACAGATGATACATGTACTACACTACTGTCTCAGACTAAAGTGCTTGCATCAGCGCATCATCTAGCATCGTTTCATATCCGAGATGAGTCAATCAAACATTCAACCATAGCACTGGGTCAGATACAACCCATTGTCTCCAGAGTGTTGCTGCAGGAAGCAATTAAGCTGAGTCAGGGCGTCTTGTGGCAGAAAAGAGTTCTCCTGTGATGCAATATACTGCACTAGCATCAAGTCATCGATGATATCAGGCTGAATGACGTGAAATATTAACCAGCAGGGGCAAAGTATAGGCATATGTGTGAAATATGTGTGTGTGTTCACAAGCAACCGCTCATATGCCTGTAATCAGTCTCACCATATCATGTCTGTTGACTCTGCGCTTTTTTTCATGCCCTTGCAAAATCACGCATGTGCCCATCCATGGGTGCATGTCCAAGCAACAACGGGTGCCACAAGCAAAATAGTAACTGCAGTGGTACTGGTACAGAACATGATTTTAGCATGGGTACACAGCAGCTTTTGGGACTTGCCCTGTCCTTGCTTGTGCCGTGCTTGCAAGCACTAACGAGGCATGCATCACAAGAGCAGAGACCCCACAGGCTGATGCTAATTGAGTGAACAATGTCGCGCACACGCCCTGTGAATGGCAGCTACCAGAGCTGCAGAGACCTCATTTGCTTCGGGGCATGTTTGCCATGGATCAGCTCATGCATGAACGCCAGCAAAGCCAGCCCTATCCTCTCCTAATGCCTCTTCAGGATGCCAGCTTGCATCATGCACTGCAGATTGATGCAAGCGTTGCTGGTGTCAAAGGATGTGTTCAACATCCTGACTTCTCTCCTGATGTTGTATTGATGGCAGGCAGGCAGGCAGGCAGGCAGGCAAGCAGGCAGGCAGGCAGGCAGGCAGGCAGGCAGGCAGGCAGGCAGGCAGGCAGGCAGGCAGGCAGGCAGGCAGGCAGGCAGGCAGGCAGGCAGGCAGGCAGCACATAACAGGATATGGTGAGTGAACCAGCTCAGACAGAAACTCAGATCTCGACATGACTTTTGACTGTGAGGAATTTGAGTGTGATCAGAGGCTCTGCGCTGGTAAATGAGGTTGCCCAATTACACATGCTGGTCTGTTTATTGCAAATCTGACGTGCAGTATGGCAGAAATACTCTGTGCACAACTGCTGGCTATCACAGCATGTCAAGCTGAGGCTTCATGTTACATGAGCCTGCAGAGATGTTTGATGTTGCAATGCAATTCAGATATGTATTGCAACAAGCAGCCAATTGGCTGCAAGGCTATCCGATATGACATTGCAGAATGGCGCAACATCATGGCAATAATGCTGCAAATTGATAGAGAATTCCTTGTCCAAAGCGACAGAGCAGCAGGGGCGTTGTGCACAAAGTGGCCGTACGTACGCGCGGCTACATGGCCGCCATAAACATGGCACGTGTGCCCGTACGTACGCGCGGCTTTTCCACGTTCAATCTTCGGATTGCGTTTGAGTGTCACTTCGGTGTCATCCTCCGTTCAAGAATGCGCACACAGGTACTACCAGAAAAGAAAAGAAAAGTTTACGCTTTTCAGCGATCATAACGGGAGCCTCCTAAGGCGGCAGCCCGGAGCTATGACCATAGGCCATAGCCCTAAGGGAAAGGAAAACTCCTAAACCTAAGGTGGATC
>JAABUK010005275.1_pt1 | contig 20321 bp, 13 predicted proteins | sample 5559141 | NCBI WGS metagenome assembly JAABUK01 (sample SAMN10711869, study PRJNA513367) | rock metagenome | isolation source: Antarctica rocks | place: Antarctica: Victoria Land, Pudding Butte nord | collected 2016-01-03 | reverse complement strand
CCTTCCTCGCCTACCGCACTTTGCACCGGCTCATCGCGACCATGACGCCGCCGACCGCGCGCCCGCTCTTCGAGGCCAAGCGCGAGGTTTACACCCAGGAACTCTTCGATTGGTGGCGCGATGAGCTGAGCGCCAAGCACTTCGCGCCCGATCCCCCGCCTGCGGCACTTCCGGCCAGGACGTTTCCCCGAGCGGATGCGCCAGCTGTAGCGAAGTAGCCAACGCTGATGCGCCAGCAACGAAAACGCGGCCCGCTTCGAGAGAAGAAGCAGGCCGCGTTTTTGTTGCTGCGCTTGAGACGCTCCTGCAAGTACTTGCAGCGCGGCTTGCGCGAGCGCGGCGGTTGAGCGTGGCTTGCGCGCGGAGCGTGGCGGTTGAGCAAGTGGATATTCGCCATACTATCGAGCTCAGCTGAGCCCAGCGGCGCGGGAACTTAAGGCCCGCGCTTCGTCTGCGCTCCAGCGCCGCGCGAAGTTGGTGGGAGCCTCCGCAGGCTCTTCGCACGCGAGTTTTTTCGCCCAAGACGCTTTATGCCGAACGATCCCTACCGTCCCGCCGCCTCGTCGCGTCCCTCGGGGACTCGTCCTTCCGGCGAAGGCTTCCGCGCCGATTCCACATCCCGCTCGCCTCAGCCTTCGCCTCAGCGCCCGACGCCCAAAGGCTCGCCTCTGCTTCCGGTTCTGCTCGTTGCGGGCGTGCTGGCGGCGGGCGGCCTGGCCTGGCGGCATTCGCAAGCGCCTGCTGCGGCGGTGGCTGGCGAGGTTCAGAACGCGGCTGTGGGCTCGGACGCGAGCGGGGCGCGCGCGGGCCGCGAGGCGGCGCAGGCTTTGGCTCAGGCCGACAGGCTGCACGTTCTGGTGGCGGGCGACGTGTCGCGCAGCGTCAATTCGCAGCTGCGCCAGAGCGCGATGGACGGCTTGAAGTTCGCTTTCAAGCAGGCGTTGCCCAACGGGACGCCGGTTCACTTCGTGTTCTACGACCGCGAGGCGCGCACCCGGCCCGGCCTCATCGAGTTCAACGAGCCGCGCGACCTGGACGAGATCTCGACCGACTTCGTGAAGTATCCGCCGCGCCCCGAGAAGGGCACGCGCCAGGCCCTGGCCTTGTCCAGGCTGCAGCGCGAGGCCGACTCGCTGCCCTCGGGCACGCCTGTGGCCTTCGTGCTGCTCACCGACGGCGAGGATCAGGACGCGCCCTCGACCACGCGCGAGGCGCAGAAGATGGCGGCGCGCCCGGATTTTCGCGGCCTGCTCGTGGTCGGCGCGCAGATGGAATCGCGCTCGCGGATGTATCTGCGCGACAGGCTGGACGCTTCGCTGGCTCCGCTGCAAAACCGCAAGGTCGTCTGTGGCCCCGAGGTCTCCGACCGCGAGGCCGACCAGTTCCGCGCCCTGCTCGGCTCGTAGCAGGCTCAGCAGAGCGCTCAGCTCAGCTCACGAAGAAGCGGCTCGCACCGCCCTCCGCAAGTACTTGGAGAACCCATGCTCGATCCCAACGGCGCGCCCTTGTCCGCCGACACCGCAGCCGCTTCAGCTTCCGCTTCAGCAGCTCCGCTCAACGGGCAGGCGTCCTCGAACGGCAACGGCCACGGCCCGCGCGACGCCTCTTTCTGGCAGCGTTCGCTGGATGAGGCGGCGCTTTCCGAGACGACCTGGCACCCGCCGCTGCCCGCGCACCACAGCTCGCGCCAGGCCGTGGCCGGCTTGCTGGATGAGCTCGCCTCGGCTCACTCCGCTGCGGGCTGGGGCGGCGAGGCGCAGCCTTATCAAGCCTGGTACCTGCGCTGGTTCTTCGAGACGCGGGCTCAGGCGGCTCAGCACGAGCTCGAAGACGTGCTGGCCGAGGTTCGCGCCTCGGCCCGCTCCTACGCCTCGCTGCTGCAGGACGCCAGGGCCACTTCCGCGCTGTCTCGCCAGACCGCTCAGGCCGCCCTGCGCGGCGAGGAATCGCTGGCGCAGATGCCCGAGATCACGCTGGAGGCGCTGCTGGCGCGCGCGCGCCACGACTTCACCTCAGCCGCCGCCCTCGCCGGGCTCTACGTCGAGACCAGCCCAGGCGCGCCGCAAGTACTTGCAGCCGCGCCTGCTCCCATCACTGCCCCAGCCAGGTTCCGGCGCCGCGGCAAGGCGGACGAGCCCTCGGTGCTTGCCGCCGCGCCGGTTGCTTCGAGCGAAGCCGTGAGCGGGCACATCAGCCCGCGCTTGGTGGAGGCGGCGCTGGAGCGCGAGGCTCCCAGCGTGCCCGAGATCGCGGGGATGCACCACCTGCGCTACCCGCAGGCCGAGTGGCACGGCGAGGACGGCGAAGGCAGCGGCGGCTTGCGGCGCGCGCTGGCCTCGCTGTCCTCGACGATGCTGAGCATGGCTCCTCTGGTGCTGGGGCTGATGGTCGCGCTGTGTTTGGGCAGCGTGAGCGGGCTGCTCGACATCGAAGACCTCACGCGCCGCCCCGATGCGGCCAAAATCTTCAAGTTCGTGCTGGCGGTTTTGCTCGGCGGCGTCGTGGTTTCGGTGCTGGGCAAGGGCATGGAGTCGACGATACGCTCGCTCTTCGACCACCTGTCCAGCACGCTGCGCCCGCCGCCCGCAGCCGGCGCGGATGAGGAAGGCTTCAAAACTTTGCGAGCCTTCCGCGCCCACACGCCGCCCTCGCCGCGCCGCCGCCGCTTGATTGTAGGCGGCTGCCTGGCCTTGCTGGTGGCCTTTGCCATCGCCGAAGCGGTCGCCGAAGGCACCGGCTTGAAGACGCTCAACGACCTGCGCGTCGCGAATATGTCGCAGCTGCAGCAGCGCCAGTACAACGCCAGCCCGATCGCGCTGTGGATTTTCTACCTCATCGGCGTGCTGTTTTCGGGCGCGTATCTTTATTACAAGGGCACCGACACCTGGCGGCGCTCCGAGCTGGAAGCGATGCGCCCGTGGCTGGCCCGCCAGCGCCAGGAATGGTTCGAGGAGAAGCGGCGCGAGCCCCAGGTGCAGGAGCTGTTCCAGCTCGCCTACCTCATCGAGCAGATGGAGGCCAAGCGCGACGAGCTGCGCCGCCGCCTCGACAACGCCCGCCTCTCGGCGGTCGCCGAGGCCGAGCTGCTGCACGCCATGCTCGAATGGGTCGTCTACTCGCACGGCGCCATGCCCATGCCCACGCTGCACATGGTCAAGGGCTTCGGCCTCAACACCAGCAGCACCAACGGCACCAACGGCACATCCAACGGCAGCAGCGCCAGCTCGAACGGCGCGGCGAAGGGCCGCTCCTCGTGAGGGCCGCTCCTGGTGAGGGCCGCTCCTGGTGAGGGCCGCTCCTGGTGAGGGGCGCTCCTCATAAGGCTGCAAGTACTTGCAGCAGCTTGCGCGGGGGTTGAGCTCAGCTCAGCCGCGCGGCTCGGGCCTTGAGGTGCGTGGCTCTTGGTTCAGGCGGCTTGTGATGCGCGGCGCGTTGAGTGGGGCGGCTCAGGCATGGCAGATCAAGACTCGGATTTAGATTCTGCGGCGCGGCGCGGGCTGTCGAAGGGGCAGCCGAAGGCGCGCTGGCACTTCGCGCGGCTGGGGGCCGTGGGCGCGCTGGCGGCGGCTGTGCTGCTCGAAGTGGTCTTCGCGCTGGCCGGAGCGGGCCGCTTCTTCCACGAAAACGCGGCCAGCGTCGTCCTATTCCACCAGCGCGCAGCCGAAAAAACCACGCGCCAGAACCTGGGCACGGGCGACATCCAGCTCACGCTGAGCTGGAAGGGCAGCGCCGACCTGGACCTGCACTGCGACGAGCCGGGCGGCGAGAGCGTCTACTTCCAGCACCGGCGCTCGCGCAGCGGCGGGCGGCTCGACTTCGACATGAACGCGGGCTCCGGCCCCTGGTCCAACGACTCGATCGAGAACATCTTCTGGCCCTTCGGCTCGGCTCCCGTGGGCGAATACGTGGTCTACGTCCACGCCTACAGGCGCAACGACGGGCCTGACCACACCCCCTTTCGCCTGCGCGTCCTGCATCGTGGCCGCGTGGACTGGGTCTCGGGCGTCGCCGTCTTTCAGGCTCCAAGCGTTTCCGACTTCAGCAACCCTGTCAATTCGCTGGAGCCACAGGCTGTGTTTCGCTTCCGCATCGAGACGCCGCCCTCGAACCTGATCGGCGAGCGCGGCGTGGACTGGGCGGGCCTGGCTTCGGTTGCGCTGTGGGTTGCGCTGGTGAGCGCGGGCCTGACGAGCGCGATCCTGGGCGGCTTGAACCGCTGGTATCGGGCTCAGCATGGCGCGCCGCTGCTGGCGAGCGAGCCGTTGCGGGGGCGTGTCGGGCGCGCGGCTTTGTGGGGCGCGTGGCACGGCGCGCTGGCGCAGTTGGCCTTCGCGATGGTGAGCGTAGCGGCTCCGGCGGCGCTCGAAGCGTGGCGTGTGGCGGCCTGGATTTTTCTGGCGGCCTGGGCCGGCGGGCGCGGCGGGCGGCTGATTCCGGTTCACCTGCCCGCGCGCGAGGGCAGGCGCGGCGGTCTGTGGGGCGGGCTGAGCGGCGGCGCGGCCTTCGCTGCTGTGGTCGCGGGGCTGCCGCCTTCGGTGTTGCCGCCTTCGGTGTTGCCGCCTTCGGTGCTGCTCGAATCCGATGCGGCGGGGCGGCTGCTGGCGGCTCTGCTCATCGGCGGCTGCATCGGATTCCAGGTGCGGCTGCCCGAGCCTGCCGAGGCTCAGGCTCAGCCGGAAGAGGTTCAAGAGGCGGCTCCGGTTGAGCTCATGGCTTCGGTTCAAGAGCCTGCAGCGCCGCTTTTGCCCGAGCCGAGCCCGTTGCCGGAGGTGGATTTAAGCATGATAAGCAGCGCCGGGCGGCGCGCGGGCGGCCACGGGCGGGGCGGCCCGCGCCGGCACAGCGGCGGACGAAGCGTGCGCGGCGGGCGAAGCGTGCGTGGCGGGCGCGAGCGGCTGGGCGAGTAGAGCGTGTTCGCCAGTGCTGCATCCAGGCGGCTCGGACGGCAGGCAGGCTTTGCGACGGGTAACTTTTGCCAATCGCTTGAGAAGCGGGATGCCGGAGATTTTCGGGCGCGGCCCTCGGGGGCTTGCAAGTACTTGAGGCGCGCTGGCGCCCGCGCAGGGCTTCTATTCGCTATAATTGCCGCCGAGCCCCGCTTCTCGAACTGGCGCTTCGCCTATGGCCACTTTTCCGTTTTTCGACGCCTGCACGCTGTTTGGGCCGTGGCCCGGCCACAACGAGGGCCTGCCCTTCGAGACGCTGGGCCGCACCCTGGAGCAGAGCGCCATCGCTCAGGCCCTGGTCGCCTCGACCACCTCGGTCTTCTACGACGCGCGCAGCGGCAACGACCTCGCTCTCCAGGCCGCTCAGAGCGCGCCCGGACGCCTGCTGCCCATGGCCATCCTGGACCCGCGCGCCTTCCCGGACGCGCTGGACGAGCTGGACGAGCGGATCGCGCAGGGCTTCAAGCTCGCGCGCTTCTTCCCCGACCGCCAGGGCTGGCCGCTGCGCTTCGCGCCCTTTGCCGACTTGCTCGCGCGCTGCAACGAGAAGAAGATGCCCGTCGCCGTCTCCATCGCGCAGCACGGTGACCTGACGGCCTTAGCTGAAGCGACGGCCTCGGTTCAAGTTCCCATCATCGTGGCCGGAGTGACCGGCGAGATGCTGGGCGAAGCGGTTGCGGTGGCCCGTTCGCGCGCCAACTTCCACTTCGAGACGGCTCGCCTGACCGCGCCGCGCGCCCTGGAAGCCTTCTGCATGGGCGTGGGCGCGGGCGAAGACCGGCTGGTTTTTGCCTCGTACTCGCCGCTGCGCTACATCTCGGCGGCGCTGGGGCCGGTGATGACTTCTTCGCTGAGCAACGAGGCCAAGGCCAAGGTGCTGGGCGACAACCTGCGCCGCCTGCTCGGGATGTAGAAGCGCGAGCAGCACCAGCCGCCGCACAAGCCGCCGCACAAGCCGCGCAAGTACTTGCAGTTTGGAAAAGCTCACCATGCCGATCATCGACTTGCAGTGCCACTTTGGAGTGGTGCCCGAGACTAAGGCCGTGCCGCGCGCTGAGCTGAGCGAGGCGCTGGCCTACGCCGACCAATACGCGGTCGAGACGCTGTGCTTCACCTCGCACGAGGCCACCACCGACATGAGCGGCGGCAACGCGCGCCTCGATCAAGCTCTGCAGGCCCAGCCGCGCTTTCGTGGCTGGCTCAGCTTATCGGTGCATCAGCCGGCCTTGTCCATCGATATGGCCGGCTACTATTTGCGCATGGAGCGTTGGGCCGGGGCGCGCTTCGACCAGGCGAGCGAAGCCGAGGCGCTCACGCACGCCGGGGGGCGCGAGATTCTGAACGGGCTGCGGCGGTTCTCCAAGCCTGTCCTGGTCACGGTTTCGTCGCCCGATACGCTGCAGTCGGTGCTGGACCTGGCGGATGAGCTGAGCACGCTGCGCTTCTTGCTCTGCCCGCAGAGCGAGGAGCTGACCGGCGACACCATCGCGGCCATGCGCGAGCACCTCAACACTTCGCTGGTGCCGGTCGCCGCCTTCACCGAGCGCGATATGCTGGCTCAGGCCGTCGCTTCGCTGGGCGAGCGCGGCGAGAGGCGCGTGCTGTGGGCCTCGGACTGGGGCCGCTTCCACCCGGCCACGGCCCTGGGTGCCATCAAGGACGCCGCGCTCCCCGCCCCGCAGCGCGATAGGATTCTGTATCGCAACGCGCGCGAGTTCTTGATGTAAAAGAAGAAGTTGAGGCGCGGCGTGGTGCTGCAGCCGTGGTTTTGGGTATCCTTCGCCCGATTGTGGAAGCGCAAGTACTTGCCGGAAGTTGAGAGCCAGAAGTTGAGAGCCAGAAGTTGAGACGGGGAGAACGCGACGGCCAAGATGACAGATATGCAACGCCTGCCTCGATTGCACACGCGCAGTGCCAAGAGCCCGAAGATGCTGCGGCTGGCTGTCCAGGCCGCCCTGGGCGGCGGCGTGGCGGCTGCGCTGGGCCTGACGCCCGGCTGCAACCTGGTGCACCCGCCCCAGCCCGAGCCCACGCCGACTCCGGTGCCCACGCCCGCGCCCGACATCTTCGATCCCGCCGACGGCGTGACCGCGCTGTCGCCGCTCAACGGAGGCGCCAACCAGACGGTGAAGTTCCGCGTCATCAACGTGCTCTCGGGCGAGCTGCTGCAGCTGCAGTCGCTCACGGGCGCGCCGGGCAAGTGGCAGGTCGGCACGGCTGATGTGTATCGCCTGGCCGGGATCGTGACCCCGGCTCCGGGGCAGCCGGGCTTCGCCGAGACGGTGGCTCTCATCGCGCGCTGGACGCTGGGCGAGGGCAAGGAAGTCGATGTCGAGCAGGACCCGCGCTTTCCGCAGGACCTGGACGGGCGGCGCATGGTGCAGGTCTTCTACACGGGCACCGAGGGCAAGCTCAAGGGCGAGAAGCTGCTGCTGAACAGGATGCTGATCCGCCTGGGCTACGCCGTGGTCGACATCAACGCGCCGACGACAATCGACGTGCGCGCCTGGCTCAACGACGAGGAGTTCGCGCGCAAGAAGCGCCTGGGCCTGAACGCCCTGGGCATCACGCTGGCCCAGCGCATCCCCTTGCTTCCGCCCACCACCGTCCTCCGCACCACGCCCGAGCGCATCCCCGCCCCGCCTCGCCCCGGAGCCCGCCCCGGAGCCCGCCCCGGAGCCCGCGGCCCCGCCGCCCGCACCGCGATCACGACCCGCACCACTTCGACAACCGTAACTACCAACCCCGGCGCGCTGCCCAACGCTTCGCCCAACGGTTCGCCCAATGCCTTGCCCAATGGTTCGCCCGGCGCGGCTTCAGGCCCCGGCTCGGGACGCCCGCCCGCAGGCCCGCCTCCGGGTTCGCAGGGAGGCCCGCCGCCCGGCGCTCCCGGCGGCTATCGGCCCGGCGCACCGGGAGGCCCGCCGCCCGGCGCACCGGGAGGCCCGGCGCCCGGAGCATCAGGAGGCCCGCCGCCTGATGCACGCGGAGGCTATCGTCCCGGCGCCGCGCCGCCGCGCTGAGGAAGGCAGCCTCGCGAGGCCGGAGCTGCGATCTCGCCGGTTGCACGAGCGAGGCTGCCTTGCCCTCGCCTCGCCTATCGAGCGTGGAGGCCGCCGCAAGCGTGGAGACCGCTGCAAGAGCAGGCGATCTCGGCTCGCGAAGCCGCGCTTGGTCCCATCGCCTGGGCTCCGTTCCGTTGAGGCCGCTGAGGCTCCGCGAGCGCGGGGCGCGCTTGCTCCGCTTCAAGTCGGGCTTCGAGTTGTACTTATGGCCTCCAAAGCGCGCCCGGCTGCTGCCTCCGCCGCTGCCTCCGCCGCGCCTTCGGCTGAGCCCGAGGACGCTGTGGCTGCAGCCGGGCCGGACGCGCGGCACGAGCTGGGGCGGCGCGGCGAGGAGCTGGCCGCCAGGTTCCTGACGGCGCGCGGCTTCGCGATCGTCGAGCGCAACTGGCGGCCCTCGGCTCATGAGGCAAGTACTTCGAGCGCGCGGCTCAAGCTGCGCGGCGAGCTGGACATCGTGGCCTGGGACGGCGCGCCCTTCGAGGGCGGCACGCTGTGCTTCGTTGAGGTCAAGGCGCGCGCTTCGAGCGACTGGGGCACGCCGGGCCAGGCCGTGGACGCGTGCAAGCAGCGCCAGATCGTGCGCCTGGCTCAGGCTTACCTCGCCCTCAACGGCGAGCGCGAGCCCAGGCTGTGGGAGGCGCCCTGCCGCTTCGATGTCGTCGAGGTGTGGCTGGCCGAGCGCGAAACCCCGCGCATCGCCCTGCACCGGGCCGCCTTCGATGCCAGCCCGCAGGCGCGCCAGTTCTGACCGCTTCTGACAGCCGCAAGTACTTGCAGCCGCCCTTGAACGCCCGGCAAATCGCAGCGGGTTAAAATGTGCGGCGGCTTGAAAATAGCGGGGATCATAACACTATGCTGGCGCGCGTGGATGCTTTAGCCGTGCTCGGGGTGGACGCTTACGCGGTGCGCGTCGAGGTCGATGTGGCCGGAGGTCTGCCAGGCTTCCAGGTCGTGGGGCTGCCGGACGCGGCGGTGCGCGAGTCCGCCGAGCGGGTGCGCTCAGCGGCCCGCAACTCGGGGCTTTCCTTCCCGCAGCGCCGCGTCACGGTCAACCTGGCGCCCGCCGACATCAAGAAGCAAGGGCCGCACTTCGACTTGCCCATCGCGTTGGGAATTCTGCTGGCCGACGGGCAGATTTCGTCGCGCTGGAGCGAGGAATTCGCGGCTGTGGGCGAGCTTGGGCTCGACGGCGCGGTGCGCGGCGTCAACGGAGCCCTGCCCATGGCGCTGGGGGCCAGGGCGATGGGCAAGAGCGCGCTGATCGTGCCACGCGCCAACGCGGGCGAGGCCGCCGTGGTCGAGGGGCTGCGGGTCTTCCCCGTCGATTCGCTCTCGGACGCGGTGCGGCTTCTCGCGGGCGATGGCCGCGAGCCGACCTCAACGCGCATCGAGGACGAAACCTTCGCCGCCACTCCCAGCGACTGCGACTGGTCGGACGTAAAGGGCCAGGAAAACGTCAAGCGCGCTCTGGAAGTCGCCGCCGCCGGCGGCCACAACTGCCTGATGATCGGCGCGCCGGGAAGCGGCAAGACGCTGCTGGCCCGCCGTTTCGCCACCATTTTGCCGCCTCTGACCTTAGCTGAGGCGCTGGAAGTGACCAAGCTTTATTCGGTCGCGGGCCTGCTCGAAAGCGGGCAGAGCCTGATTTCGCAGCGGCCCTTCCGCTCGCCTCACCACACCGTCTCGCACGCGGGCTTAGTCGGCGGCGGCTCGGTTCCGCGACCGGGCGAGATTTCGCTGGCGCACCACGGCGTGCTCTTCCTGGATGAGCTGCCCGAGTTCCACCGCGACGTGCTCGAAGTGATGCGCCAGCCTCTCGAAGACGGCAAAGTCTCCATCGCGCGCGCCGCTCAGTCGCTGACTTTCCCTTCGCGCTTCCAGCTCATCGCGGCCTCGAACCCGTGTCCGTGCGGCTACCTCAATGACGCGAGGCGGCAGTGTTCGTGCTCGCCGACTCAGGTGAGGCGCTACCAGAGCCGCCTGTCGGGGCCGTTGCTGGATCGCATCGACCTGCACCTGGAAGTGCCCAGGCTCAGCGTCCAGGAGCTGATGGGCCGTTCCAGAGGCGAAGGCTCGGCTGAGGTGCGCGAGCGGGTGAAGCGGGCCAGGGCGCGCCAGGTCGCGAGGCTGGGAGCCGAGGGCGTCTCGTGCAACGCGCAGATGGGGCCGCGCCTGCTGCGCGAGCAGTGCGTCCTGGCCTCGGGCGCGGGCGACCTGCTCAAGAGCGCCATCAACCAGCTCTCGCTCTCGGCGCGCGCCTACGACCGCATTCTCAAGGTCGCGCGCACCATCGCCGATCTGGATTCGACAGACGAAATCCAGCTGCACCACGTCGCCGAGGCCATCAACTACAGGACTCTGGACAGGAAATACTTCGGTGCTTGAGGCACGGGCCAGGCCCCAAGTACTTGAGGGCGTTGGGCGGAGCCTTTGTCGCTCCGTAAGGCAAAGGTGTTTTTTATGGCACAGCAACATGGCGGCGATCCTGACGTGCGGTGGGACATGGCGGCGATTTTCCCTTCGCTGGAGTCGCCGGAGTTCGAGCATGAGTTCAGCGAGGCGCTCAAGGGCATCGACGCTCTGGCCGAGACCTTCGAGCGGCTGAGCATCCGCCGCCGCGCGGTGCCCGATGTGGATGACGCCTGGGCGCGCCGCTGGGAAGAGGTGGCCGGGCAGGTGAACGTGCTGCGCCAGAGGCTGAGCACGCTGGGCTCTTACATTCACTGCCTGGTCTCGACCGACGCCACCGATGAGGAGGCCAAGGCCCGGCGCTCGACGCTCGAAGTCGAGGGCGTGCGGCTGGGCCAGATGGAGTCGCGCCTGGTCGCCTGGATCGGCTCCAGCGACGTGGAGGCCCTGCTGCGCCTCTCGGCTGTGGCGCGCGAGCACGAGTTCTTCCTGCGCCGCGCCCAAGTACTTGAGAAGCATCAGATGAGCGAGGCCGAGGAGGACCTGGCGGCGGCCCTGCGTCCCATGGGCCAGGGCTCGTGGGGCCGCCTGCACGCCAACCTCAGCGCCCTGCTCACCGCCACGGTGCCAGTCGAAGGCAAGGGAGAAGCCCTGCCCATCAGCGCGGTGCGCGCCCTGGCTTCGCACGATGATCGCGGCGTGCGCCAGGCCGCTTTTGAGGCTGAGCTGCAAGCGTGGCAGAGCGTGTCCGGGACTATGGCCGCAGCCATGAACGGCATCAAGGGCTTCGGGCGCACGCTGAACCGGCAGCGAGGCTACGCGGACGACATCGAGCCCACGCTCATCGCCAACTCCATCGACCGCGCGACGCTCGAAGCCATGCAGAGCGCCTGCACGGCTGCCTTCCCTGACTTTGGGCGCTACATGGACGCCAAAGCGCGCGCGCTCAAAATCGAGAGGCTGGCCTGGTTCGACCTGCTGGCACCGGTGGGGGCTGCCTCAAGTACTTGGAGCTGGGAACAGGCCACGGAGGTCATCGAGGAGACGTTTGCGACCTACTCGCCGAAGCTGTCGGGCTTTGCGCGCCGCTCGTTCGACGAGAGGTGGATCGACGTTGCGCCGCGCGTGGGCAAGGAGGGCGGCGCCTACTGCACCGGCATCCGGCCCGGCGAGTCGAGGGTACTGATGAATTTCGACGGCTCCTTCACGGGCGTCTCGACCCTGGCGCACGAGCTGGGGCACGGCTACCACAACCTCAACCTGGCCGCGCGCACGCCCCTGCAACGCTCGATCCCGATGACCCTGGCCGAGACAGCGAGCATCTTCTGCGAGACCCTGGTCTTCGAGGCCCAGGTAGCCAGGGCCGACCGAGCCGAGCGCATCGCCCTGCTGGACAACGCGCTGAGCCGCGACCTGCAGGTCGTGGTCGACATCCACTCGCGCTTCCTCTTCGAGAAGGCCGTCTTTGAGATGCGCGGCGAGCGAGAGCTGTCGCCCCACGAGATGTGCGAGCTGATGACCCGGTCCCAACGCGCCACCTACGGCGAAAACCTCGGCCCTCTGCACCCGTATATGTGGGCGGTCAAGGGCCACTACTACGGCTCGTCGTTCTACAACTACCCCTACACCTTCGGCCTGCTCCTTGGGCTGGGGCTGTTCGCCCGCTACCAGAGCGACCCCGAGCCGTTCCAGCGTGGCTATGACGAGTTCCTCTCCGAGTGCGGCATGGCCGACGCGCGCACCCTGGCCCGCAGGTTCGGCATTGACATCACCGCCCCAGAGTTCTGGAGCGCCAGCCTGGATGTTATCCGCAGCCATGTTAACGAGTTCGAGAACCTCGTCGCGCAAGCGTAGCACCGCACCGCATCCGCGCCGCCGGCACGAAGGCGCGCCGTTGCCCCGGCTTATCTTGCTCCGGCTTACCTTGCTTGAGCGATCTTAAACGGCACGGCGCGGCGGGACAGCTGTTTCCTCGGGCTCGCGGAGCTGGCGACCGTGCGGCTGCAGGTTGTATTTCAGGCCCAAAATTCCGGCGCCTTCGCTTATAATAGGGAATAATGCGTCTCCCTTCCACTGCCTTGCTCGCTCTGGTCTTATGGCTGGGCGCAACCGCGCGCGCTCAGGCTCCCGTTCAGGCACCGGGGCAGGCGCCCCAGCCGGGCGCCCCAGTGAACTTGGTGCGCAACGGCGACTTTGCTCAAGGGCTGGACGGCTGGACATTCCAGGCCGAAAAAAATGGCGGCACGGCTACGGTCGTCGCGGCTCAGGCTGGGCCTTTCAAGCGGGCGGTTCGGGTCGTCAACGCGCATCCCAAAGGCTCCCCGCCGTGGCTGGCGCGCCTGGAGCAGCCGCTGAGCGTGGGCCTCAAGGCCGGGCGCCGCCTGATGATCAAGGCGTGGATGCGCTCGCCGGACAGCGCGCGCGTGGGGATGTATGTCGAGATCGCGCGCCCGCCCTTCGACAAGTCGCCGCAGCAGGAGCTGGCCCTGACACCGCAGTGGCAGGAGTACCAAGTCCCCGGCTACAGCCTCGAAGACACGCTGCCCCAGGAGACGACGATGGGCTTCTGGCTGGCTTTCGAGGCGGCGACTACGGTTGAAGTCGCGGGTGTGCGCGTGTGGGAGCTGCCGCCTCAGCCGCAGCTGGACCTGCGCGTCGGGCACGGCGGGCCGGTGCAGGCGGTCGCGGCCTCAGCCGACGGCAAGCTGATGGCCACCGAGAGCAACGACCAGAGCGTGCGCCTGTGGGACGCCTCGTCCGGCACCCTGCGGCGCGTCTTCGAGACCGGCGAGTGGAAGAACTTCGCCCCGCGCGCCCGCGCCCTCGCGCTGTCGCCCGATGGCCTCGTCGTGGCCAGCTCCGCTTACCAATCGGTGCGGCGCTGGGACACCCGAACCGGAGCCGTGCTGCCGCCCCTCGTCAGGCCCGACGGCGACGTGTACGCGCTGGCCTTCTCGCCCGACGGATCGTTGGTCGCGGGCGGCGGCGAGGACAAGCTGGTGCGCATCTGGGACGCGCGCAGCACCAAGATCGTGCGCACGCTCGCGGGGCACACCGGGCCGGTCTTTGGAATCAGCTTCTCGAAGGACGGCAAGACGCTCGAAACCTCGGCCCAGCGCGCCGATGCTCACGGCAGCGAGGCCAAAGTCTGGGACGTGGCGACGGGCAAGCTCAAGCAGAGCTTCGACACCCTGACCGGCGAGCCCTTCGCCGTGGCGCTGTCGCCCGACGCAGAGACGCTCGCCAGCGGCGGCGACGACAACACGCTGCGGCTGTGGAACGTGCGCGACGGCTCGCTTGCAAGTACTTGCACGGGCTCGACCGAGGCCATCTCGACGGTTGCGTTCTCGCCTGAGGGCAGCAGCGTGGCCGCCGGCGGCACGGACCGGCTGATTCGCCTGTGGAGCGTGCGCGGCGGCGCGCTGCGGCAGACCTTGAGCGGGCACAACTCGCCGATCAACACCATCGCCTTCACGCGCGACGGGGCGACCCTGGTTTCGGGCAGCGCCGACAAGACGGCCCGGCTGTGGGATTTAGCGAGCGGGACTCAGAAGGGAATGCTGGGGCGCGTCTCGACGGTCTTCTCGATTGCGCTGTCGCCCGATGGAGGGACGCTGGCCGTGGCCGACGAGGAGAACGCCGTCTTCCTGTGGGACAGGCGCAGCGGCGAGCTCAAGCGCACGCTGTCGCAGGCGGGCATCGTGATGTCGGCTGTGTTTTCGCCCGACGGCAAGTACTTGGTCAGCGCCGGCACCAGCTCGCTCCTCTACGTGTGGGACGCGCGCAGCGGCGCTCTGCTGCGCACTCTGTCGGGGCACGTCGGGCGCGTGTGGCAGCTGGCGTTTTCGCCCGACGGCCAGACCGTGGCCAGCGCCGGAGACGACGCGACCGTCAAGATGTGGGATGTGCGAGCCGGCGTGCTGCTGCGCACGCTGGCCGGGCACCAGAAGAAGGCCACGGCTGTAGCGTTTTCGCCCGATGGCCAGACCTTGCTTTCGGGCAGCCTGGACGGCACCATCAAGGTGTGGGACACTCGCGATGGCTCGCTCAAACGCACGCTGTCCGGCTACAGTTCGGAGGGCTGGATCAGCAGAACTGCGATCTTCTCGCCCGACGGCAAGACCATCGCCGGGCTGGGCAGCGACTTGACGATCAAGCTGTGGGACGCCGCGAGCGGAGCCTTGCGCGGGGCCATTCCCCGCAGCGGATTTTTGTACACGCTGGCGTTTTCGCCCGACGGCAAGAGTTTGGTGGGCGGCAGCGACCGCTGGCTGGGCGTGTGGGACGTAGCCAGCGCCACGCTGCGCCAGACTTTGACGGGCCACAGCGGGCTGATTATGTCGCTGTGCTTTGCGGGCAGCAGCCAGGCGCTGGCCAGCGGCGGCGAGGATCAGGTCAAGCTGTGGGACATCAGCGCCGCCCGAGGCAGCGGCGGGCGCCTGCTCGCCACGCTGTACGCCCTGGCTCCCCAAGACGCCGAAAAAGGGCTCACCGTGGACGCCAAAGGCATCACGGCAGACGCCAAAAGCCTGACTACTGATGCCAGGGGCCTGACCGCTGACGCTCGCACGGTAGCCTCGGCCAACGACTACGTGGTGGCCACGCCCGAGGGCTACTACATGGGCTCGGCCTCGGCGGATCGCACGGTGCAGTTCCGGCTGGGCCAAGATTCTTTCCCCGCCGAATCGTTCCAGGCGCGCTACTACCGCCCTGACCTGGTGCAGCAGTCGCTCGCGGGCCACGAGCTGCCCGCCGTCGGAGCATTCCACGGGCCTACTCCGCCCACGCTGAGCTTTGCTGAGCCGCTCGCGGGCGGCCCTGTGAGCGGGCCGACCGTCTCGGTTGCGGTGAGCACCAGCGACGACAGCGACGTGAGCAGCGTGGTCTTCTTCGTCAACGGCAACCGCGTCGAGGCCAAGCCCATCATCGCTGACTCACGCCCCATTATCGTGGACTCCAAAGGCCTGACCGCTGAGGCGCGCCCTGTGCAGGCGGCAGCCGAAGGCAGCTCGGCTCCGGCGGCCCCCGGCGTCACGCGCCGCTTCACGGCGACGCTGGCTCTGCCTGCTGAGGGCAGCAGCATCAAGGTGCAGGCGATTGCCCTGGACAACGATGGGCTGCAGTCGGCGCGCCAGGAGATCCTCTTCACTCGCGACGCCGCGACCGTGGTGTCGGGCAAGCTGCTGGGCCTGTGCGTGGGCGTGAGCCAGTATCAGGACCCGCGCTTGAACCTCAAGTTCGCCGACGCCGACGCCACGGCGGTGGCCGCCGTGCTGAACCAGCAGCGAGGCTTGTATCTCACGGCTCAGGTTGCGGCCTTGACCAACGAGGCGGCCACCAGCCAGGCGGTGCGGGATGGCCTGGACGCTCTGATCGCGCGCACCAGCCGCGCCGACACGGTGGTTGTCCTGCTCAGCGGGCACGGCTGGCGCGACGAGGCGAGGCGCTTCTACTTCGCCACGCACGAGGTCAACCGCAACGACGTGGCGCACTCGGCCCTGCCGTGGAGCGAGGTCATCGCGCGCCTGACCACGCTGTCCGAGAAGAGCAAGCGCGTCATCGTGCTGCTCGACGCCTGCCACAGCGGCAGCGCGGCCACCAACGACGAGATGGTCAAGGCCATCCTGGGAGCCAACGCGGGCGTCCTGGTCTTCGCTTCGAGCCGGGGCAGCGAGCTGAGCCTGGAAAACGGCGACTGGGGGCACGGTGCCTTCACCAAGGCTCTGCTCGAAGCGATGTCGGGCCAGGCCTCGCCGCCTGATGAAAAGAGCGTCACGACCATCGACTTCATCGCCTACGTCTCGCGCCGCGTCAAGGCCCTGACCGCCAACGAGCAGCATCCTCAAGTACCGTTCCTGCAGGACTTCGAATCGGACGCGCCGATTATGACCCGCCCTTAGCGCCATTTCCAGACGAAGTGATAGGCCGCGAACGCCCGCCTGTGGGCTTGGCAGGGGCGAGGTGCCCTCGTCCCTACTCCATCACTCGATTGAAACCGCTTTAGAGCGGCTCACAAAATTTGGCGCCACGCAGTAACTGCGCAGCGGTTCTCTCAAGTACTTGCCGCCGTTTCTGAAGCCGCCGTGGTTTCCTGTTGAACTCTAATCAATGGAGATGGAGCACCCGACAGGCACCGTGACGCTGGTTTTCACCGACATCGAAAACTCGTCGGAGATGTCGCAGCGGCACGGCGCGGCCTTTGAAGCAGCGCGCGACGCCCACTTCAGCGTGCTGCGGGCCGCCTCCGACCGCTGGCGCGGCTACGAATCTGAGACAGCGGGCGATGCCCTCTTCGTCGTCTTCGCCCAGGCCGACGACGCCCTGAGCTTCGCGCTCGACGCCCAGATCGCGATGGCGGCTTTCCCCTGGCCCGCTGAGATCGGCGAGATCCGGGTGCGCATCGGCCTGCACACCGGCGAGCCCTTCATCGGGCAGGACAACGGGCGCCCCACCTTCCGCGGCCCGGCCACCAACCTCGCGGCGCGCGTGCAAGCTGCCGGGCACGGCGGGCAGGTGCTGCTTTCACAGGCCACAAGTACTTGCCTGCGCGCCCTGCCGCCCCGGTCTTCGCTGGCCGACCTGGGCCTGCACCGGCTCAAGGGCGTGGGCGAGGAGCGCCTGTGGCAGCTGTGCCACCCGGCTTTGCTGCGCGAGTTCCCTCCGCTGAGCACCCTGAGCCCCGAGCGCCACAACCTGCCGCTGCTGTCCACGCCCCTCGTCGGGCGCGAGGAGCTGATAGCCGGTTGGCGCGACACTCTGCTGCAGCCACCGACGCGATTGCTGACGCTGTGCGGCTTCGGAGGCATGGGCAAGACGCGCAGCGCGCTGCAGGTGGCCGAGCTCTGCGTGCCCGACTTCAGCCAGGGCGTGTGGTGGGTCGAGCTGGCCGAGGCGCGCCAGGCCGAGGCCATGCTGCTGCGCATCGCCTCGGCGCTGCGGCTGGCTCCGCAGCCGCGTGTGCCCGCCTTCGAGCAGCTCGAAAAGTTCCTGCGCGAGCGCGAGCTGCTCCTCGTGCTGGACAACACCGAGCAGATTCCCGACGCCCCGGCCACCATCCACCGCCTCCTGCTCGCAGCGCCGCGCCTCAAGCTCCTGGTCACCAGCCGCCAGACTCTGGGCCTGCAGGCCGAGGTCGCGCGCGAGGTGCCGCCGCTGCCCGTGGACGAAGCGCGCCGCCTCTTCGCCGAGCGCGCCCGCGCGCGCCGCCCCGACTTCGAGATCAACGAGTCCAACCGAGCCGATGTCACCGAGCTTTGCCGCCGTCTCGAAGGCGTTCCCCTGGCCATCGAGCTGGCCGCTGGCCGCAGCGCCGGGCTGTCGCCGCGCGAGATTCTGGGCCACCTGAGCCAGCGATTCCGCCTGCTGCAGACGCGCGCGCCCGAAATCCCGCCCCGCCAGCGCGCCCTGCACGGAACCATCGACTGGTCGCACGAGCTCCTCTGCGCCGACGATCAGGCCCTGTTCGCCCAGCTCTCGGTCTTCGCGCGCGGCTTCACCCTGGAGGCCGCCGAAGCGGTTTGCGATGCTCTGGACGTGCTCGAAGGCGTGCTCGAACTGCGCCACCAGTCGCTGCTGCGCGCCGAGACTGACGAGGCGCTGCAGCAGACACGCTACTTCATGCTCGAATCGGTGCGCGAATACGCAGCGGAAAAGCTGGCCGCTTCCCCAACCGGCCACGGCATCCACTTGCGCCACGGCAAGTACTTCCTGGAGTTCACCGGGTCGCGGCTGGCCCTCTTGCGCACGCCGCAGGAAATTTCGGCGCTGGAGCAGGCCGAGGCCAACCTGGACAACCTGCGCGCGGCCTTGAGCTGGGCTCAGGGCGCTGATGTGCCCGAGCTGAACGCGCGGCTGGCCCTGGCTCTGGGCGCGTTTTTGCGGCGGCGCGGGCGGCAGAGGGAAGCCGTGGCCTGCATCCAGAGCGGCCTGGAGGCGGCGCGCGAGCTGGCTTCGCAGCAGCCTCGCCTGCTGGCCGAGCTGTGGCGCGAGCAGGCCGGGCTCGATCAGGATCAGCTGGAGTGGGAGGCGGCGCGGCGTGGGGCCACGGCTGCGCTGGAGCTGTTCGAGCAGCTGCAAGACGGGCGCGGGCAGGCGGACGCCCACAACTTGCTGGGCCTGTGCGCCAAGCACGGCGGCGACCTGCCCGGCGCGCGCGGCTCTGGGGCGCGCACTGGCTATCTTCACAGAGCTGGGCGACGAGGTGCGCGCGGCCATCGTGCACAACAACCTGGGCCTCGCCGAGTTCGAGATCGAAGGCGGTGACCGCGCCATCGCAGCGCGTGAGATGCAGCAGGCTCTTCGGCTGCGGCGTGCGAGCGGCGATCAGCGCGGCACCGCCGAGACGCTCAACAACCTGGGCGTGCTCGCTCAGGACGCCGGCGACCTGCCCCAGGCCTGGAGCTGCTACGAAGAGGCGCTGCGCTGCGAGGCCCGGCTGTGCCACGCCATCGGCGTGGCGCGCGCGCTGTACAACCTCAGCGAGGTCGCCGAGGAGCAGCAGTCGCCGCTGCGCGCCCTGCGGCTCTCAAGCGCCTCTGGCGTGCTCTTCGGGGCGGCTGGCTCGCCTCTGCATCGCTACCCCGCCGAGATGATCGCGCGCCTGGCTCCGCAGCAGCCCGAGGCTCCGCTGGCCGCCTGGCGCGAGCAGTGGAGAAACCTGCCGCTCGACGAGCTCATCGCGAGCGCGCTGCGCAACCCGCCGTGAGCCTGCGGCCCACCGTGAGCCTGCAGCCCTCCGGTGCTTCCTCGCCTCCAGCAGCACCGGTGAGCCAGTTGCAGATGGTTGTGTCACCATTGCGGCCCGGAACCTCTTTGGCTTGAGCTGCGGGTTCGGATGAGCTGGGCTCAGCCGCCGATGGCCGGATCAAGCCACGGGGTGCTGCCGAAGTAGAATTTCTCGGGGCGCTGGGCCTTGACGTGGCCGTCCACGTACAGCACGTTGATGGTCTCCAGGTGGCGCGCGATGGGCGCGGCCCAGATGTCGGTGTTGGGGTCCTGAGCCGCGGCGTTGGTGGGGTCCACCAGGATCCAGGCGCCCTGATTGGCGCGCGGCGTCGAGCTGATCCAGGGCGCGGCGGGCAGCGCGGTGCTGGCGGCGTCCGTGAGGTAGATGGTGCTGGCGACCTGGTTCACCGAAGCCATGCTCGTGGTCGAGGTCTGCGAGCCGCCGATGCTGAGGTTGGCGGCGTAGCTGGTGTGGAAGGGGTCAACCAGTCCGGCGGCTCCGGGCGATGTCGGCCAGGAGGGGACGCGAGTCGAAGAGTCGCTTGGGCACTGGAAGACCTGGGTGCTCTTGATGTAAGGCTGCGCGAGCTGAGCCCAGATGCGCTTCTGCGTGCCCGCCGAGCCGGGGTCGATGTAGGTGTTGGCGTATTTCTCGTCGTAATCCTGCGCGTATTGCAGCAGCCCCAGCCCGATCTGCTTCAGGTTGCTCTGGCAGCTCGCGCGCCGCGCGTTCTCGCGGGCGCGGGCGAAGACGGGGAACAAAATCGCGGCGAGGATGGCTATGATGGCTATGACAACCAGCAGCTCAATCAAGGTGAAGCCCGCCCGTGCGCGTCGCCTGGCCTGTAAAATCGGGAAATTCATGGTTTCCTCCTGGGATGCTCAGTTCGATCCGAGCCGCGCTCAGCATACCCGCCCTCGTTAGCTCCGCAACATTACGCCGCCCGCAAGTACTTAAAGGTACTTGCAGGCCGCGGGCTGCCACCGCTCACGAAGCCGCGATTTCATACCAGACGGTCGCGTCACGCGGCGCGATGTCGAAGCTGAGCCGCCCGCCTTCGAGCCGCGAGGCGATCTCGGCGCGCCGCGCTCCGGTGGCGTCCAGCGCGAAGACTTGGGCTGCACGCGCGAGCAGAGGCAGCGAGATTTTCGCCTGGACGCCGTAAGCCTGAACCGG
>JAABUK010005274.1_pt1 | contig 20321 bp, 25 predicted proteins | sample 5559141 | NCBI WGS metagenome assembly JAABUK01 (sample SAMN10711869, study PRJNA513367) | rock metagenome | isolation source: Antarctica rocks | place: Antarctica: Victoria Land, Pudding Butte nord | collected 2016-01-03 | reverse complement strand
AAATGCTTAATAAGTTAAAGTTTTCGCCGCACCCACTAGGCGACCTGCCAAATTCCAGGTGCGGGGGTGCGCGTACCCGGTGCGGCAGGTGCGGGTGCGCCGCACCCGCACGATGGAAACTATGACCCCAAGTCAATATTTTGCGTCATATAAGCAGCAAGTTATAGTTCACTTCTGCGCAACTCAGCCTGACATCGATGATACCTAATAGTCAGTATGATTAGTACATACATAGTATGACCCAGGCATTTACCAGGCTTTGCAGTACAGCGTGTCCCTGGCAACGTTTATCTGAGCTCCAATCCATAATTTCAATTAGGCCAGCGCTTGCTAGCGACTGACTCTACAGATCTCTATAGCGCTAGCTAATACATCCAACCTGGCACACGCATGGCAGACTGTGTTGACAATTGCCAAAATGAAAGTGCAGAGACCTTCTGCTGCACACTCAAAACAGACATATATATATACACCTTCAGGTGTAGATCACACACACACATACACAGCCTTGCGACGTGCAGCGTGAAAGCGTCCACGTGGATATTTTACGCTAAGCGCATTATCTGATTTATCTGTCAGCTTGTCTTGCGCACATTGACAACAAAGTACATCGCAAATGATCGCACAGTGTGACAATCAGCGACACAGCCGCGTGTACAACTGAACGCGAAGTTCGTATCAGATGGGTTGCTGCGTCGCCGCCGTTTAAGAATGTTGACTCTGACTTGCAGCATGTGCAAATTAATTGTCGTAGGGCAACGCGCTACTGAGCTGTAGCGGGTCCAGGTCAATGGATATCATGAGGCAATCTTGCTCAAAATGTGTGCACTGTTTGACACAAAGTCTAACGCATCCTACCAAAGTTGCGGTTGGTCGAGCTTTTGTTCTGAACAAGGCTCACCCGCCGCGTATCAGCAAATGCGGTTACGGGCAGCTCGTGATCGCGGCGGCATCACAATCAGCAACTCTTAGCAAGTCTCACGCGCAAGACGCCGCTTCGTCTGAAGCAAGCACACCAAAGCAACTGAGCAAATATGTCGCAGAGCTCAAGCTGTCGGTGGAAGGCAGACCCGTTCAGGTGTATGTCCTTGGCGTTTCCCATGTCTCCCGGCAGTCCTGCAGCCATGTAGCTCAGATGATTGCTGCGATCAGTCCGGAAGCTGTCCTGCTGGAGCTCTGCAAAGACAGGGTGCAGTTACTGATGGATCCATCAGCCCCACCCCCCCAACACTGGCACACCAGGGCCATTGACCTGCAAGGCATGCTGCAATCAAGCGACAATGCCTGGAAGAAGCTTCTTCTAACACTCAAATGCCAGCGTGGCAGAGCCTTCACTGCACACGACATTGAAGAAGACTGTGTTCAGCTGCTGGCCTCTGGCGCATTTGCATCTGTTGTACCTATAACTCAGCCAGCCTCCACCAGAGATGCGCCCCTGTTTGTCCCTGGCAAACATCAGGTATGCATTGTGCAATGTGGCCCCATTGCTGATTGCTGCACAGTGTGGTCATCAGGTAATCGCACGGAGCTTGTTGCCATACACACTCAAGACCCTGCTGGACAAGCGGATGTCCCTTTAGTCAAGCATCGTCCAGCTCTCGCTCTGCAATGTGACCAGTTCCACCGATGGCATATGTCTGCTTGCCCTGTCTTGCATATATGTCCAGGCAAACATGTTGCAACTTGGGCTGCCAAAAAACAGCTATTCTATCTGCAAACAACAGTCAGTGTGTCTGCATGTGCAGATGCATCCAGCAGCTCCCCTTGGCAGCCTGCAGTTCCAAATTAAACCTCGTAAACTACCACCGATCCAGAGCATGAAGCTCTCTGGCAGCCCTCAGTCCTCTGCAGAAAGCTTGCAACACATTCTACAGACTGCAGAGGGTCAGAGCCATCAAGGGATGTCGTCTGTTACAGCATTGATACAAGCTCATGACAGCATACAGGCATGCCTGAACGAGCAAGGCTGCAGACATGTCAAGATTGCTTTTAATGGTGTAGACACTGGCAAAATCAGTGCTACCATTACAGAAGTGGAAGCTGCTGATGAAGCTAGCATCACGGGGCTGGAGGACAGTGCCAAATCAGGCAAGGGCTGGGGCATCCACCCGTTCCAGCCCAGGTCTCAGCAAGTGCCCTCCCTGCATCATGCTGAAAGCAACAACATCACAGGTGCCTCACAGTCACCTGTTGCTGACACTTGCGGCATGAACATATGCTGTCATGAGCTCGTGTCAAGCTCCTCAAGTACATGTCACTCCAGCACATGGTTCATAACGATGCAGATGATGCAATTATGACTCGTTACAGTGATAGCCTTGCTCAGCAGGATCCAAACAACTTACTACTGCTGCTGCTGTTTGGTCTGCTCTCTCTGCCACAGGTTTGCATTTGTCACCATGGCCAGGCAGGATTGCTGCATGTTACCACGTTGAGTTGCCATAGTGACTCTGGGGCTGTCACAGGCCACAGTGACTCTGGGGCTGTTCCAGGCCACAGTGACTCTGGGGCTGTTCCAGGCCACAGTGACTCTGGGGCTGTTCCAGGCCACTGTGACACCAAGGCAACCTGACGCACAACTCTGGCATGAAGCTGACTTCACCCCGACATCATCAGTCACCATAAAGGTGATTTGCACAGAGCTTCTATCCGTTTCAGTGAGCATTTTCATGCTATGCTTGCAGACGGACACACTGGTACATCCTTTCAGCCTATGCAGTGGCGGCCGTGGTCTCAGCAGGAGATGGATGCCTCACAAGCTTCCACCTCCGGACGCTCTGATGCCAGCCCATCCAGCGCGGTCAACCCCTTCACCAATTTTGTGGCACAGACTTATGCCAAGTGAGAGTTCTGACACGTTTGTAGGTCTGTGAACAATTGTTTCCTGGTGAAGGGATTGTTGGTGCTGCCTGATCTGAGGCAGATCATTGATTATGCTTAGCATTGTGCCTTAGGCATGATATCATTGTACCTTAGGCATGATACCTCACACTACGACAACAGATGTGTCAATGAATGAATGAATGAACCAACAAACTAAACCATCCATAGCTTGGCACTTGTTTTCTGCGGAACATATGATCTTGTGCCCATAGAGGAAACTGGTGTGAACAACGAGTATTGCACATCAGCTGTTTGGGCAGATCATGAAGGGGTGATCTCTGGTCTTGGGTTCAGGCCCCCTGAGCCCAGGGTACACCAATAACTTCTGCATATGTTTTGGTGTCAAAGCGTATACAAGGATGGTGTGGTGCAGGTATCAGAGGGAGGCAGGCGAGGCAGTGGGAGTGGCGTCAGGTGAAACCTGGAGAACAGCCATTCAAGCAGCCGCTCAACATGGGGCATCACAGGTACATCTGACTTGCCAGACAATGAGTCAGATGTGAAATGGGCTGCGTGGCCTGCATATATCTGTTCTGTTGCTCTATGTGTGTCTCTATTAGGACCTGAGGGTTGCACAACATATATCAACAGTACAGGCACACTATTGTTGAGTTTTGCCTCTCTGTTGGCTGGCCATGAACTGAGGTAAAACAGCCTAGCTTCAAGAGTTCACAGTGGGAAACAGCACCTGTTGTGCAGGTCTTTGAATACATGCACTTGAACAGCCTTGAGCTTCCACTGCTGTGGATTGAGTGCTCATGCTGATCTGCATGACAGTCAGGATGCTAGCGTTGTCAGGCATGCAGCATGCATCACCTTGTCACCAATCAGAACCTGAAGTGGCTTGCTCTGTCTCACGCAGGTCCATCTTGGAGACAAGCCAGCCATTGCCATGAGCCAGCGCATGAGCCAGGGCATCTGGAACGGCACAGCCCCATACCTAAGCGCAGCTCTACTTCTCGCGCTAGCAACCCTAGCATCATCTGCCACTCACGTTCTGCCATCTGAGCTGTTACCTGTGGCAACAGCAGTCAGCCTGGGTGTACTGAGCAAGGGTTTGTACTCTGTCTTGAGTCCGTTGGTAGAGATACGGCAGCTGAGCCTGTTGAGTCCACAGCAGATTGAGGAAGCTGTGGATCTGAAGGAGCCTCTGCAAGTGAGTGTGTACACTGGCTAGCGTAAGACTTCTTTAGCAATTGCCTGGTATCCTGCAACTGAAGTTTTGGGTGGAAACGAATTACCGGTGAAATCACCATTCAACTCCCCGAGAGCAAACCACACGACGTGCCAACCGCGAGCTGCATCAGCTTTGCTACGGCTACAGCTGCAGCTGTGCTACATTGCAAACTCTGCTTTATAACACGACGACAGCAAACCCAGGTTGTGGTGTACAATCCAGGCTTGCGCATTGCTGAATGCCAGCTGTTCTCAGCCAGTGAAGACTTGCTGCTGTGCTATGGGCATTGGCAAAGTACAACGCCCGTGTCTGCAACCACTTCTTGGCAGACTGTTTGCTTGAGGTGTGCTGTATTCAACTGCTGTCAGTTCAGCTGCATTGCTTGCACACAATTTGCAATCACTGTTTAGCAGACTGCTTTCTAGAAGTGTGTTACTAAGTTTGAACGAGCAAAGCTGCATTGCTTGTGCAGAATGGCAGCAAGGAGCTTGTGAAGCTTTGGGGAGAGGACGCTTTGCTGAGTTGGCCGGGAGCACTAGAGCCTGTCATCCATGAGAGGGATGTTCACATGGCCAACACTATCTGGGCAGCTGCTACTGGTGAGTGAAAAACCAGTTCTGTGCAGTCATGCCTCTGAAGTAGGCCCATGGGGTAGGTATGCATGCCTCAGACAGGGCAACCATAGCAGTATGCTGTTTTTACTCAGCTACAACTTTCCTGCTCAAGCAGCAGATGGAGGTTGCGACAGAGTCATGTAGAACTGTACCGACAGGGTGTGATACAGCTATCCCTCATTTCCTGCGTGCTTTGCTGCATATGCAGCACTGTAGCTCCATGCACCTTGATCATGTGAGAGCATTTGCAGTTGGCTTGATGAGCATGTCACATTGGCTTACACCCTGGGGAAGAGTGTGCAACCTGTCCGTTTGAACGTGCATGCTTGTTCATATGGCATAAACAGGCTGCAGCTAATGCAGGGACAGCAGGATCCCCTGCTTTTGTTAAGACTGATGATGGCACTGGGCAGACGTGGCAATACATGATGCCAGGTAATGCTGTGGATTCAGATGCATGTCCCTCTGGTCATGGTAGCGGGGTATACAAACCCAGAGGGGTGCAGTCTGTTGTGGCCATTGTTGGAAGTGCTCATGTCAGAGGCATCATTGCAGAGCTGCAACGAATCAGCAAACAAGCGTGATGAGAGATTTACAGGTTGGTGTCTGCTGCGGCATCCCAGCACAGAAACAGCTGAACAAGATGATCAGCACAGGCTGCATGTGTTTTAGGGTCATTCTTTGACCACAGGCTGTAGATGCGTCACAATCTAGAGGCAATAGGAGGAACAGTGGGGCGAGCTAAGACAACCTTAAGACCTCGTAATCCCTGAGCAGCCCAGTAGAATCCTTGGCTTCTCATTAAATTGGCGCTGAAAGGCCTAGTGTTTTCTCAATTTTTCTACCGCAGAGTGTTTGCAACTGCTACATGTGTTTGAGCACCTGCAGGAGCCTAGTACTGAAGCTCATTTATGGACACAGTTGACGCTGCCCTTCTTGATTGTATTGCCATGATCGGCGCATCAAGCTGCATGGGGCAAATGTACTGTACATCCTCTGACATGATGTTTTCTGCTTGTCAAATGTCAACTTCAGAGAGAAGCAACAAGACTCGTGGCTTTGATTGGTACAATGTTGATATCATGAAGTCACTGCAGGCGCCTGTGGCATGGTCACATGGTCACCCATGTGCAGTCACCATGCTCTGAGTGCACTTGCCGATTCTTTTCATATCAGCAGCCTGAGCGACCATTGAGCTGTGGAAACCTGTAATGCGCTATTGCTGCAAGCACACAAGGGTTGATTTCAGCACTGCTTTATGGTCAGAAGAGCAGAAACGCTGACTGATGCAGACTCTGTGCTGCATATATGCGCATACTGTGTAGCTCCTGCATGCAGAGCCAACATGAGCAGCTCTGCTAATCCAGCTGGGCGCTGGTGCCAGCACAAATCTACTCTCAAGGCCACACTGCAACATTGTTGAGCAAAGTACCATCTGGCAGACCTGCGTTGCCGTCGTCAGGGGGTGTTGTCAAGGGCTTTGCACAGCAGATTGAGGATCTGCTGCTTGCAAATGCTGTGAGCGCTTCATTTGGTCATTTGCTGATCTGTGCTTCACAGGCATCACGCTCATCTGCTTGCTAGTCCGGGTGTGCCAAGCACCAGAGCTGCCTGTACCTCAGAAGCTTGCTTCACAGACTTTGACATGTGCCTTGACTCTTGTATGCAACTACATTTCTGGTCAGAACAGATTTTCTTAGTGGTATCAACAGATTCGCAGGTCAAGGGTGCAGGCTGTCTTTCCGTCAAACGCTTCCTGTTTTGAATATGTCGGTTAGTCCTCTGATGGTTTGCTGCTTGCAATGCACAGCATTTACATGAGCCCATTGGGCTGTGGTCACGCATAGCACTTCGCGCTGCTTATGGGTCAACTGGCCTATTGGTCAAGCGTGGACCTGATAAAGCTGACTAAGCTGCAATGCAAGCTTATGCAATGAGCACCGAGTTTTTGTATTTATGGACCGAGACACATTGCGTAAACTACTGAGACAAAAAAAAATCGTTTTCTGACAAATCGAAACGCCAGCAACGCCTTCGTTCAGCTTCATTCATGGATATTTGATCATGCTTCATGTTACCCTTACAAGTGCGCCACCATGACTCACCAGCTTGCCGGATGATGAGCTCGAAAATTGTACTGCAGCATCATGGCCGGTGCGGCAACACTCGTCTCAATACATCCTAACACGAGACTGCATCGGACATGCGGTGTACCGCATGTGATCTTGCAGCTGCCTGTGCCGTGGTCCTGCTCAAATGTGCATGTGTCGGGGCATGGACTTGCAGCGTCGAGGTTACAGGCAGCTTCACGGACATCAGCGCATTCAGCAAGAGCAGTCTCCGCTGCCTTCCCGGTGCTCTTGAGAACGGCAACTTGACCGTGGTGCTGCATCCTGCACTGCAGGAGCTTTCCTTCTCAGGTCACGCCTTGCCACCTGCTGATGCCACCCTTGGCTCGACATGCTTTCTACTGCCCCGTCACATGCGGCACGAACCTGTCGTTGAGCCTTCCTGCCTGGCTGAGACCTATCCAGCTGCAGCTGTGCAGGTGCAGCTACAGATCAGCAACGGCACAAGTAAGGTGGTCGACACAACTTGTTCTGTGCAGGCATCGCTCCAGTCGTCAACGCCCAGGACATAGCTGCCTTGATTGTGTTTCAGCACGTTGCTAACTTGACTCTGCAAGACTCAAGCCTTCTGGACATCAGCATCGCTGGATTGAGTTCCCTTGTCACATTCAGCAACTCCACCAACATCACCATCAGTAACCTGACCTCCTATGGCTGCACTGCTGATCACATTCTTTCCAGCAGCAGCGCAAATGTCAAAGCCAACAGCCACTTCCAGGTTCAGTCTTCTGCCTTCATCAACTCGTCATCTGGCATACTCCATGTTGTCTGGCAGCATCTCACCATCAAGAACTCCACCTTTGACAACCTTGAGGCCGGCTCAGCAGATTCAACGCTGCATCACAACAACACCGATGGCAGCTTCTTGGCAATAGACAACTGCACCTTCTCCAACATCCACAGTCTCGGCAACAACCTGTCGGTTGTAGTAGGCATCGCTCGGGCAAATATGCTGATGACAAACACTCGTTTTGTCGACTGCACAGCTTCCTTTGCTGTGGTGAACATTGGCAGACTGCCTCTGTTCAATGGCAGCTACTTGGCAAATGAGACAGCAACTATTGATGGTTGTAGCTTTGCAAATTGCAGTGCATCACAAGGTGCATTTTATATGCTGGGCGAGACCTCAACGCCCACCCAGCAGATGAACTTGTACCATAGTAAGTTTGTAGGTAATCAGGGCTTTTACGGAGGAGCCGTCACTTTGTTTGCTGTTAGTGTTGTCCAAGTCTTTGACTGTCTGTTTCAAGACAACTATGCCATGTGGGGTTTGTCTGCTTTCTATGTCTATGGCTGGGTGCAGCAATTGACCTATTTCACCATGCGTGATTCAGTGTTTGTAGGCAATAATGGCACTCGCTCAGCGCTCGCTGATCCAGGCCAAACTGGAATTACTGATACTGCTGAGTGTGGTGGCTTGTACCTGTCCTCTTGCAAGTGTGTAGGGATTGCCAACTCGAGCTTTGACAGCAATACTGGCATAGGACTGTGTGTGCATGGTCAGTTAGGCTCTAGCCCTGACTGCAGCAACAGTGATGCTGTCTTCTTCAACCAGAATACTGTCGCTGGTCCTTCTGACGAGGCTTTGCTCGACCACTTTCTGGGTAGATATGATGATTTGGTGATCACAGTTGACATAAGAGACTCAGACTTTTCTGACAACACAGATGCTTTCCTGACCAGAACCACTGCTGAACCAGATGATGCTCAGCCAATAGACTATCTCACAGGTGGAGCAGGCCTTGATATTCAGGAGGTGCTCTTTGCTGTTCTGAGCAGCAACACATTCAGAGGCAATCAAGGGAGGCAGGGCTCGGCTGTACACCTGGACACCTGCTTTGCATCCTACATCTGGAACAGCACCTTTGACAACAACACGGCCACAGGCCAAGGCGGGGCTCTTGCTTTAGTCAACACCCACAGCAAAGGGCTGCTGATTGCAAACAGCACTCTCAGCAACAACCAAGCCCTGTTTGGTGGAGCCCTGTATGCGGATGTTGGGGCTGATGTCACTTTGAGCAACAGCCAGATCATTGGTAACCACGCAGTCACAGATGGAGGTGCGGTGTTCTGTGACAACTGCCAGCAGCTTCATCTGGAGGTACAGACAGACATGAGGGTCAACACAGCTGAAGGGGGGGGTGGGGCTGTCTACTGCGACGGCTGCATACTGCTGACAGTCAATGATATCATGATGACTGGCAACAGGTGTGCTCAAGGCTGCACACCACCTGCTCCAATGCATGCTGTGCTGCATGGCTGCGGTTGATGCTTTGTACACACTTGATGAACTCTTTGGCCTGGGTTTGGACACTTGGCACTTGCAACTGCGGTCAGTGGCTCTCACCACGGATGGAAGCAGTCAGCTTGTGGATGAATGCACTGCAGTACCTTTCTACAGTGCTGTGGCAAATGTGATGTAATGCTTTTGAGCTATGTTGTAGTGCTGGGGCAAACGGAGGGGCCCTGGTCATCTCTGGGAATGGTTACACCCTCAGCAACATCTCGCAGTCCACCTTTGCATCCAACACAGCTGCACAGACGGAATCTGCACCGTCAACAGAAGGTGCAGCAGACGGAGGTGAATGACAGCCATCCTCTTCTTTTTACCTGTGTCATGTCACATCACATGAAGGCTCTCTCGCGCAGCAGCACATTGTGTCTGTTGTTGTTCATCATCAGATTCAGTACAAATAAGCACTTCAAAGCCATGTACTGATGTGGTTTGGGCAGCATCAGTTGTACTGTAGTTGTACTCATCCACTGATGCATTGTGTGTCACCAGGTGGTAGCTCTATACACATTGCTATATATAGTTGTCGAGGGTTCCTGCAGGTGCTGTGAGCATATCTGGAGGTGCCAGCCTGCTGAGCCACAACAAGTTCTGGAACAACAGTGCTGCAGGTCATGGCGGGGCTGTGGCCTATGAGGATGACTGCTTCACTGTCTATGACACCTCAGGTCACCTACTCCCCATGTCAAACTTGTTACAGAAGCCTTTCATGTGAACGTGCCTATCATATTCTCCGTGTCTGCATCTTGACTGGTTCAATTTGCTTGAGCTGCACACTTGTTTGTTCATGACCCTGGAGTTAGGGCCTGATTTGCTCCTTGTTCTTGTAAGGCAATGCGCCAAGAGACTGCAATGAGAAGTGTTGAGATTCACTCAGCCTTGCAAGCTCTGCACCACCACCAGGTCAGTGCACAGTGTGAAGGAACAGTGTGCAGAGCTTTTGCTTCTGCAAGTTCTGGCCTGGTGCTTCAGCCTTCGTCATGTCAGGCACACAGGCACCCATCATAGATGTCAATCAGGCAGGACTGTATGCTTGATGGCAAGTGAGCACTGGTTGAATGTGTGCATGTTTGCAGAGGCACTGTCCTTTCTGTGGTCACAGCTAGCTCCTGCCCTGGCTGCTCTGGCAGGCAACTGCTCATACTTCATCTCCACTGCCAACAATTTCAGCGGCAATCACGCTGATGTGGCTGGTGCCGTGATATACTCCAGCAACATCAGCAGCATGCAGCTGATGTGCTCTGCTGACCTGGACACTCAAGACCCCAGCGCTGACTGCCCTCAGTGGGACACCACTAGTTTTCCCGCCAACACTGTTGGGGCGGAGGGCATTACGGGGTACGGCCCTGGCCTGGCTTTCCCGCCAGCAGCAGTCACTTTCAGCGGGAGTTTGAACAACAGCCAGCAGATCAGCTACATCAGCGATGGGTCAACCAGGGTTCCTGTGCCTATAGTCAATGTACTAGACCAGGCGGGAAATGTGGTCAAGGCACAGCCTTTGATAGTCAATGTGACTGTCAACACTGTGTCAACCACAGCTAATGGCATGAGCTTGCCACAGCTGCCCGGACAGACAGAGGCAGCAGGGGATGTCAATGGTGACATTGCTGTTGCAGACCTTGTGTTGATTGCTGCTCCAGGGGAGTACGACCTGCTCATTGCATTACCAGACTTCCCTCAGGTGAGCTGAAGTGCACATTTTGGCACCTAGTGAATGCTGCACTCAGATGCTTGTATCAGATATTTGCAGTCTGCTGCAGGTGCACGGACAGTACTTAGAGCGCCCTCAGCTTGCACAGCACGCACAGCATGTGTAGCGCACCACAGCATCTCCAGTGGGTCAGACCATAGTTCAGCACTGCCCTCTGACAGTCATTCCCCTGTCATGCTTGCTGTGCAGGTACCAGCAGCTGTACTACAAGTGACTGTACAGCCATGTGGTCTGGGCCAGATTCCATCTGCAGATCAGACCCAATGCATGCTGTGTCCCTCCAGCAGTTACTCCTTCACTCCTCTGGTTGATGACTGCAAGCCTTGCCCAGCACAAGCTAAGTGCATTGGCGGGGCAACCCTGGTTCCCCTGCAGCAGTGGCACTCAGCTCCAGATTCAGACCACATTGTACCATGCCCTAACAACAATGCATGTGCAGGCAGCACCTCTGCTCTGCTGGCATGTCAGAACGCTACCTACCAAGCCAGGCTGGATGTTGAGCAGGTGGGCCTCCAAACAATGATGTTTGCATTGGCAGTTTCATTAATTGAGTCATTAATTGAGTGGTGCGTCACGAGTTTGTGCAGTCATGTGAACAAGGTCAGTCATGTGATACGTGAGATAATGCATCAAAACTGCCTGGGCACAGGCTTCAGAAGGCATGTCGGCATTATGTTTGCCTGTGTTGCCCATAGAAATGACCATTTGAGTTGGATAAACTCTGCCAAAATGCATGCAAATGCACATTTGCTTCAAGGCAATGATTTGCATGCACTTTGCAGGCTTTCCCATCGGCTGATCCAGAGTGCACTCTAGATGATCCATGGACCAGCTCAGACCCTGACTCATACATGCGCCAGCTATGCGCTCCGGGTTACTACGGGCCAGTCTGTTCGCTGTGTGTGAAAACAGGAAACGTGACCTATGGCAGAGTTGGCACCTTGGAGTGCAAACCATGCAGACGCACTGTCACCATCATTGCAGCCTATGTTGCAAGTGCACTTTTGGTTCTGGCTTGGTTGACATACACCATCCATGTGACTCTAGTGGAGAATGAAGAAGCAGCTGCAGGTCACATGGACCCTCAGCGCACATCTCAGCTCATCAGGGTGAGCTTTTTGGTCCTGGTTGTGCCAGCTGGCGTTCACCAATGCTGACAGCGAACCATGATGTTCTGCATTGCACCAGCATCAGAGTGTTTACAAGCCAAATGCTGCATTGCACAAGCTGTTGGGTATATTCACTAGAAATGCTGTTAGATTAATGCTACAGGCCATCTTGCCTAGGTGTGAACTCACATTACACATGTATGGATAATACAGCCGCAACCATCATGTTTCTTATTGCTTGCAGGCTCTAAATCTGTGGCTGCAATACACCACCCTGCTGGGTGGAATCAACATACCAGCACCTAAGCCGGTCCATTGGGTCTTCAATGCTGCTCAGTTTGCCTTTGCCACAGTGACCAGCGGCAGCCTCTCCACCGACTGCTTGCTGACTGGACACATGAACGCCGCCCTGCAGAGGATCCTCATCTCCTTGGCGGTGCCTGTCATCATGTTTGCAGCTCTGGTGGGCATTCAGGTCCTCAGGTAAAATCAATGTTAACAGTAACGATTGATATGTGCTTTTAGCCAGCAGACATGAGGTGCGTGCGACGCAAGATATTTCCCTACAGACAGGCTTGTTTAGAGCATCACGGGTGTGGCATTACAATCGTGACACATGGTTATGCTTTCCTGCTTATGATGAGCTAGGTATATGCAGGGCACGTTGTGTCTCTCAGGTGATTGCCACCATTCCTGGTCCATTCTTGACTAGCTGCTGCTGGCTCACTGGCCAATTCAACTTTGTGTGATGTGCATGACCTTATACAGGGATCTACATATCCGCCTTGACAAAACAACATGTGCTTGATGAGTGAATGAATGAGTAAACGTTGTCATGCAGAACAGTTGCGATGCTGTCACATAAGATGCGCTGGTACAACGCAAAAGAAACCATCTCTGTTCTGTCATTGTCTGTTGATGACTCCCAGAGACTGACTATGTAGATTGATTGATTGGTTGACTGCTCAAGTTGTTGTTTGTCTTTGCATTTCAATTGCTTTGGCAAGTTGATAGTACCTCTTGACTGCTTGCATGGTCACACAGATGCATGTCAACCTCATTCAAAAGCAAATACAGGCCTGACCATTCCAACAATGTATCTGCTTGTTTTCCATTCATGTTAGTCAAGGTAGACAGGCAACTAGTCAAAACTTGATGATGCTGTAGGTGGCACAAGGGCAACCAGAGACCTGTGTCAACTTTGGCAAGCACTGCAGGCCACCAGTCCTCTTCTTCAGCAGAGCTGAGGCGCAGGCTGCTGATCACACTGCTGGAAGTGCTCTTCTACTACTTCCCCAGCTTGCTGACCACCACTCTCAGCCTCTTTGCCTGCTATCATATAGACCCATCTGGTCCAGCCAATGCCCAGTATCACAATGCACAGGTAAGAGGTCCAAAGCCACATTGATATCAGCTGCATTTGGTGCATGTCTGTGACAGTCCGTGACGGCTGCTCTTTCTTTTCAAGCGCACATTGCTGGCTGTATTGAGCTAGCTGTCGGGTCCCTCTTTGTGTCACTATGGGCCGTACTGTATCATCCATCCATGCATCATACATGTCTCTCCCTAGGGTCAGGTATATACAGCCCTGAGCGGCTCCTTGTGGAAAGCCCTGTGCTGTGGCAGACATTGTGACAGCATCAGTGTGTGTTGTGACGAGCAGTGGCTGCCTGTGAGCTCACCTCAAGGTGCTTGCACTGTGTGTTGTACAGGCCAACTGGCATAATGGGTACTGGCTGCCAGACATGACTGTGCAATGCTTCACGGGCTGGCACCAGAGGCTGGCCATCATCCTGGGTACCCCCCTCATGGCCCTCACCTGGTAACCCTGCCCCCAATTCCACCTTCTGTGTCATGCTGCACGGCTATAAGTCAACTCATCATGTGCACATATGTTTTCTATGGAGCCAGCTGCCACATGGCCAGGTCCTTTTTGTCAGAAAAAGTTTTGTGAGTGCCTCGCTGCACACGGTCTGAGCTTGGTCTTTCATATCATCATTTAGATAGGGTGGCCATGGCTCTTGGCATCATCAAGAGCCGGCATGTGCTTGCATGGATGCTGTGCAAGGCAGGCCAGGAGGCCATCTTGGCCTGCCCTCACCTGTGCTGCCTTTACAGGCAATAATTTCACGAGTGCATCAGGCTTGTGCATGCCAAGCTTCCACGCACCTGCACATGGACTGTCTATAGTCCATATGCATGCCTTGCCGTGCATAGTACTGGCAAAGCTTCTAGTCAGCACAGCTGAATCACGTTACACGTGAGACACATACGCATCTGTGGCTCAGGCCTTGCAATGTTCCATAATGATGCATTGATGGTGCAAAGGTGATGTTGCAGGCTGGTCATACCGCTACTGCCAGCAGCACTGCTCTTCTTGCACCGAGGGAATCTGAATACTCCCAGAATCCAGCTGCAGCTTGGCTACATCTACCGTGTCTACAGGCAAGCATACTCACAACCTGCGTCATGATGCAACCTCAAGTTGTGTCTCAGCCAAGGAGCTGCCATGATTTGGAGTTGCTTGCAGCCTTTCCTTGCAGTTTGTGGACTGTTGCTGCAGCAGTATATGCAGCTCCTGGCGCCCACACATCTTGCTCTACATCAGCCCTGTGGCAGATCAGTCATGAAAGTCAGCAGGACCTGCATACCTCCCTGTAGCAGAGAAACAATGCCCAACACAAGTCCCCAGGCGTTTCTGATTTCTTCACTCTGTTGAAAAGCTGTGTTTTTAGATACAGCGATGTTCCTGTATCCACCAGAGCAATGTATGAGGAGTTTGTTTGCCCATGCAGGCCTGAGCTGTGGTTCTGGGACAGTGTGGTGCTGCTGCTCACTCTGGCGTTGGCTGCCTCTCAAGTCTTTGCCACTGCCCTAGACACCTACTTTCAGCTTACCATCATGCTTATGATTCTTACGGTTGGCGTTACAGCATTTGCGCACTTTCAGCCGTTTACAGATGACCTGCTGCAGCGCATGCAGGTAAGCAGCACCTCAATTTACACATGGGACAGTGAATGTTGTGTCTGAGATGTCTCTTCCTGGCTGCATTGATGAATGAACCCCCATCATTTGTCATGAGATGCTTTTCCCTGCCAGCCTGCTGTGCACAATGTGTTGCATACAAGGCTGGCTGTTCCTTGCCAGCATTTGTTTTGCAAGCTTGATTTAGTTCCAAAAGCAAGTACAAACACAGTACTGCCTTGTGTTGCAAAGCAATATGTTTGCACTCTTGCCGCGCTTCCAGACAGCATTGTTAGCAGTGCTGAACCATGCAGCCCCACAATGTGCTACCTTGCAGGTGCTGGGGCTGTTCATTGTGCAGACCACTGCTGCAGGCTGCCTCTACTTCCTGGATCCTACTAACATTGCCAATAGTACAGGGCTGGAAGGTGTCGGCATAATATTACTGGTCCTCAATGTAGCCTATGTGGTGGTGATGCTCGTCATGATTGCAGTCTTTGGCGCAGACTCAACCAAGCATTTCACACGGGCAGCTTTTGCAGTGCTGAGAACATCTTCAACAAAGTTCAGGCACTCGGTGTCTGGTTTGAGCAGTTCTGGTGCTGGTGTGTCTGCCTCCAGAAATTTGGTCACCATCAGCAGCATGCAAAGCCAAAAGAGCTTCCATGTCAGCGATATTACCCTTTGACCAGGTATTAATGTCTGCTGACGACTTGTGATCCTTAAAGGCAACAGTGACCAGCAAATGAGCTATAAGCTACAGTGAGTAACAAGGCACAAAGCTAGATGGTGAGATCGTGGGTGTTGTATCCGCACTTTGTTGGTGCGGGCAGTCTGCAATCTGCCTTTCTCTCAGTTGTGTCTGAATGCATAAATACTGTCTTTGCTGCAACAAAGCCAGAGCCATCAGGGAAAATCTGATTGTGTGTGAATCGTATCTGGGCCTGGGAAAGGTCTCTTGATGAGCTGGCGAAGAAAATACTGTGTAGCTGGATGTCTGCCAGCAAACGACTAGAGGGTACTACCTAGTGGGGCTGATATAGAATAGCATAAAAACTACAGTAGTTCAACACGTTATGACAGTTGGTAGTGTAGCACTAGAGGTTTCTGCAAAATCCTTGACTTGCACTCATGAGCTTTTTTCTGATCAGCAATATGTATGGTGTCATATCAGAGCATTATTGCAGTTTGAACATGCCTCAAACGCAGCTCTTAATGGGCAGCAGCTCGGCATAGTTGTTGTTACCATGGCTGCTGAGCTGTGTTGTTGTTTTGCAACACCAACAGTTGGAATCAATGTTGTAAGGTTGTCCTATACATATGCCCAGTCACACCTAGCATCAGCAGAGTGAGTTATCAAGTTTTGCCCACACTCCAGTCTTGACTATGTTGCAGACCCCAGGCATAACCTAACAGGCGGGCATCTAGCTCCCACTGTTTTGTCTTCTTCAATTCCTGTGACTAACATGCACTTGACTGAATGTCATACCTCAAATTCACATCAAAATTGAATCTGGGATGCAATGTGCCTGGCTTTGCACATGATGATGCAACGAACTTCAGCAGCATGTGATTTGATTGCATGAGAGCTATGCATACACTGCGAAGTCAGCAAAGAGGAACTGCAAGTAGAATCTGACCCAGGTGATATCTTGTTGCAGCAGCAGGTCAAGTCAGCAGCAGCTCACCGCTAAAGATATGTGTAACCCTTGCAAGGGTGCCAGAAAGACATCAATGAATTCGCCAGGCTCCAACTCAGGCTTGACATTTGCGTTTTCTGGAGCATCAGCATCTACGTCCACCACCGCCCACTGCACAACCCATGGTATCAGCAATGTCTCAGGACTGAATACCAAAAAGATGGTTTGTTTGCAGGGACACCCAGCATTGAGCCTGTGCTACAGATTAAACAACTTCAAATGAATACTCAGGCTTGCTTGCTGCCTGATTGGGAGAGAAACTGGATTGCACCATGCACATGGGCAGGAAATGATGACTGCACTCAGCTGCAGGCAGTAGCACTGACCTGCATGTTGCTGTTTGTCATGCCAGGATCACTAAAGCAAGGCTCTGATACAGCTGTGACCTTGCCAGAGTAGCCTGCAGCAAACAGGACAGCTGAAGGCAGTTCTGTTCATAGGAAGAAGCTGGCAGTCAATGCAAATCTTTGCCATCTCGGTTGCATTGTCGATGGCAAAGCAAATTCAGCGCCTGAGCAGCCACAAACAGAACATAATCGAGATGCAAGCCTTCAGAGTATGATTTGACTGCAAACAGCTAGGTGCCAGAAACAGACCAGTCTCTTCTTTCAGTTCTCTGACTGCAGCCTGTGTTGCATCCTCTCCCTCGTCAATCAAACCAGCTGGCATCTACACGCGTGACACTTGTTAAATGTTAGGCACTGCGTTGCTTGCCTCTGCACAATGCCAACTTAGTTTAGTGGAAAGCTCGAAATGCCAAACAGTACAAGCACGTTTGTGCAATATACCTCCACGACCTTTGCATCCTGTGAGGGTCTGTACTGCGCCTCCAATATAATTCTCAGAGGTTCACTTTTCGACCTGACCTATTTTTGGCATACGCCACAGCTGCTGACTACTCAGATGAACTAATTGAATGTGTGGGAAAAGCTTTGATTGCTATTGGGGTGCTTTACTTCAGCGCGAAGCTTACCTTGGCGATGATCGCCACTGCATCACAGCCCGACGCGGCCCGGGTCGTTCTTTCGGCAGACTCCCACAAGCGCTTCCTGATACATCAGAGCATGCGGTGTACGGCTATCATACCAGCTGAATGGATATTGTTTACACACCTGCCGCTAGGATCTTGATACTGCAGGCGACAAAGCTCGGGTGATATGCAGGCAAAAGCTGGACGCACAACGAAAGCTTTGGGTCAAGGAGATCTTCATCATGGCAGCTCACCACAATGCGTTTGAGAGTCAACCATTTAAAACCGTCAGGACCAAAATCGGTTTTCTCCAACTGTTTAGACATGCCGCGTGCTTGGGTTGACAGTCAGCAGCAGGAACACGGCAACGAGGATACAAAATATGTGCAAACAGGGCACGCCAGCCAATCTTCCGACTGTGTGAAGCATGAACCACACAGCGAGTGGCGGTCGAGGGGCCGCTCGACACGCAAAGGCAGCTTGCAAGCGATTTGCAGCGTTACTATTGACTAATAAAAATACGGCGTCACGCGCTGAAACGAATGAGCTGGGTCAATGCTTCCTTGTGCGCGGAGAAAGTCATACCTGGAAACAGCGATGCACTTTGCTGACGCAGCTCTTCATGTTCTCATACAAGTTCGTTGGTGCGCCCTTTGGAGTGTGAGCAGGCGACTCGGTCCTCTATTTCTCAAGCTCTTGACGTAGCTATGGTGGAAGCAAGACAAGGATATCGCGCTCCCGTAGTTTTTGGATCGCAGCTTGCTGCTACTTCTGTAGAAACAGCTCAGGAAGAGCCAACTGTATATGTCGATGAAGAAAAGCTCAAAGCAAGGTATATAGGCTGCAAGCCACGTTGCTGAAGACTACTTCAGACTACATAAGACACATGCTGCTTGCAGAGCAGCAAGGTTCGGTACAGAGTTCCAAGCAGTTCCTGAGGAACCGGCAGCACAGCCTGCCTCAAAAGCTAAGGTTGTCAAGCAAGACTTCAGTCATGGGCTGGATCTTCTCAGTCAGGTGTGAGCCTCTCTCCCTATGACTGTATGTTTGCAACATGTGCACGCCCACACTGGTTAGTCTTGTTAGTATACAGATCCCACAGCACTGGTACAAGCTGCTGACTGCATACAGGATGAAGTGGAGAAACGCAAGAGGAGAGCTGCTAAGTTTGGCACGCCTCTTGTGGACGACGGACTGAAACCAGCACTGACCGCCAGTGAGCTGACCAAGGCATCCAGGCACGACACAGAACCAATGCAGCAGGAAGTCATGCCTGCTGGCGTCATGGAGTTATCTGAGGCTGGTAAGCATGGTCATTTTATTGACACTGCTTGTTCGCTTGTTTGAGCAGATGCATGAGACTGCTGTGACGGAACTTTGGCATGCACATTTCTGCAGCGTGACTCCAGATGGGAGAGTATCCAGGTGCAGCAGTAGCTTGACACATCATCGTTACGTCAAAATGTTGATACTGTGGCATGTGTGCGCAGAAGCGGCTGATCAGGCAGAGCAGCGACGGCAGACAGCAATGACAGCTGAGAGGCGGCCAGACAGTGTGCACCTGTTTGGCATCGACCTTATGAGCACAGCAGACTGCCTGCAGTTCTTCACAGACTTTGCTCCTTTGTCTGTCGAATGGCTGAATGACACCTCTTGTGAGCACACTTCTGTCAAACACGTGTGTTGCGTTGACTGGTTGAAGCTCTGCACATGTGCAATGCAGTTATTTGGACCTTGTATGGTGCGTACAGCATACAATACATGCGTGCTGGCGGCATGCAGACGCGTGTGCTCTTAATCAGGGGCGTTACTGCTGCAGTGGCTCTTGTCACAGGACAGGTTACTCACACTTAAAGCAGACAGCATATCATGCCATCTCTATCTCTACTGTGCTTGGCAATGTTCTAAAAATGCATGGCATGCAACAAATGCTGAAATCAGCTTGACTGTGTTTAAAGTTTCTTGCTGCTGTCAGGCAATGTGGTGTTCAGAGATGAAGACTCAGCGACGAAAGCCATCCAGGCTTTCGGGATTGCCATAAGCCCAGAGGAAAGTCCGGACGGCCTCGGTAGGCCCCTATGCTTCCCTCCAGCTGCTCCTCTCAAGGCAGCAATGTAACATAGCTTAGCCAAGCATGCCGACTCGGTCTGCCAATCAATGGACCCTGCTACCAGGCTTGGTAAATGTCAGGCCATCATTGGCATACTTTCAAGTTTCCTGATGCAGCAGTCCAGGCAAACCTTAGTTTGAATGCTGTTCGGTTGTCTGGGCTTCTAAGTGCATGGCAAGAGCTGCTTTGTGCTGCACAGGCCTGACAGAAGCAGGTGTGGGGAATACAACACAGTTGTGGTACAAGGGTCAAGGCCTGGCCAAAGGGGCAATAGATGACTTTCCTGTTCCCCTCTTCTTCCGATTAGCCACCACGGCAGATGTACGGCAAGTCCCAAAGCACCAGCAGAATGGGCAGAAGCAGGTGAACAGCCATGCACGATAGCTGATGCTGACATGTACCACAGAATCACAGCAGATGCGCTGAGAGCCCTATGCTTTGGAGCAGTCTCTGTGGCATTGTCAGGGAGCAGCATTCATCCTTGTAGTTGCATGCAAGTCAGGGAGCAACATGATGTTGTCAAGCAGATTTGATCCACCTGAGCGTCTTGTAGGGGGGTGGCAGGGGTAAGACGGCAGGCAGGGGCAAGGGCAAAGGGCGAGGCAGGGGTCAACAGCAGCAGCATCAGAAGCGTCAGTATGAGGACATGGATGGGGACGTG
>JAABUK010005273.1_pt1 | contig 20325 bp, 6 predicted proteins | sample 5559141 | NCBI WGS metagenome assembly JAABUK01 (sample SAMN10711869, study PRJNA513367) | rock metagenome | isolation source: Antarctica rocks | place: Antarctica: Victoria Land, Pudding Butte nord | collected 2016-01-03 | reverse complement strand
TATAATAAGTCTTATAATAGACGCTTATGTATTCTCTAATTATAAGTAAATAAGTTCTTAAATCTTATAAGTAATACTTAAAAGATCTTAAGTTCTTAATAAGATGCTATTATTATTTTATATTAATTCTTAGAATAAATAAAATATTAATAAAAGTTATTGATAAAGTTTATTAAGAAGATCTAATCAGTATAGATGAGAATAGTAAGAATATTATTCTATAAAGATAGTAGATATATATCTAATTCTATAATATTATTTAGAGATTATAAATTAATTATAGATTAAGCCTTTTTAATTATATCTTCTAAAGTATACTTATATATTATGAAGATAGATAGTAAGTATGAAGAATGTCTCGCTGATATTATATGTCTGAGATGAATATTTTTATTAAATATCTTATTAATAGTCTATTTTACTCTTAGAATATTTTAATATAACGCGCGTGATTTAAAAGTCTGTTTTAGCTTCTCTAATACTTAAATATATAGTCAGTTCTTTTATAACTAACGCATTATATTTGGGATATTATTAAAGAGTATAGTAAATCACTTAATGAGTTATTATAAACATTTCTATTAATCAATTAGTAATAGATTATTAATATAAATATCTTGATATATAAAGATAAATATATTAGAAGTGATAATACTCTCTAATAAATCATATTAATAATAAGAATAATATATCTTTTACAGCTAATTAAGATTTATATATTATTTATTTCTATTCAAATTCTATTTATTCTTCTTTTTAAGAAATCTATTCAGTACTATTATAGCTTAAGCAGTATAGACAAACTCTTCTTTATTAATAGATGCGATAGTATTTAAAATAATATCTTAATAAACTATTTATAATATAGAGCTCTAATTAGAATAGATTAGAGCTGTTTATAAAGCTGATATTAGTCTATTAAATATCTTAAATATTTAAGATAGAAATAATAGATCTATTTTACTTAAGTATTTAAGATAAACTAATATTTAATTAATTAAGTTTATAAATATTTCTACTTTCTTAATAGCGCGGAAAATAAGATTAATATTTAATTAATATGTTATTTAGATATATATTATAATTATTAACTTATTAATCTTACTATTCTTATAAAATATAATAAGTTAATATAAGATATTAAGTATTATATTTTAGGCTCTAATATAATTAATACTAATAAACAGCTTAATACTAAGATTATTAAATATTAAGACTGAGATTTATAGCTTAAGTGACTTATTTTAAATACTTTAAAGATAGAATATAAAAGTAATTAATTTATTAATTCTCTATTATTTATTAATATCTTAAATAGTTAATGATTTAATAATCTTAGATATATAAGAAAGCTGAGTAAATAACTTTTAATTAATAGCTGAATAACTAAAATCAGAGTTAATAACTACTGTAAATAACTCTGAATTAATAATTTAATATATATTAATGTGAGTTTCAATATAATTAAATATATTCTCTAAGTATTTCTCTTTTAATTATGTTATAAGATTGATAATAGTTAAGAGTTATATAGAAGAAGTAATCTTAATAATATAAATATTAAAAGCTCTTAAATAATTATAAAACTGATTATTTAATAGAAATAATTCTTTATACTTTTAATAAATAATATTAAAGTTAATTATAATCTCTTTCTTCTTAATAGAGCTTAACTTATTATTACTTAATTTATTAAGAGTATTTTAAAGAGCTAGATATCTTTATTATATATAGTAATAATTCTTATTAAACTTCTTTTTTAAAGAAATCTTCTTATTAATTATAAAGATCTTGTTCTTCTTCTTTAATAAATAAAAAATTATTTAATAATTAGTCTTTAGATCTTAAGTAATGCATTTCTTATAAGAGTAAAAAGAATTAATATTAAAATGCTTTTCTATAAATATAAAAGACTTAAAAGAGGGTCTGCTTAATATTATAAGTGTTAATTTAATATATAATATTTTTTTATAAGTTAGTTTTAAAATCTTTATTAAATAAGATTGAGAATACTTATATATTAATTAATTTAGTTTAGTTCTCTATTTATAAAGGCGTTACTAAATATTTTATATCTTTTATAAATAATCTTAAAAGTTCTATAAACTCTTTTAACTTTTCTTAATAAACGCACTCTATAACTTTAATATAATTTGAAAGCTCTTATAAACTCTTTAAATTAGATTCTCTTTTATCTTTATATCTATGATTTATAGCTTACTAATCTTCTTATTAATATATTTTATAGAAGATTATTTTTAATGTTAATAAAAACACTTCTAACTTATATTAAAGTAAAGTTCTATACTAATGCTTATAAAGTCACATCTAATAACTCTTCTTTATTAAATAGATAATAATGCTAAATACTTCTTTTTAGTAATTAATAGAGTAATATATTATATATAAACTATTTTATTATTAAGATAATAAGAAAGTAGTAATATAAGCTTCTACTCTTAATCTTTATAGATTAATATAATATTAATAATATATTAATGAAATATCTGAGCTGATTTAATATCTTAATAAAAGATTGACTTAAATAAATAGATCTTTAATAGTTTTAATATTAAAGCTTTATTTCTAGATTTATTTATTAATAAGAATTAACTTAATAATGAGAAACTCTATTTTATATTAAGACTAGTTATAATAGCTTTTATAATCTTCATATAACTTTCTATATTTTAATTTAATATTATTATAAGCTTTGTTATAATTACTAATATTATTTAATTTATAATAAATATAGTTTAAGTCTTCTTAAGAGTCTCTACTATTATCTCTTAAATCTCTAAAAAGATATTCTTTTTAATATATTTTTTTATAATAAGATCTCTCTCTCTTCTTATTTAAGCTTTATAAAGCTTATATTTATGATATCTAATCAATAATTAGTAGAGATAAACTGAACTAATCCGTTTTATAGATTTACTTATCTTATATTAATCTAATAAGACTGATTAAATTTAAAAGATAATTATAATATTTCTTCTCTTATCTCTAATCTATTCAGACAGTTTGGCAATCACTAATAATTATAGAGAGAATAGAAAGGAAATAGAATGTTAAGTACTTAGAAATTAAGATAGAATAAGTATTAAATACTTAAGAAATAATAAAATAAGTGTTAAATATTTAAAGAATAAGATAAAAAGAGACTTAAGTATTAAATACTTAAAGAATAAAATAAAATGAGATTTAAGTATTAAATACTTAAAGAATTAGATAAGCTATTAGTAATTATAAGTTGTAATCTATTAAAAATAGAGGATCTATAAGATAAAGATTAGCTTATAACTGCGCAGTATCTTAAGAGATTTCTGTAGAAGCTAGTATAGCTTATAGATTATTAACAGAATTCTATGAAGATTAGTGCGTCTTATAGAGTTGACAGAATTTTATAGAGATTAGTGCGTCTTATAGAAAGTTAATAGAATTGAATTTAGCTCGAAAATTAAGTTGAATTTAAAAATGAGATCTACTTAAGATAATATGTCTTATAAACTGTTAATAGAATTGAATTTATAGGAAAATCACGCAAAATTTAAGATAGTAGAAAGTTAATAAACGCAGTAAAGCGTTCACTGACGTATCTACTAAATATTATAGTAGATAACAGATATTATAATTAGAATAGCTGAAGAGTTAGAAATAGCTTGATTAAGCTAAGTATGACTGAATTAGTTATTAATATTAATCTAAGTAAGGGCGGAGAATAGAAATAAAGAAAAGAGCGGTTATATTAAGTTTCTACTTAAGTTCTAAGATTAAATGCGGCTGTATCTTAACGCAAAAGTAAGTCTTAATATAAGATATAACATTATTAGAGCATCTTCAAAGTCTTAGCACTCTATTGAGTCTAGCGCCACCGCAGCTTATACAGACAGCGCAGAAACAGGGTTATAACACGTTAATCTAATAGTAATATTAGTTACTAAGCTAAATAGAGATTAAATAGAGATATATAAGTTTTTTTAAGAAGAATATAAGAATAAGATCTCTAATTATAAAAGGAAATGAGTTATATTAAATAATTTATAGAAGTTCATTATAAAAATCATTTCACATTTAAATTTAATCTTTATAATAGATCTTAATACTATATATAATATTCTTAAGATTCTATAAAAAAGACTTACTTTAATAGATAGAGCGAGATAATTAGAGTTATCTTAATTATATTTAAGTCTGAAAAAGACTTTAAAAGATTAATAATATAAGAAATAGCTTTAATAATAAGAAAAGATATATATAAATATTAAGCGAGTGAATCTTTTAAAGATTCAGAATAAGTATTCTCTATATAATTTAATTAGAGTTATTAAGAAAGTTAATTCTATATTTATAAGCTTTTATAAACTATATTTAAAGAAGAAAATTAAAAAAAGAGTGAATATACTAACTCTATTTAATTTAATTAAGTTATTTCGGAACTATATTTAAATTAATAAGATAGAATCTAAAGCGTTCTCACATATAGCTTTTATAATATTATAAGGAGAATTTACTAAGTCACTTATAAATACTTAATTCTCTGCAAAATTAATATCTCTATTTTCTAGATTCTATCTTTACTCTAAAATCCATTTATACTACTTCTATTCTTATATAATTAAGTAAATTAGATCAGTTAAATGAATTCTAAATATAAAGATTCAGAAGATTATAAATAAGAAAATCGCTCAGAATAAGAAAATTAAGACAATAGTAGAAATACTATAAAAAAGAGCTCATTTCAAGAGCAAGAAAAATCAGAATTCAGTAATAGAATTACAGGAAAAGAAAAAACACTTAAATTTAGAGATATTCACTAATATAATCTCTTTTATAATAGATTAAAATAGTTATAAGCTATAAGATATTTGAATACTTAATTCAGGCGCGAATTCTTATATCTGCAATAATTCATTAAGATTTTGATTTAAGCGTTCAGCTATTAAGAATGATAAGTTAATAATAAGCAAATTAATCTATTTTATTAAGATATTTAAGAGTATAAATATCTTTATATAGATGTTCACAGATCTAAAGATAATAATTCTTTCTAAGATGACTTTCGTTCCCAATTTCTTTATAAATATAGTCTTTCTACACAGATTTATATTAAAAGAGATTTACTGGAATATAGAAAAATAGAAACTATATTATCAAAGTAACGGGAAAACCTTCTAAACTATATAATGAATTAGATCTTATTAAACACTTAAATATAACTCTCTTATAATCTCTATATTAAATTTCATGTTAAATATAACTTCTTAAATATATATAGAGATATTAATTACTTACTAATATATTATAATAAGTTATTTAGAATAAGAAATTATCTTCTATCTTTAAAATAGTATTATAAGCGCTATTATTATAAATTCAATTCTATCTATTATCTATAAAATCTATATATTAAATAAGATAATAGAAATAGTATTAAGAAGATCTAATAAGAAAGATTCTATAAATAAGTCTCTTACTCACGTCTTATATAATCTAATTCAGTTATTAATAATCTATAAAAATTAAAAATAGATTAGTTACTTTCATTACTATTTTACTAATATGAATTTCATATATATATATATATAAAAGTTATAGAGTATTAAAATAGTTATTAAATTTCTTAATATAATAAAGACTCAATATAAATAAGAAATTTATTATTTTTAGACTGATAAAGAGATCTTCTTAAATTATAAATATAATAAATTAGTTATAAAAAGAGATATTATTATAGAATATTTAGTATTAACTATTTAAACTTAAAATAACTCTATTAAGCGCTTTAAAAAGATGATTATATAGAAAACTTATTATATATAAATAATAAGCTCTTTATTAAATAATTTATAATCTGAAATTTTTAAAATAGTAAGTTTGTTAAGAAGCGTCAAGACTCAGTCTTAACACGCAGATATAAGCTGACTGCAGAAGTAAATCTCTATAGACTAGTAATCTATTCTTATAGCATAAGAGGGCCGTCATTATATGTTTGCTATACACATTCTTAGCATATCTTTCGCATGCTACTCGCATGCTTATAAACTTCTATATCTCGGATTTCTATATACACGTGAAAAACGTCTACTGCTCGCCTGATCTCGGGCAGCTCTTTTAATATTCAGATCACTCTATTTAATAGATCGTTTAATAGAGATTCTTTAATATAATAGTAAAGATATGAAGCGTAATTAATATGATTAGTAAAGATTAAGAAAGGTCAATTAATAATATAGATATTGATTTAGTAATAGATGAGTAATCTGCGCCTTTCATTAATGATAATGATAAATAGAAGATTATTAAATAATATTATAAACGCTTGCGCGAGTAAATTTAAGAGAAGAGAATGCTCAAAGATATTATTACGATAAAGTCCGAACTCGCAGATGAAATACCTATTAATTTTATAGAAATCGCAGGTCTATTTATTCATTATAAGCGAGTCACTTTCTCTGCTTATTCTTATACTTCTTTATTATATTTAGTTCACATTACTGAATCTCTATACTATTTTATAAAGAATCTTAAAGATGTAGTTAATTATAAAAATGACTGAAAGATTTATATACGCACGCTATCATTTATAAATAAGATAGATCTCATTAATTAAGCGGTAATCTATTTATAAGATAAAGCGCGTAAATTCTGAGTTAATAATATAATTTTAATTATAATCTGAGATAAATATATGAAGTGATATTGAAGCTTAATTATTAACTCTATTAATTATATATAATATATATTAATTCGGCTTAAGATTATTAAGCAGTAATTTTAGTAATTAGTTTAAGATGTTATAACTCTTATTAAGAGTCTTAAAAAAGATATTCTATCGATAATTAAGAAAGAGTATAAGATATAATAACTGCTTACTTATCTTATACTAAAGACTTATAGAGAGATCTTAAAAGAGAATAGAATTATTATATTCCGCGAGCAGATTATAGTCGCGGTATAGTAATAAGAAGAATTAACTTAAGAGTTGCTCTTAAAGAGTAAAGATAAGTCTTATACTAATTTAATTAATGCTGTATTAAATAAAAACGCACGCGGAGCGTATATTTCTCGCGGGCGTTTTTAACGCGAATACAAACTCAGTCACAATATGAATTATTATTTCAATTCAACTCCGACTGAAGTAGACTTAATATCTGCTAAAGATATAAGAAGTAGTAGTATAATTTATTATAATTGCGGAAAGTCTAATCACCTCTCTTAAGATTATAAAGTACTGAGAAAGATTAATCTCTTATTAATATTAGTAAAAAAGTAAACTTCGATATTATAATAGCGTTTATAATATTAAATATAAATCTTAAGAATATAAAGCTAACGCAATATATAATTATTAATATTACATTATGAAATAAGTATAATATTTGCAGACTATTTACACTCTTAAATATAAGTGCTTAAGAATACTTTCTATTATAGAAAGTAATTATTAAAGAAGATATCCGAGCGGATTCTATATTCGTGAGCGTAATAATCTTAAATAATCGATCTATTATAGTGTATAACTAACACATAATTAGAGCGGACGTGATAGACTTAGTAAAAGTATTATAATTCTATTAAATAAACTTTATAACTATAGATATTTAAAGATATAATATTATATTAAGCTAATTCTAAATCTTTAACGTGAATTCAGATTATTGTTTTAAGTAATATAAATAATTCTATCACGAAAATGAGAAGAGCTGTAAGATAGATGTTATAGAGATGCTAAAACTTAAGAGAGCTGACGTCTCGATTTATACAATATATATTATATCTGCGAGAATTATATTAGAGATATGCGAAGATCTAAAAAGTATTATATAAGACGCATACGAAAGCTCTTTAAATTCAGTATAGTATTATTTTATAGATCTTTATTTTATAGAAGTAATTATTATACAGCTATTAAAAGAGCTTGAAGACTATATTAATATATTCTTAGAAGAGAATATTATGAAATTATTTAATAATACGTGTGTAAAACATACTATTCTTATTAAGAAAGATAAGAAGATATTATACGAGCTTATTTACTTCTTATCCGCAAATAAGTTATAAGTATTATGTAAATATCTTAAAAGTAGTATGATAAAAGATTGAATAAGAAATTCAGAGTTATCTGCAGAAGCTCTAATTCTATTTATCTCTAAAAAGAATGATAGTCTGTACTTATACATGAATTATAGAAGTCTGAATTAAATAACTATCTGAAATAGATATTCGTTATTACTAATTTCTAAGATACTTAATTAATTAAGTGGCGCGAAGAGATTCACGTTAATAAATCTATATAACACTTACTATTAAATATATATTAAGGAAGAAGATGAGTGGAAGATTATATTTCGCAAGTGATACAGTTATTTTAAGTACATGATTATATCTTTTAAGCTGATTAATATATTAGCAATATTTCAAGTCTATATTAATCAAGTATTAAAGAGTCTGTTAGACGTTATTTATATAGTCTATCTTAATAATATTATAATCTACAGCTATAATAAATAGAAGTATAATAATCACGTGCGTTAAGTACTGAAGAGATTACACAAATTTAGCTTATTTATTAAGCTGTTAAAATATGTCTTTTCCGTAATAGAAATAGACTTTCTTAGCTATTATATAGATATAGTAGACGTTTTAATAAATATACGCAGGATAATTATAATTATTAATTAACTGATTCTGAAATCATTTCATGATATACAGATCTTTCTAAACTTTATTAACTTTTATAGAAGATTCATTTATAAATATTCTATAGTAGTTGTTGTAATTATAGATCTGTTACTGAGAATAATAAAAGAAAGGAAAACTGAATTGTTTCTTTAAATAGAGAAGATAGATGCTGTGTTTCGCATACTAAAAGAGTATTTTTAGATTGCTTCTTTACTATAATATTTTAATCTAAAGAAGTTAATTTAGATCGAAATAAATGTATTAAAAAGAGATCTGACGAGAATTCTCTCTTAATTTAGTAATGATAGTATGAAGATAACACGCTATATCTGAACATTAATAACGTTCTACTTAAGAAAGCTGATATCAGTTAAGAGAAACTATATTATAGAAAATTAAGAGATATTAATAATTATTATCTTATTTAAGAAGTAGCGTTGTTACTTAAAATCGCCTATTTTTAGCGTGTAAGTTTTATGTAATTACTTTAATTTATAGTTATTTATAATAACGAAGACATTAAATAATTATTAAGCTTAATAGATTGAGATGCTTGCTACTTATAATTTTAAGATCTATTATCGCAAAGATAAGAAGAATCCCGCTAATCTATTATCGTGTAAACCGGATTACGCAGTAAATAATAAGAGAGAGAAAGAGAATTCTCTTAAAACGCTTATTCTAAAAAGAGTTAGATTTAAGATCTTAATCATTAATTTAAGCTGAGAAGAAGAATTTCTAAATTTAGAATTACTTATAGAAACTGTAATAGAGACTGCTATACATCTTAAGAAGAGCTAATGAAATGTTTTATCTGAATCTACTGTAGATAATTAATATAACGCACGCAAGATATATATTAATCACGTGCGAGAGATCGGAGATTCTTTAAAAGAAGAAGAAAACTTCTTAAAAATAGAAGTTATAAGTTTAATCTCTATTATATTATTTTACAGAAAGATTCTGAACGCTCTTATTAATTATCTTTTGGCGCTGCAGTAAAGAAATATCTTTTATATAGAAAGGAGCTGAAAGAGATCTCTAAATAATTTTATTAAAGAGAATCAATTTAAGAATAGATAGTGCGAAGATTATATTAATCTTATATAATATAACGGCGCGGTCTATATTTCTGATGATCGTGTAATTAGAGTAGAGATTCTGCGTGTGAATTATAATGATTTATAATAAGAGGATTATTTTAATTAAAAGAGAACTTAAGAGATTATTCTGCGAAGTTATTAATAATCTAGAATATTGTAAACTATTAAAGATTATATTTTAACGTGTAATATCTATTAAAGAATAAAGATATTATAATATAAATCTTATAATATATTTGCGTTATTATTATAATTAGAGAGAGTCTAATAAAATATTGTGATAAACTTCATTATAAACTTACCGTCTGTTATTTATAGAAGTAAAACATATAATATTATTCTTATAATAATAAATCGATATTTAAAAATAATATGTTATATAGTATATATAGAAGAAATTAATACTTCTGAGCTTAAAGAGAGACTTATTAAGAAGGTGTTCTCAAAATTCGAATTCCTTAGATTTATTATTAGTGATAGAGAATTAACGTTCATATTAAGATATTGAGAAACTCTTTATTACTATTTATATATAAAGAGATATTTCTTCACAGCATTCTACTTATAAATAGATAATTAAATTAAGTATGATAATCAGATATTAGAATGCTATCTTTAATACTATATTAATTATTATTAAAATGATTAAATAGATTTACTGTTAAGTGCTAAATTCGCGTATAATAGAAGTGTATACTTAATTATAAGAAAAACATTATTTAAGATAATACTGTATTTCCTATCTACTTTTCGCATGAAACTCGCAGGCAAGACGTCTGCGCGGGAAGAGGAGAGCTAATTAGTAAGAGAGAGAGTGAAATAGATTAAAAAGATTATTAAAGAGAATAAAGATCTCTGAGTTAAATTATAAGAAGTAATAAAGAAGTTCTATAATTTAAAATGTAAGAATATGATTTATAAGATTAGAGATGAGATTCTACTATTATTAAAGAATATTCACATAAGAAAAATAAGTAAGAAGCTTATTAATAAGTTTCTCAGACTATTTAAAATTAAGAAGTTAATAAATAAGAATGCTTATTAACTAATCCTTTTTAAAAGTTATAAAAGAATTTATCTCATGTTTCACGTCTCTTTATTAAAGTTATATTACGGGCGAGAAGATATTAAGATATTTAAGTCTGTAAAGATATAGAACGAGAATAAATAAGAAGTTAAAGAGATTCTTAACGTATGTATTTCGCGTAAGAAATATATGTTTTTAGTATGATAATAAAAGTTTATAAGAGATTATAATACTTAGAAATCTAAGAAGAACTTATTAAATATTTAAGAAAAGATTATGACTTTTTAATAAGAATAAAGTTACAGAATAAATATAAAGTAAGCAGTTATTTAAATATCTAATTAATAAACTATTTAAATAAAAAAGAATGAGAAGTGTTATTATAAAGAATAAAAAGCGTTTGATCAGTAGAATATATATAAAACGCACGAGAAAAGCATAATATAAACATGAGACTTCAGATAGTTACTAACTTATCTATTACAGTCTATTCCCGATTATTTATAATGAAGGGTCGCGATTAATATTAGCAGTCTTTATCTACTTATAAAGCGCAGCTAACTCTGTCTTATTAAGCTTAAGATCCTTACATAATTTCATATCAGAGTTATTAGACTTAATCAGCTTATTAGATATAATCGGCTCAGACATCTTAAGTATAATAGGCGTTATTAATTTCTTATCTAATTCTGAAAGAGTTAGTTTCTTTAAATAATTTTAAGTTTACTTAGATTAGTTAGTTAATATAATTTCAGTCTATTAAAATTATTAGTATTATGCTTTTCACTTAAAAATAACATACTTATAGTCTGCGCAGTAATTTTAATTTACATTTAAATAGTCTAAATAAATAAAGCAAGATTATTCTTAATCTTTAAAAGATTAAGACTAATAATATTATTATTATCGAAGATATAAGCACGCTTAAAAGAAGATCTATTAAATAGAGAACTGATAATCTAAAGAGGCGTATTAAAAAGATGATAAGAGATCATGTTATATTATGATTTAATACTCTTAAATATTTTTTTCTTATAATTAATATAAATATCACGCGTTTCTTCACGAAGTAATTAAATAGTAATATATATATTAGAAGAAGACTTTCAATAGTTAGTATAAACGTTTTATATAAAAGAAGTATACTTTAAGTATGAAATTATTAAGAAAATATATTAAAAGATAATTATAATCTTTAATAAAATAATAATCATACTTAATACGACTGAGTGATATTTTATAAGTAAATAATATCTCAGACTCTTAATAAAGATATCTCACGCAGCGCTAATATTATAATTAAAACTGATTAATAATAGAGAAGATTAAATTAAGTGTCTCAGCTATTATAAAGTATAGTATTAGTAGAGTTATAATATAAGTATAATAGAATATTAACTTATAAGCTTTAATTACTTTGCGTTTTAAAGCTTTAAGTAATAAGGAGATTAGTAATAGATAAGAGATTAAAAGAATTACTTACGCATAATAATAATAATAATAATGATGATAATGATGATACTGCTATTATTATTACTATTATTATTATTATTATTACTGATGCTGTTACTAAGACTAAAATAAAGATGATTAAAGAAGAAGAGAAGTTGAAATTAAAGAGAAAAGAAGTAGTCTTATATATTATTAAAAGAAGAAAGTATTTATTATAAATCAACTCTATTATCTACAAACTATTAATAATAATAATATAATAAATTCTCTATTTTAAAAAATCAACTATCTTAATAGAAACTCATAACTTATCGGGCAATATAGCATATTCCGCGTATATTAGTATTAGATTAACCGCATATTAGTTCTCGAATTAAGATGTGGAAGCTTATATAAATGAAATTCATTATTATGAATAGAAAGATCTATTTATTTAATAAATCTCGCATGTAAATATTAAGATTCTATAAAATAGAATAATGAACAGTATAATAAAAGTTCTATTATAGATAGAATAGCTCAGTGATTATAAAGTGATGTTTATGTTACTCAGAGATCGAGTAAGTAAGATATTAAATGACTGAGAGATTAACTTAATAGTAGAAATTAAGTAAGCAGGATATTTAATAATCAAGAGATCAACTTGATTATAGAAATTAAATAAGCGAGATGCTAAATAACTAAGAAGTTAATTTAATTATAGATATTAAAAAAGTGAGATGCTGAATAATTAAGAGATTATTTCAATACAGAATATTACCCCCTTTTTTTACGGAAGTGACGAGATATTATAAGTGATCTCAGCATCACGCTGAATAACTCTAATAATTATGCTTTACGCATATGAATATACTGCTAAACAACTGCAAGTTTATAAAGACGGTCAGAATCTTAAGAATAAGATCTCTAAAAGAGAAGATAATATTAAAAAGCGTTAAGACTTAATCTTAATATGCAGATATAAGCTGACTGCAGAAGTAAATCTTTATAGATTAGTAATCTGTTCTTATAATATAAGAGGGCCGTCATTATATATTTACTATACACGCTCTTAACATATCTTTCGCATATTACTCGCATGCTTATAAACTTCTATATCTCAGATTCCTATATATACGTGAAGAATGTCTACTGCCCGCCTGATTCCGGGCAGTTCTCTTAACAAAGTTATCTTAATAATCATACATCTAAATACTTTTAAAGCTAAAAAATATTTATTAAAACTCTTATAAATATAAAATCTAATCTATCTTATCTTTATATTTATAATTATTAAGTCTATCTTCTAAATAAATATATTTCTTATATTTAAAAGCTTAAATTAAAAGCTTATATTAAATATCTTATTAATTATAATTTATTAAATGTCTATAGAATTTAGATATTTAGTTAAAAGAAAGTGATTAAAATAAGAGATATTAAATTTAATAATTCTCTTTTTTATAATTTAGAAGATATTAATTTAGATCATTTTCTATATAAGAAGATTAAGCAGACTATTAAAATTCTTGATATTTAGTTATTAAGCTCTTCCCTATCTAATTTAGTTATTAATAATATTATTAATATTTAAAATAAGTAAATTAGCTTCTCTAAAAATACTGAATTCTTTACACTTTTAAATAAGATATTAACACTCTCTTCTAACTTAAATTCAATATTAAATCAGCTATTTACATCTAATTAATTATTGTTATAAAGATTTATTAAGACATTAGTTTAAAGAATATATATATCTATCTCGTCTTTTAAGTCTTCTATATTCTTCAGCTTAAAGTCTATATTAAGAAGCGTTTATAAGTGACTATTATAATTCATTTCTATTCTTTTATACTCTTATCATTTCATTATTACTATTTACTCTCTTATATCTCTAGCATATATAATAATTCTTTAAGCTTAATCTTTTAAGTAACTTAAATAGAATAGCAATTAGCACGTGACTTATATATGAACTAATTCTCATATCTTTTTAACACAATTCTATCACGCCCGCTCTTTCTATAATTAATTTAAATAAGCTAATTAAGAATTTACGTAATAAGAATCTTAATTTAAAGATTAAAAAATTATAATAATAAATAGTTATAAGATGTAAGTGTACTGAGATTATTATACTATATTAGAAGCTTATAAATAAAGCATCTGCGCTTAAAATAGAAGCTTATAAATATAAACTCTTTATTAACTCTTCTATAATTTTATAAGTAAAACATATATATATTAGAGTAAAGAAGTTTATTACTTATAAAGAAAAAAGTTTTTATAAGTATTAAGAGTTTATAATTATATATTAAATATATTTTAGAATTATAAATGAAGAAGAGCTTAAGAGAATTAAGCTCATAACTATATATTTAAGAGATAATACTCTTAATATATAGATTAGAAAAAGTAATTTATTAATTACGTAAAATGATTTTCTTATATAAGTAAAGAGTTTAGTTATAGATCCTATAAATTATATAATAGATATAAGCTATTAATTAAAGAGCTTAATATAGCGGGATATTCAGTCTATATAAAAGATTATTATTATAATAAAGAAGTTAAAAGAAGATCTTCTTTCTCTTATTATAGATAAAGAGTATATATAATATATGCTAAATATTCTGCGCTCTAAAATTTAATGTAAAATATTAAGAGAAAACTAAATAATTATTAGTTAAGAGTAAGTAATTATTATTATATAATATTAAGAAGAGCTCTTAAAATAAGAGTAAGATATCCCGCGCTTAAAGAAGTAGAATACTAATATATAAGATATATATAAGAGTGATAATCAGATATATTATAAATATTATAAAGTTAATTATATTATATTAAGATATCTCTTAATTATAGTAGATAATATGTTTATAATTAATAAGTGATGATTAGATAACTATATAATTCTTCTAATATATTATATTACTATTTATTAATTATAATTAATAAGTTTAACTAGAGATGAATATTCAGTAAGTTATATATATATTCTAAACTAGAGATGATTATATTTAATATAACACATATAAGATATTTATAAGAAGAGAGAATCAGTTAAATATGATTAAATAATTATATATAAAGATATTATATTATAATATTCTTAGAATAATTAGAATGAAGATGTCTATCTTATAAGATTAATATATGAGATATATATAAAGTGCTTAACTAAAGACGCAAATCTAGTAAATATTTAATTGAAGATGTATATTTAATATTATCTGATTAAAGACGCAAATCTAATAAATATTTAATTAAAAGCGCATATTTAATATTACTTAATTAAGAGCGCAAACTTAATAAATATTAGACTGAAGATGAATAATTAATAATATTTAATTAGAGACAAATATCTAATATATACTTAATTAAGAGCGCATATTTAGTATTACTTAACTAAGAGCGTAAACTTAATATTATTTAATTAGAGGTGTATATCTAGTAAGTTATATATAAGCTCTGAACTGAAGATAATTATATTCAGTATAATATATATAAGATATTAATAAAGAGTATGAGAAGTAGTTCTATATAGTTAGATAAGTAGATATTATTATAATAATAATATAGATCTCAGAATATTAAAGTGATAATCCGCTGATTATATAATTATAAAATAGAGAATAGTTATATATATACTCTAAATTAAAGATGATTATATTCAGCGTAATATATATAATAGTTATAATAATATAGTTACTTATAAGATATTTATATATTATATATATGTGTGTTAAGATGAAGAATATAGATCTTAAGAATGAATTTTTTAAGAGAGAGAGAATAATTATTATCGCTATTAAGATCTATTAAGATATTAGTCTGAAGAATATATATATCTATTTTATCTCTTAAGTCTTCTATATTCTTTAGCTTAAAGTTTATATTAAGAAGCGTTTATGAGTAGCTATTATAACTCATTTCTATTCTTTTATACTCTTATCATTCTACTATTATTATTTGCTTTCTTGTATTTCTAATACGTGTGATATAATTCTACTTTTAAGTCTTCTACTATTCTAAATCAGCTTAAATAGATTTACAATTATTTATTAAATGTTTATAAAGAGTCTGCGCCTAATAATAAGTAGAATTCTTATTTAATAACTGAATTCAATTCTTAAAATATATTTTTAGAAGATATAAAATACACTTAAAAATCTATATATTATATAGTCTATATAATAACTCTTAAATAGAGCTTTAAGCTTATCTTCTTTCACTTTATCTTAATTTTCTTAATATAAAATTAAATTAATAAAAGAGAAGATCTATATTAAGATATATTATCTATTAAGCTAAAAATATAAAGATAGTTTGTTAAATATTAATTTATAAAAGAATTTTAATAAATAGCTTAAATTAAAATATAAGAACTTAAAAAAAGAGATATATATAAATAAATAAATAAAAATATTAATCTAAGAGCTAAACTCTTACTTTTAATATAGATATTTAAGTATAAATTTAATATAAATTACTATCTTAGTAAATTTAAGATCTGAATTTATATATAAGAAGATTTATAATTAATTAAGTAAGATACTTATATAGCTATTCTAGTTACGCGTATTTTTTAAGCTCTAATAACTTTAGCAGTTGCTTTTAATCTAGAAATTTATTAATATAATACTATTAATATCTTTATTAATAGTAAGCTAAATAAGTAAATATATTACTATTCTTTTAAGAGTTTTTAATACTTAAATTTAATATAACTTCTTTTTTACACTCTTTATAATCTTAAGTAATCTTTACTCTTATAATATAATTATCTTAATATAACTCTTAAAGAGCTGAGTCTGAATTTAATATTAAATATTAACTATCTATATATTAATAATCATCTTCTAGTCTTTTTCTATATTAATAATATTATTATTCTTTATAATAAGAAGAATTCTAAGTATTTTTAGATCTTTAAGTTAACTCTTTTATATAAATTTAAAATAAGATTTCTAGATAAGTTAAAATAGTTTCTAGATATTTAAATTAAGTAAAATTAAGATACTTAAAAAATATAGCTATATTAAGACTTATATATAACTAAAATTATCTTAAAATTCAGTCTTCTTAATATTTTATAATCTTTAAAAAGTTCTATCTTCTTTATTAATATTTTTCTTTAAAATAATAACGCGCAGGTTATCTTATAGTAAATTCTAGTCTATTAATAATATGTAAGCTCTCTAAATTTCGCAGCTATTATCTCTTAGTCTGATATAGCTTTTTCTATCTTTAAATTATCTTAATTTCTTCCTAATCTATTTATAGCTTATTTAATTATCTTAAATCATATTATTTCCTATCTTTATATCTCTTAAAATCTAGTTATTAAATACTTAGAATATAATACTAATAAGCTATTTAAATACTTAAATAATACCGCCTTTATAAATGATTTAACTACTTATTACTACTCTAATAAATATCTCTTTAAGTTATATTAGAAGATTATTTATTAGAGAGCTGCTAGATAGAAAATAATTATTATATTAAATATTAAGATTAAGTTTTTATCACTATTTCTAATCTCTTAAGAATTACTATTTCTTATGTCATTAAATTGATTATATTTTCTTATTAAGAATAGTATTGCTGTGTTTTAATGTTAAATTTACTGCAGTCTTAATAGAAGAAACATCAAAATCTTACAGCACTTTTTCATATTATTTTTATCTTTAATTATTTATATTAAGCTGACTATCATATTTAGAAGACTATAATTAATATTATTAGATAGCTCTTGAAATTTTCTATAATCTTATCTTATTGAATTAGATTTATCTATTAAATATAGTCTAATACAGACAGTTAAAAGTAAGATAAATTAATTTAAAAGAATTTTTCTTGATTTTAGCTAAAATAAGAAAGAGAAGAGTGATTTTTAGATATTAAAATTTATAAATAATTAGATTCAACTATTTTAGAGATCTGAGAGTAATTATATAAAATTTGAAGCTATTTTAAAGTTAGAATCACAATATATTAAGTAAAAAAGAAGAAAAGTTATCTTGAAGTTTTAATATTTCTTTTGTTAAGACTGCAGCAGATTTTGACGCTAAATCGCGGCAAAACTATCTCTAATAAGGAAATGTAACTAATTCAGTAACACAAGAAATAGTAGGAATACTTTTTTTAAGTCATATAATTTAATACTGAGCAATAGATTATTATTAATTATGATAATTAATAGATTATTTAAATTATTAAGAAAGAGACTTTTAAATTAGATATTAAGCTATATTATATTAATATATATTAGCACTAACTTTAATAGAAGATTTAAATTAATTAAATAGCTATTAAATAGATTTTAACAGCTGAAATGCTTATAAATAATCTTATTAAGACTCTACTCATTTAAAAGCATACTATATTTATCTAATAGCTGAATCTGATTAATATATTAGATAGATTAATTTATATTAAGAAGAAGAATTAGAAGAATAATAAATAATTTATAAATAGTCTATTTCTTCACATTATTACTCACATTATTACTAACATTATTAATATATAATAGTATAAAGATCTATTCTATTTTCTTCTTCTTTCTCTTCTTCTTTATTATTAAGCTAAGAGAACTCGATAAAAGAGAGAGAAATGTGATAGCGTCGGCATTAAGTTTTAGTATAAAAGCGAATATCAGAAGCATTTCTACGCGTTTCTAGATTATTCAAGATCTAATCTACTTATTTAACGCTATTTCGCGTTATTTCAGCCTATATCCAGCTTCAATTTCACCCGAAATAGAAGCTGAGGGGGTGTGTTAAACAGTCTACGCCTTAAGACGTCTATTAGTCAGATTTTGACTAGCCTGCACCCTATTCAACCGCTCTGTTCAACCGCCCTGTTCAACAGACTATTTCGAGCCATTCTATTAAGTATATAACACTTATTTGATGCGCAATTCTACATAGATTTAGACAGTCAATTCCATCAATTCAATAGATATTCTATCAGCTTTCAAGCTTAATTTATCTAACAGTTATGAGCCCGAGTCTGCTATTCTGCAACTAACACTGAGTATTTATATTCTCTATTTAATTAACTCAAATATTGATATTTAAGCTGTTTAAATTAACTAGAATGTTCTCTTCTTTATTCTTAATCATCCGCACAACAGTTATTCTCGATTCTCTAAGAGATTGGAATGAATAACTATTTATAGTTTAAAAAAGAGCATAAAATAATGATATATTATTATATATTAATATAGATTCAGAGAAAGAGTTATCTATTCTTAAAAAGTCATTCGATTTAATATCTAAAGATGTTATATTATAATAGATAACAGGCGCTATAACTGAAATAGCTGGAGAGTCAGAAATAGCTTGATTGGACTAAGTATGACTGGGTCGGTTATTAATATTAATTTAAGTGAGGACGGAAAATAGAAATAAAGAAAAGAGCGATCGTGTTAAGTCTTTATTCAAGTTCTAAGATTAAATATAACTGTATTTTAACGCAAAAGTAAGTCTTAATATAAGATACAGCATTATCAGAGCATCTTTAAAGCTTTAGCATTCTATTAGATCTAGCACTATTATAGCTTATATAGATAGCGCAGAAATAGAGTCGTAATAATTATTTATTATAAAAAAGATTTATAACTTATGAACAGTCTTCTTAAGAGTAGTCTATTTCTATTATCTTCTATAACTATTATCTGATTATCTATATCAGTCTAGCGCGTTAATCACTCTTAAAACTTAATATATAATATAAATCTATTAACTTATTTACACTCTTATAATTAAGAGCACTTTAGAACTTCTTTATATATCTTTACAGTCTACTAAGTCTAAGCTAATATCTCTTAATCTTCTTAAGTATTATCTTCTTCTTTAAAATTATATTATTATATCTTATATATTATTATCTTATTATTAATAAGTTTACTTATTATTTTATTTATCTTTTAATACTTTATTCTCTTCTCATTAATATAATTTATTATAAAAGAAATATTTTAATAATATAGATTCTAATTAGAATTAATTATAAAATTAAGATATATCTTATTAATAATAGAATAAATCTTTTAGATTATAAATAGATCTA
>JAABUK010005272.1_pt1 | contig 20325 bp, 22 predicted proteins | sample 5559141 | NCBI WGS metagenome assembly JAABUK01 (sample SAMN10711869, study PRJNA513367) | rock metagenome | isolation source: Antarctica rocks | place: Antarctica: Victoria Land, Pudding Butte nord | collected 2016-01-03 | reverse complement strand
ACACGGCACGTTGCTTGGATTGTACATCGCAGACATTCGGGCAAACATCATGGCTTGCTCCAAAACCACAGCTCTAAGGCCGTGATGTCCAGGTCAGTGAAACAGTGTCTGAAATATAGCTTTAAACCAAGCCCATGAGGCGACTAAAATTTCATGGCCGCGGATAAAAAGGCCCACTACAGACCCACTTCAGACTCATCGCGCAAATCGGTCAGTGTGACAAAGCTCAGTACAATAAGGCACGCAGTCGCAACCAGACATTGTGGTTACCCAGGGTAGACGTAGCTCCTTGTCCACATACCTTGCTTCAAAATCACAAGTATAGTGCCAAAATCAACAAAGGAAACAAGTCGCATGACTATCATGTCCAGCCTAGAGAAATCTTGTTTGCAAAACTCCTCGATACCATTTACCGAGGCCGTGATGGAGAAGGCTTGCCAAAGTAGAGTGTAGCACAGACACAATTCTGTGTCTTTCGTTCCAGCCAGCAAAGAGCATCACGTAGGCCAGGACGCCACACCTTTCGTTCCATCCACTGACAAAGTCCATATGTACGTTATGCTGACTACACACTTTCCATAAGCATTTAGAAGAGTCCTAAGATTTCACAACTCACCAATATCCACGATCATAAATATAACAGGATCCATCTTCAACTAACTCTGAATTTCACAAGATCTTGCGTAAGGTCAGAGCATCTGCTGATCTTTGCATGTTGGTTTTATAGCTCTCGGCCATCTTCACCCTTTAGTGAACACACTTGGAACGGCTTTATTTAGGTAGGTGTAACACATTGCTACTTTTGCATTTTTTTTAAATACAACTTCTTCATGCAAATCTCTATATACCAAATTGACAACAAACCTGTAAAGAGATGTATGACATCCCGAGCTAATCCACAACTCCCAAATAGAACCCCACATCCAGACCTTCACGTGTTGAGATAGTATAACCCCCAAACAATAATTTCTACCGCAGAGAGAAAAACGGGCTTCTCAAGTCCTCTAAATACACACCCCACAATTTTCCCCGCTTCCAAATCAACAACATCCCAAAATGTGTGCACCCCTCCTCTTCCCAACGAGGCAAGCAGTCTAGTAAGCCGCACAGTAAACCCCTTCCGTATAAAAGAAGCTCGAAACCGGCTCATGTCCAGAAGACATGCCGGTTTTTCAAAGAGATCCAGAAACCGCAACGGGCTCTAATTACGCGGTGGGGGGCTGAACATCCGTTTGCTGCATCTACTCGAGTGTTGAGGCTTGTTGGATCAAAGGGGAGGATGGGTGTTTGGGGTGATTGTGTTTGGAGGTTTTGGGGAATATGGGGGTTGGTTTGTATGGATGAGTTTGGAAGAGGGGCTTATTTGGGGATGCTGGGGGCTGCAAGGGGTGGTGTATGAGGGTAAGTTTGGGGGGAGAAGATGAAAGGGGGTCTAGTGTATTGGTGTTATGGAGGATTGGGATGATTGGGATATGTGGTGGGAGAAATGGAGGGAGATCGAAAGCGAGGATGTTAAGAGATAGTTGTATTATTTAGATAATAAATCTGGATTTTGAGTCGTGAGAACATATCTACCTCTATTGTGCATTTGATGGCTTCTTGATCTCCAACAATGTTATTCTATTTCCACACTTACCGTTTTCACGCTCCTATTGCCTTCAAACTCTTCACCGTATCCTCGATACTCTCTTCTAAAGATCGGTACTTGATCCCCAGCACTTCCATCGACCGGGAATTATCATACTTATAGATCCCTAGCAAAAATCAGCATCAAACCCCTCAAGAGCACAGCAGAACACCCCTACCTCCTTCCGGATAGTCTCCCCCTTTCGCCGACTCAGGCACATTCTCCGCCAATTCCGGAAATTTCTTCCGGATAATAGTGGCGATCTCGCGATTGCTGAAGTACCCTGCCGTGATGAAGAATCTCTTTCCGCCCGCTTCCTCTAGCTCAGCGGCTTTGACGTGGGCGAGGGCGAGATCGCGGACGTCAACCCAGATGAAGGTGCCGGTTTCGGGGATGGTTTCTTTGGCGTTGCCGGTCATGATGTCTCGGATGCGCTGGTTGGAGGTGTTGAGGGCGTCGAGGGTTTGAAGGTTGTGGACGATGGGGCCTAGAACGAGGGGAGGGTTCATCTGTGTGTGAAGAGTTAGCTGGAGATTTCGTGGTTGGTCAAGGTGGCTGGAGGATTACGGTAGCGATTGTGAAATTCGGCTTCTCCTTTTCCACAAACTCCCATGAAGCTCTTTCGGCAAATGTCTTGCTTGCGCGGTATCCATTGGCTGGGTTTTGGATGGCCTCTTCTTCGGTGATGGGGTTCCAGTCTTTTTCACTGTATACGTATCCGGGCCTGGTGGGCTGTTTTGGGTCAAGGATGGCTGCGAAACTTGACGTGATTACCTGCAAAGGCGATCAGATTTCATAAACGACCTTCCCGAAGAAGACGACATACTACTCGCTTGACACTCGGCGCGCTTCTCTTAACCGCCTTCAGTAACCCCGTCGTACCGATAATGGCAGGATCAAGCAGGTCTTTCTTAGTGTCTGTGACGTTGAAGTGGAATGGCGAAGATGTGTGGATGACTGTATCGAATGGGGGATTGGAAATGACCGCCTTGTCGAAAGCCCCTTCTTGTGCGATGTCTTCAACAATAACAAAGTCTAATTTCTCCTTTCCGACCCCCGGGTGTGCGTCTTTGATGGCCTTCGCTTTGCTCTGGGATCGTACGCTGGTCACTACAGAGTGGCCACGCTCTAGTAGAACATCGAGTACATGCGCTGCTATGAATCCCGATCCACCTGTTCTTCGTTATTAGTCGTAACGAAAATTGTGGCCAGAGCATATGAGTTTAACCTGTGAGCAAAGTTCGAGTCATTTGTGATGAAGTAGCGCGTGTATCTATTGGTTCTTCTTCGTTACAAGGAGATTTTATTGGAAGCAATCTGTACCTAACCTGCTCTCTATATGAATACAACGATAGAAGATTGAGCAGTCTCTTATAAAGCTGTACTAACTACTCAAATTCGCATAGAGAGTACATGAGGTCATTTGCGGCGATACCATCTTTAACTCCGGTCTTCATTCCATCGTGCATATTTCACGCTAGTGGAGATACGAGAGTATCATGGAAATCTGCAATTAAAGACCATTGTCAAACCAACATATGCAGTCAACCGCGTGTCATGTGCTCGTGTAACTCCGCAAAGCTACTAGCTCACTAACTGGATATCTTTAACCTTTTGTTCCGAATCTAGGTGTTTGGTGCGGAGTTCGGCACCATGGTTCTACTGAATAAGTTGAAGGTCTTGTTGTCGGACCTGCCTTAGTCAATATACTGCTTGCAGGCTCGAGAAGTGCTGAATCTCTTCTATACAAAAGTTAATCAGAATGTACCCATATTAAAACTTGAGCGACAACAAGCCAGCTCTCATCCTTTACCGCCGCTCTCAGCTGGTTCTAGGATGGGTCATTTAGCGGGGCTCGTACGGAGGGCAAAGGAAAGACCTAGTATATCAAAGTCTCAATGCCTATCTTCCTCGTGGCTCTACTTCTTCATCTGCAACTGCATCTACATCATAGACATCCAATCTCTCAATTCAGAATATTCTCTTTAGACTAGGAGCAAGAATGTTTCTAAGGCTTATATCAAGTCAGCCAACACCAATCCGCTCTCGTTCAATTGAAGAACTAGAGTCTCGAAAGCTGGCTATACCAAAACTTGAATCGACCAAGCCGAGTCAGAATGACGAGTACTAATATATAGATGAACAAGACGTAAGGTTTTGCTCGTGATACTATCAAGGGAAGTGCGCAACAGGAGCGACATTTACATATTCAAAAGAAATCAAAGCTACGCCTCCACCTTGACGCACTCGTATTCTCTGACAAAAACAGAACTTCATCCAGGTACCTCTATAACTCTTACTTTTGCACCTGTTCTTCCAGTCGGCAACAGCACCAATCCTCTAGCTCCCACGCTTATAACCGGAAGCGTTTGGCGGAAGCATTATGCGTGCGTTTGGCTACAGCACTCCTTCGAATAAAGCAACCTTTGCAGTACTAGTTGACTGTTGAAAATATAAACACAGACTTAGACGTTTCAGAACGGTTTTGCAGGACAATGCGGAAGCATTAAGCGGTTTGGGAAGCGGGTCAGGGGAAGCATGATGAGGTGCTATTTTTGGCCTTCTTTGGCTGGTTTAACAGTCAAGCTGTTTTGAGTATGGCGGTTGACCTCCTGATTGAAATGGTCTTTTTTGGTATGATCCCCAGGGGAGTAAATATAATGCTACATGGATCTCATGATTAAAGCGGCTGATGATTGGTAATAGGCACGCAGTCCCTATATGCAGAAAGCACGCGCGAGTGCCGCAATAGTTGTGGACTAGACCATTGAAACGGAAGGGGCAAACAAGTTTCCTAGTTTATAAGGTGGCCAGATAACGTATTATTCGAAGAAGGGGATTTATGAGACTCACATAAAGGTCAGCAATTACTTTTTGCGGATAATTCAGGTTGAACGAATATCAACATCGGATTTAGGCTGACGAATCTCTATTTGACGTGAAACCCAAAATCTTTTGCAATAGATATCTCCAAACAAGAGCATGGTTTGAAAAAGTACGATGACAAGAAACGAAGCATGTGAAATATCTAGCCATTTCATCTTTAATGTCAGATGTCGAGGATGAGGTAAGGAGCACTTGGGCAGTCAAATCTCGCAAAGCTAGCTTGATCCCGTCCTCCGACTCAACCGTGCCACTAGTGAGGCAGGCGAATGATGCAGAAGAACTTATATATCTTCGCTGTGATGCATTTAGGAAAAAAATACTGATCAGGAAGGGCAGAAGTTGGGTCAAGCATCTATAAAGACAAAGTATCAACCGCTTAATTCTCGTGCGTACTCTTTACTCCGGGGTGAGTAAGGTTGCTGACGAACATGTTTTCAGGACTCGGGGTAGACACATCTTGTACACGTTATTCTAAACTGGGGGGATACCGTATCTATGTAAGAACCCCTGCAGCCCTGGTTGGACCTCGCGTAACATTTGCTGACCATGTGATGACGTATTCGTATGGCAGCGTTTTCTGACTACCATTCCTCGCGCATCGGTTGTTGTAGTGAGCACATGGGGCCTTGCATTAGCATCAGGACAAATCATCCGCAGGTAACTTCCAGGCTGAGTTAAGTTCGAGTAGGTGGTGTCTGTGCAGGCTTCATGGCGACGCGGGATATGTATTGTGGATATCGATAGAGGGCATGGATATTTCATCGGTCAATAAGTGTGGTGCTGAAGCAGTCTTTCTCTGATTGGTCAATCTGGAGAACCCAATCGATTGGAGGTCAATCCTGTCAAGTACCTAAAGTATCATACACCGTACAATGTTCACCGCCCCGTCGCATTCACCAATCCTGCTGACAAACTCTTACTTCGATGTCTAGAAAAACTTCCCACCTACGAATTTGGTGACCTCGCCTGTCGCCATCCTACTGAATGACATGCCTCGACGAAGCCGTGGGTGCCAAGCGTGCCGACAAAGACGGATAGGCTGCGATGGCACACTGCCGTCCTGCCGGCAATGTCTCCTTACCAACAGACTATGCTCGGGGCCTGTGCAGGGCTCTATCATCATCAACCAAACCGAACATGTTGCATCGCGCTACAAGCGCAATCGAGGACCGTCACAATGCCGCCCTCCCTCCAGAGCCTCTATCGTCCTCCAGCCATCACCAAGGACTATCTTGTCTTTGGCGTTCATTTCGGAATTCACCTCCTATGCTTCTTCCGCCATCGAAGCACTTTCAGGACATACATGGTTGCTTCAGTTGGGAAATTTATCTCACAGCGAGCGAAGTCCAGTCCTTGACCTTTCCCTGCAGGCGACTGCCACTGCTTACTGTGGTATGGTGGCCGGGAACCGATCGGTGGTGATAGAGGCCACTCGAATGTACGGAGAAGCCATGTCTCAACACGCCAGGGCAATCTCGCATGTCTCCAAGACTCCGACTCGGACTTTGATATACACGTCCGTTATCCTGTCGATTTTTGAAACCGTGTGCGCTACCAATGCATCAGCCTACTCCACCCACCTGGACGCTGCTCGGCAAATGTTGACTTCCTCGACCGCAGATTTTGCGCAAGATCAATTGCTCCGACAGATTGCTGTACATGTTCATAACCAGACTGTCCGTGTTTCTTCCTTCCACTGTCTTGATCCAACGCTGACCGTGGGTTTCTCAAGTTATTCATGACCCTCGTATCCCCATTCGGCCATCCAGCAGCGGCGCCACAGATGGATATTTTGACCAGAACGTTGTGGAATCAATTTCGCGAGTCGCAGCAGGCGGCTGATCAGCTGACCGCCGATCTCATTCTCATCGGCGGCATTGTCACGACGAACCTGTCAATCGCCAAGGATAGTATTCCCTATCTACAAGGTATTGGCTCCAGTATTGACAACGCCTGGGCTTGGCACCGGGCAAAGGTCCTCTCACCGAGTAAGATCATACAGTCTAGCTCCTCCGCGAGAGATGCAATATACCAAGATGCTTCGACGGCTCTGACCACGGCCCATTATGCCATGGCTCAAATCATCCTGACTGTCGCGAAACGCCCTGGGTTCCCGCATCCACCATTAACCAACAATGTATATTGCCAGGCAGTAATCGATTGTGCCCTGTTCCTCTTGCAGATCAAGAGGTTCATTGGCTGCACCGGCTTTGCCATGCTCCACCCTTTGGCTCTTGTCGCCAAGTACAGTACATTACCCACCGCTCGCCAAACGGCGTATTCATTGCTGGACGACGGGCTCCGAAACATTCCGTTTGTGGGGCTGCGACGGGTGATAATGCAACAAATCAAATCAGCCTAGATCCTCGAGGTTCGTTCCCTCGGCAGAATCTGCATATACAGGATGCTGACGAACAATTTAAGATTTCGGAAATCAATATTGACCGACAAACTGTTCTTTGACTGGGGCTTTGCTTTCAGCGGCAGCTTCATTTGAGGAACAGCAGCACGTGTGACACGTCGTCCTCGTTTCAGTACTGTAGTTCAGGTTCTGTGGCAACTGGAGAGAAAATCATCCATATAGTCTAGGCCTAAAAGAGTAGGTTTCGCTAGCTGCGGATATCCGTATTACTCCGTACTCTGCTAAGATGATAAGGCATCTAGTTCAGGTTCTGTGGCAACTGGAGAGAAAATCATTCATATAGTCTAGGCCTAAAAGAGTAGGTTTCGCTAGCTGCGGATATCCGTATTACTTCGTACTCTGCTTAAACGATAAGACATCTAGTTCAGGTTCTGTGGCAACCGGAGAGAAATCATTCATATAGTTTAAGCCTAAAAGAGTAGGTTTCGCTATCTGTGAACATCCGCATTACTCCGTACTCTGCTAAGATGATCAGGCATCCAGTCCAGGTTCTGTGACAACCGAAGAGAAAATCATTCATATAGTCTAGGCCTAAAAGAGTATGTTTCGCTAGCGCAAATGAAATAGAATATATGGGCTTACTCAATCAGGGTGGGCCCTAAAGATTTACCAGAGGTTGCCGTGACAATGATAGGGCATATATAACATTGCCCCCAAGGAAGAGAAAATAGAAGAGACAGAAGTTCAGAATCGTCAAGCACTTTTTTGCAGGCAACCAACTGTCCCCCGGATACACACACACTCTCTCTCTTCTCTCTCATACTTCTACGAAACCAAGAATTAAAGGCGACCACAATGGCAGATCCAGGTCAAGAGATTGTCCCAGTCTCCTTCACCAAGGCATGGCACTCCCAGCCTTACCCGTTTATCTCGCCGACCAGGCCAGAGCTCTCCGCCAAGGGGAAAAACATCGTCATCACGGGAGGCGGAACAGGGATCGGCAATGCCATCGGTGTTGCCTTCGCAAAAGCCGGGGCTAATTCGATCGCCATTATCGGACGACGCGCCGACAAGCTCGCGGCCGGTGTATCTGCGATCTCCGAGGCAGCAGCAGCAGCAGCATCGTCCTCGGACATGACCACCACAGTCTTCCATATGGTAGCTGATTTGGTCGACAAGGGACAGACTACCAAGGCGTTCGATGCCATCGCGGCGAAAGTCGGCAAGATCGACGTACTCGTGTCCAACGCGGGAGCCTCTGTCGAGGTCGGACCCATGGCGACCTACAGCGCCCAGACCTTCAGACAGGCCTTCGAACTCAACGTAGTCACGGGTCTGCACGCTTTTCAGGCCTTTTTGCCCCACGCCTCCCCGGGGAGATCAGTCGTCCTCAACTCGACAACCGCCTTGGCGCATATCGCGCCATGGGCCAATGTGGGCGCCTACCCCGCCGCGAAAGCCGCCGCATTGAAGATGTGGGATCAAATTGCCAAAGAGAACACGCACTTGCGTGTGGTGAGCGCTCACCCTGGTTGGGTGCCCACAGATTCGAACGGGCATCAGAAAGAGGCGACGGATTCGGGTGAGTCTTCCCTTTTTTTTGGTTGCTTTTTTGGTTATCATTCTCTTCTCGCTCATTCCTTCCTGTTTTTGCAACGTTCCTCATCAATCTTGACGAAAGAAAGAAAAATCATACGTCTCACTAATAATTCTGGTCCTGATATGTAGCTGAGCTTCCGGGACAATTTTACGTCTGGCTTGCGTCGTCCGAGGCTGCCTTCCTCGATGGTAAAGTCGTCTGGGCAAATTGGGATGCACAAGAGCTCTGCGGCCGCGCTCATGAGATCAAGAGCTCGAAACAACTGACCTGGTCGCTTGACGGAGTCCATATGTAACTGGGAGACCCTTCTCTCTCCACCATGCTCCCTGAAGAAGTAGACATTGGGGCACAAACGTTTGGAAAAGGGTATTCCACATGGAGGGCTGGTTTGAAGGCACTACTATATCTCAGGGGTATTGTTTGCTAGCGCGCCGCTGAATCTCTGTTGCATTAGGCTCGTTTCTAACCAAATGCAGAATAATTTATACGCAGAATATCTACAGCCCAGTATGTGGTGTTTCCTTCCCCTCTGCAGCAATAACGGCCTCGCACCCGATCATGCATCGAATCAATAAGTTCCTCTAATTGCTCAGCATCCCAGGCTTCCCTCACTGCTTTTCTTAGAGTATTGTAGGAGAACTTGTTCTGATCGCCATAATGCTCCTGTATCCAGTCCTTCATAATGTTCCATACGGCTTCGATGGGGTTCAAATCGGGTGTAGCTTCAACCTACTGTAGAATACACACCTTTATGCAATCGTCAGATTTACACTTCAACAAGTGAAGAAGAACGGAAGGCAAGAGATTATATGAAAAGAGCGGGGTTTTGGAATACACCCATGTAGTGAGATGCAGGTCTAGTGGAAATGATAGCCTTGTGAGCATTAAAGGCATTGCGGTGAGAAGAATCCTGAACTGACTAACAGGCAATAATTGCAGCCCAAGAAGTAATGTTTGAGATGCATCCTCAATGCGTTTTGTCCGGCCCCAAACAGCTTAGCGTCTATCATGTGCCGCAGCCATGAAACACAGCCCAAGGCGGAGCTCTTGTCGAAGTTGACAAGGTGATAAACAGGAAAACGACAGTGTATGCTTTCTATCCATAGATACGATATCTCTCTTCCTCCAGCTAGCTTCTAGATATATCCGTCTGGTACCCACTCTCTACTCAATTTCCAATTCCACGCTTTCTACCAGCAATGGCTCACTCGAGGCACACCTATTCACTATGGCAATCCTTCCTCTCAAGCACCTGTCTCTGCTGCACCTCCACAGATTCCTACACCCTTCTCGAAGAAGAAGAAGAAGAAGAGTTCCCATCAGCCACAGAAAAGATCCGCTACCGGGACTTCTCCCCTCCACCGAGCTCTCGATCTCCCCTTCCTCCTACTTCCGAACAGCCAATGACCTCCGTCTCCCCGAGTTCTGAATCGTGGGACTATGCCATCGAAGAAGCTTTCCTCGTGCTCGCAGCGCAGGTTTTTCATAAAGCTACGCTTTCCAGAGCCCGTTCGTAGCTCAACGATAACGACTTCACCCATTCTTCGAGATCTTGACGACTACACGTTTGCAATGGCCGCCCTGACTTTTATACTCTACATACCTTCTAACAGCATGCCCAAGGACTTCTCCACTAAGGGCTTCCAACTCATTGACGATTTTCCCATGCCATGCGACGAGCCAACCAATTCGGCCGGTCAGCCAACAAACCGATCAGTAAGCCAGCAATATAATGAGGTAGCTGATGAGGTCCACAACCGTAACTCTTCAGCAGTATTCAAAAATTCATATCATGATCTCCCTAAAGATATGATTGACTGGCTTTGCGAGAAGCTCTTCCCAAGTTTCATAGATTTCGTTGAGGACGATGACAACTCCAAAGCTCAGCATCGAGGTGATCGTCATGATAAGCGTCAGTTTTTGATCTCCTTAAGGAATTCGTCTGACAGTGACAGATGATTCATTGATGATTGAGAAAGACGTTTATAAGGATACCGAGAATACGGCCAATAGTCAGAAGGAACCTGGCAGTTCAGGTGAGTCTTCTGGTTCAGCGATCAAAAGCTCGTCTAACTTTCTTCAGGTAACTCGATGGTGGTTCAGGATCACGGCATCGATAGCAGCGGCGATGATGCTTTAGAGGAGTAGGATGGGAACCAGGGGTCGCTCAGCACTTCGTCAACGTCTGTGGCGGCCTCAGAGGCTGGGTAGGGCCTCAAATTCATACTAGATGAGTCTAATACTGATAGATTGCATTAATCTAGATGTTCAATCCTCGATCAAAAGAACAAACATGATATTTCAAACACCTCTTCCCGAAACCGCAATATTCTCTCGTCGACGCTCGACAAGCGAGCTTGCGGGTTTAAGGATGGAAATCGTAAGGGTCTTACGCCTGATCTCACGCCTGATTCATCAACGAATGAGAACAAGCAGATTCCGTGAAACGTTCAAGAGATGAAGGCGAACGACAAGGAAGAAAAGATGGAGAGAAACACATCGAGAATGATGACAAGAAAACCACGTCTTTGAAATTCACAAAGAAAAGGGGTTCGTCTGTCATTGAGAAGAAGTCTGCGTCGAAGCTTCATGTGAAACATCGTCGCTGTTCGTCACTCATACTTGTGGTTCAGGACCAAATTCTCGACACTCAGGCCGACGGCACTTCTCCTGAGTCGAAGGGTGTCAAGACTAAAATCTGTCGTGCAACCATTCCCCCCAGCCCTGCTAGCGATACTGCCATCAGCCCACCTACTCTTGAGCAGGCTTGAGAGGATAATGAGGCTCAAGTCGAGGAGCTGGAATGGGAAATCGAAATGATACTCGACAAGAGAGAGATGATGTCGGGAACGGAATACGAGGTACGATGGAAAGATACATGACTATTCATAGATGAACTAGAACACGCACAGAAGTTGCTATGAAAGTTTGAGGCACAACGCCGAGCTCAGCATGGACACAAACGAGGCAGACCGGCTCGCATATACGGAGTTTAGTGATCGTGATATACGTTTTCTGTGGAATTTACTTTATGATCGAAGGATATACCTGTTTTCTCGCCAAAGGCCTATCCTACAATTGTGTAGCATGACCCCTTAAAGTTCATATATCTTGTAACAAACCAATCAACCCACTAACGCAAGTACATGTATGTCGTAGCTTCATTGGAACCATCTTTCTTCCAAGGTCACCTTACATATGGTCTTTAATTCACCCTCGCTGCCGACTTCCCTAATCTCGTTTTTCTCCTTTCGAATCTTATCCTTCATCAGTCGCTTAGAAAATATAAAATCCTTTCCATTCAAGACTCTTTGCAAGGCGGAAAATAATGCTGTCGCTTGAAAGACTTTCACTCCTTCTCTTCTGTCATAGGGTGCTTTCTATGTTCATCGAGCTTCGGAAGGAGTATGAGCTTCCTGACTATCATTCAGACCCTGAAAACCAGAGGGATATGGGCGACGATGGCCATCCTCAGTATCCTCGCTATCCTGACGGCGAGATTGAATATGCGTTTATGAATAAAGGGAACCATGACGCCGAATTGGCTGACTGTGCTACGACTCTCGATATGATTCCCAAAGGGGTTTTCATTAATCGCGGAAGGTTTGGCCAGGCTGGTCAGGTCGACGAGCACGGACGACCGAACGGACCAGATTTGCATCTCTGGAACACCGATCGCTTTCTCCGTCCATCGAAATATCTTATCCCTGCCGCTTTTATCGCCGGAGTCTGTGCCGTGACTGTACAGGAAGGTCCCAGTATGCGACCATATCGCCCGCCACCTGAATCGGCAACTGCTATGTATACTGTTGTCTGGTCGAATGTGAGAATTTGGGTTCAGCGCATGCTCGATTCTTGTATAACGCACAGGTTTGCACGCACGCATGAGAAGGACTGGATCCTAGGATGGGCGGATACTTATAGTATGCTGCAAGGTTGGCGCCACAAGCATAGAATCGGTCTAGAGGCAGCACCGAGGGATAAGACGCAGCGACGGGAGCGGTGTTCTTGGCACAACTTGTATGAAGCTGATTAGTGACGTGCGTGTCTAATATGAGAAAGCTTCTTCCATGATCGCCTCGCGATTTGTCGCCGACCCCACTTTATATCATTGACAAAAAAGAAGCATCCTTACCTCTTTCGGCGCAGGTGACAACCAAGTCAAGTACAGAAATACGTGGGCCGGATGGCTTCGAGGGAGCCGCCATGTTCGTCGGGCGGGCATGAAGATACTGGAACGTGGGATGGAAGTCGGATCAGGGGAAGGAGAAAGTAAGGAGTTCCGTGGGGTCACTTGGACATGGAAGGAGAATTGTGGCTGCAAAAGAACTATAGTTCCGCAGAGAATCGAGATAGGAGGTAGAGGCTCCTTAGGTGCTAGGCAGGAGTACTGTACGGAGTAAGGTCGTTGTTGATTTGATGTTTTTTGTGGGTCGAATCTGATTGGTTAATCTAAGTCGGCCAAATAGCTATCGGAGATCGATGACTCTGTGGGAATTGCAGGCGAGAACACCTTCTCTTCTAGTTGCTTCCATCAAATCAGGGAAAGGCACCGGGTTGATGCTCAGGCTTGGTGATCACTGTCAAGGAGTGGCATGCCTAGACGGCTTCGGACTTCATGTGGAGCGGTGGAATAGAGTGGTAAGTAAGGAAGGGATCGAGGTGTGGGAAAAGGATCACCAGAGCACGACTTGGATACAACAAGAAGAAAATACATTACTTCCAGGGGAATGGCTATGTAGAGACGAGAGAAGACTCGGCCACGGGATCATTCTGTGCCCATCGAGTATTAGAACAACATGGTACGTCAATGAAGAACTGTAGACCATTCCCTCACTTCTCCGATTCGGGAGTCTCTCTTCTGCCTTACGAGTACACCATTTAGGCGTAGAATGTATGCCCTAGAACGTAGGCACGCCCAAAGAGTGTGCATCCTCTACGGGTAGCGGAACTTGCCAGCATGTGCAGCCATCCCAAACTGGCGAGGATGACAACACTCGCCCTGTGAGTGGTGTTCCTGTGAAAGTCCGCACCGCGAAAGCCAGTACCATAAAAGCCAGTGCCGTGGACTAGGTACCCTTCACCGTGGTTAGTATATCGGGTATGGGACATTCACATAGCTTGAAGCAAGTCACCACAGGACAGAGAATGGATTACTTGTCGGTAATCCACCAGGTCCACCAGAGAATTATACGAACCCATTGTTGGCTGAGCTTAGAAAAGCAAGACGTTACTACCGTGAGATGCGGTAGATAGAGGCCTGGAAATAGAAACCTCGGTGGGGCTTTACGTCATGTGGCCTTTTCGAACATTACCTCGGCTTTACTGGTCTAGGACTATCCAGGAATGCTCTCTCTTGGAGTAGGCAGATGGTTTGCTCCAAATTCGGCACCCTCAATTATTCTCTCCCAGGACATTTCTCCTGGGAGAGATAGATAGGGTTTTGGAGCAACCATCTGTCCCCTCTCTTTCTAGGTCATAGGCTGTCTGCTGCAGAGAATGGCAAGGCTGTTGGCAAGTATTGGCAAGAACGATGCCACGATAGGGTCAAAAACCCGACCTATTGGTTCGTGCGGGATGGGGCTATGGAAGAGGAGTTCCGGGTTCTTAAGGAATTAGTCTCCTTCATATTACATCTGATTGATCATTGTGTGGAGCTCTTTAGCAAATCGTGACGGCCATCCGTGTTGCATTGGCCGTGCCATCCGCTCAACATGACCACCTCTGCGTTGACTCCGACTCTCATCTCTTCTGTGCCGGAACTTGAGGCTTTCCTTTCCTCCATCCCTCCTTCCAGCACACTCTACCTGGATCTCGAAGGGAATCGTCTCAGCCGACATGGGACCATCTCCCTCATCGCTGTTCTAATCTACCCACAAAGGGTAGTGCGACTCATCGACGTCTTCGTCCTTGGAAAATCGGCCTTCACCACGGCATCAAACAACGGCAAGACTCTTAAATCCATCTTCGAAGATCCCGACATCCCCAAATGTGCCTGGGACGTACGGAACGACGCCGACGCGTTGTTGACTCTTTATCATGCCTGGTGGGATGGACCATTTTTGGGGTACCCCATCGTCCGTGTTTTGCAGCGCCCTGAAACAGCTTTCGCTTGGAGTAGAATCCTAGATCGATCTGACATCGTGGGTGAAATCACGAGTATGACTATACGCCCTTCGCGGCTGGGCGAGAAGGCAGTGGAAGAATATCAATGCACTTCTAAACTTTCTGCTCCATTTTTGGATCCCCTCCGGCATCCACTTCTCGATCCCCCTCCAGCATCCAATTCTGGCTCCCATCTAACAGTACTGTCCTTTCACCGGCCTTCACGCTTTCTAAGGTCGTCCCCAATAGCAGTGCCAACGTTGTGTGCAAGCAATATCCGTACAGCATGCTCTTCTCTGTTCTGGACCGCATATAACAATGGCGTCCGGCCGTCGTTGTTCTGCACCTCAATATTGGCATTCTTGCCCACTAGTAATTCTACAACCGCATAGCGCTGGCTCCCGAGTGCTCAATCAAGGGCCGTTTTGCCGTTGATGTCGTTAGCCTCGATATTGACGTCTCTGTCGAGAAGCAGCTGCACAATGGTGTCTCTTCCGTTTTCAGCTGCGTATAGTAGAGCTGTCTTGCCGTCATTGTCTTTCGCCCTGATATCGGCATTCTTGCTAAGAAGCTGCTGCACGAGTGTCTTCGATCCACCTTCAACTGCTCGTAGTAGAGCTGTCCTGCCGAAACTGTCTTTAGCCTCGATATTGACGTCTCTGTCGAGAAGCAGCTGCACAATGATGTTTCTTCCGTTTTCAGCTGCGTATAGTAGAGCTGTCTTGCCGTGATTGTCTTTAGCCTCGATGTCGGCACCCTCATCAAGCAGTAGCTGCACAACAGGATCCCACCCTTGTTGAACTGCACATATTAGGGCTGTCTTCCCATCGCTCTTTTTGGCGTTGAGCTTAGCGTCCTTTGCTAGCATTAGTTGTATAATGTTCACACGATCATCCAATGTTCCTTCGAATCTAGCTGTGTCCTTGAATCCAGCTAACATCAACCTCTTCTTGTTCTGATGCTCAAGCAGCATTAACTGCGTTTGGTAGTCTGAAAGAGCAAGATTGCCGTTGAGTTCTTTTGTGGCCGCAAGCGGGGAAATATACGAACGAGTATGGCCATAATCTTCACGAATCGCCATTATCCATAAGAATGGTGTCTTGCCAATGTTGTCTTCAGCAGCGACATTAGCGTTCTGTGCAAGCAAAAGTTGTACAATGTGCTTGTTTCCATGTTCAGCCGCATAAGACAATGATGTCCGACCATCTCTTTCCTGCACCTCAATAGCGGCACCCTGATCGAGGAGCAGCTGCGTAACTGTCTCCTTTCCAGTTTCAGCTGCGTGTAGTAAAGCTGTTTTGCCATCATTGTCTTTGACCTCGATGTCGACGTCTCTGTCAAGAAGTAGCTGCACGATGGTGTCTCTCCCGTTTTCAGCTGCGTACAGTAGAGCTGTCTTGCCGAAACTGTCTTTAGTCTCAATGTTGACGTCTCTGTCAAGAAGTAGCTGCACGATGATGTCTCTCCCGTTTTCAGCTGCGTATAGTAGAGCTGTCTTGCCGAAACTGTCTTTAGTCTCAATGTCGACGTCTCTGTCAAGAAGTAGCTGCACGATGATGTCTCTCCCGTTTTTAGCTGCGTATAGTAGAGCTGTCTTGCCGTCATTGTCTTTCGCCCTGACATCGGCACCCTTGCTAAGAAGCTGCTGTAAGAGTGTCTCCGACCCACCTTCAACTGCCCATAGTAGAGCTGTCCTGCCAGACTTGTCCTTGAACTCGAGATTGTCGTCCTTATCCCGTGTAATTATACCTCGATCCCCAGAGGCCGGTACATCGACATCTGTACGGGCGCGGCCGGAAGCCACGAGAATACCTGCAAGAGCTGTGTGTCCTTTATGAAGCGCCCAAAGAAGTGGCGTTTGGTCTTTCTGAGCCGAAAAGGCCCGGCCGAATTCTAGGCGCGCAACAATGTCTCCGATTTGAGAGTTTTCGTCTTGTTGCAATAGTGCTCGGACAGCGTCTCGATGTCCATTTGCCAATGCTGCGAAAAGAGGATATTGATATCGCTCCCCCCGGATGCCCGTCGTCGAACCGTGACAGCATATTGTCCTTATCAGCCTTGCGTAACCGTTTTCCGCAAATAAATAGAGAAGGCTTGCATCTGGCGTGTGGCGGCGGATATCATACCGCTCGAACAGGTTAGCGACATATATACATGCGTTAAAAGCAAAGCCTGCGATGAAGTCGTTTTGGAGAATTCCCCCCGCAGCTGCATCAGCGTGATATAGTACGTGTTGGCTGGCATATTCGAGGAACGGAAATTTGGTTGTCAGCACTTGTCTTAAATCTTTTGCGGAATCAGAGGAGGCTTTTGGCTAAGTCTCACTAGACGATACATAGCCGGATATGTCAACCTTGAGGTAATTCTGACAGCATTGCTTCAATTGATCCTGGCTTAAACTGTACAGGTCTTTTCTAAGTTCTGGCCATAGCTCGCACAAGCCATTATCTTTGATGAGAAAATCCCGTACTGATTCGTGGATGAATTGCACGGTTGGCATTTTCGACTTGGTGAGCTCAGCCAGCCCTTTGGAGGAATTGAGCACAAAACGATTCATGTCGTCCGTAGTGACGCGTTCGGAGTTCCACTCGATCATGTTCTCGGGTACAGGATCGAGACCAGCTACCATTGCGAAGTAGAATTCTTCACGCTTGAGGGGCCGTCGTGCAAACAATATCCATTGGAGACATAGCAACAAATCGGTCATGTTATCACAATCTCTCCTCAACAGGTCTTTGAAGAGGTCGCTGAGCTTTGCAGGTATCTCCTGGAGTCTTTTTCTGACGGCAAAGATGCGGCCGCGGAGAAATTCTTTATTCAGAATGTCGATGACCAGGACTGCCCACATGAAAACACCATTTGCCTTCTCTCGTATTGACATTTTTATTTCGTCGACGTATTTTCCCTTCCCAGCTCGAAGATGACTTTGCACATACTTTGCCAAGTCCTCATCATGACCGTGTTCGTCTTCCAATATCAACTGCCGACCACTGCGAATGTCGATGGTTGGATAGTGGCGACTGGCGAAGCATATGTAGAGCTGATTTCCGTTCTCGATAGCATTTTGTCCAAGTTGTTCAAAAAAGACAATCATCTCTCGGATCTGCTCCTCGTCACATTCGTCGAGGGCGTCAATGAAGCACTTCAGTCGTCGCTGTCCTAGTCTTGCTATAGCGGCGGACAAAAGTTCACGAAGCAACTCGATCGTCCACGCAGGATACTGGCTTTGATACCCTGAGGAAGAATGGAATTCGCCCCAAACCATTTGTAAGTCCGCCGCTTCCTTTAAAAGATGAAACAGTAAAGCTCGATACATACCGATGGTCGACCTTTCTAGATCGTCTCCTCTTGCATTGAAAAAGGAGACGAGGATCTCGTGCTCAGGTTTTTCTCTGTCAGCATACCCATGAGCGAACTTCATCAACGTTGATTTTCCGGCTCCGGGTTTCCCGTTGATCCATAGAAATCCGTGATGCTGATGAAGCTTGTTGGGGTCAATCCAGTCCACGTAAGCAGGGTGTTTCAATAACCACTTGCACGTCGTGGAATAGGCGCTTTCAATGGTGGACCGTCGCGAATCCATGTGATCAAAACTCAGGGAAGTCAGCAAATTCCTTCGGCGATCATGCAGGGAGGTCTCTTCTGTAGTCATAGAAGCAGGGTTGGTGTCGTGACATCCGAGACGGCAAGATTTAGAGGTGGAAAAAGTCTGTCCAATTTCGTCCAGCTGGCTCCGATAAGATCTACCGATCTTGTCTTTCAATCGAACAAAAGCGTTCTTTCCCTCACCATATATAGGAGACATGAACACATCAAAAATCCCTAGCAGACAATACACCTTATCTTCTATCCTCTTGGTGTTACGTTTCATTGCCCATCGCATTCGCTCACCAACATTGAAATCAGATAATGGAGCTCCTTGCAGAGCAGAAATGGGAATTTCTGTTATGTCCTGAATGCGCCCCTCAAGCGTCTTCTTGCTTCCCAGAAGCTCTCCTTCACGCGAAAAAAATTCGACTGACGCCGGGGCAAGTAGTTCTTGAAGTGTCCAGCCACGTGTGAACCATCTGCTGATTCGAAAGGCTGGTACCCACGTCTGCTGCGTCTGGCCGTCATTGTCGCGTTTGCGACTCGAAACATCAGATAGATAGACGTAGCACTTTTCTGCTTTGCGATACCAGCGAAACATCGAAGTAATGGCTTCCGAGAGTTCAGCATGGCTGGCTTTGTTGATACAGCATGTGTCCACCCAAAAATATTCTAGGCCGTCCTTCCTGGCTTGTTGCCCACAGAACTGTATTTTTGCATAGCCAGCCTTGCTCTTGCCAAGTCCGTTGTGTAGATCGTCGAAAGTAAGCTCATCGCGATCTGTGCCCCACGTGTGCGAGAGAATTGCGTAAGGAGGGATATTGTCGAGCAAGTCCTCGGTCAGGCTGAGCTCAGCACAATTGTCCAGTTGCAATAGACGCATCTTTCAAGCCTCTCCTCGCGGCACGTTGAAACGCATATCCACCCAACCAAAAACCAGAAGAGCCTGAGTTACCAAAAAGTTCTTGATCATTCGTTACGGCTTATCATGCCACATGGTCTCTATGCGCGGGTGTAGGAGAGGCCGGCTGTTTAAAGGCAGTCATCCTGCTGTCAAAGCTAGATGTGTTCGAGGCCCAGATTCGCTGGTAGGGTTGCTACTCGTACAGGGAGGATTTTCGCGGATCTGAAAGTTGGCATCGCTGGCTGGGGTTCCGCAGGACACTCAAATCAGAGCTATGGCCAGGCAGTCGAGGCATGTAGAGTATGATCATGGTGAGGAAGGCTCACTTAGGCTGAATCGTGGCAAGAGTACGAAACTGCACCACGTGCATGCAACACCCAATGTTAGCGTTTCCAGCTAGTTTCTTGGCAGTAATCTTGGCATGTTTGTGGCAAGGAATCAAGAATGGGATTTATAAAACATTCTCGAATGTTTGCCCTGCCATATAGTGCTATTTATTCCTCCGTAACAGGACCTCCTCTCTAGTCAATGTTCGCTCGCTACATCAGAACTCACCTTACTTACTTAACCTACCCACTGCTTAATGATTTGTAATCTGAAAAAGTAACTCTTCCTTCTTCAACGAGGCTCCATAGGTCAGGCTTGCTGCAGGACACTATTCCTGTGACTTATCAATGTTAACTGAGCGTCAAATAGTTTCTCGAGTTTACCATAACCTCGTCCTCAAGGAATTTTGACTGTTCGACATCGGAGAGCTCTGCCCTTATACACAGGAAGACTGTTGCTGATCGTTCTCTGAAGCAGTAGCTCGGGCCAGGCGACTTGGAGACTGAACATTTCGCAAAGACTCATCTTCTGGCCGTGGTCTTGGCCGGGAGACGTAGAAGGGTTCACCTAGCACTGGGCTAAACCTAGCAGTGGGACAGCCCTATAGGGCTGAAAATCCACATTTCATTTTTTATTGCTTCTGTTGAGAAGTGCGGTGGCAGGCTCGTCCCTAGCAGCTCTCCGTAGACTAGCGTCAGGGGAAAGGCCGCGCGCCGCGGCCCAGCCACGTTAGCAGTATATAGGTAGAGCAGCCTACGGCTTCTCTCTACAATCTGCATAGATTCCACCATATGTAATACTGTTCACCCTACCCTTTCAATAGGTTATGAGTCTCGGTTAGCAAGAAGCTTCCAACGTAATTAGGTCGGAACATTCTAAGCATTTGGTGCTCGGCAACTCGATACGAGACTTATTCAAACGAGCAA
>JAABUK010005270.1_pt1 | contig 20333 bp, 31 predicted proteins | sample 5559141 | NCBI WGS metagenome assembly JAABUK01 (sample SAMN10711869, study PRJNA513367) | rock metagenome | isolation source: Antarctica rocks | place: Antarctica: Victoria Land, Pudding Butte nord | collected 2016-01-03 | reverse complement strand
TCCCCGCGCGGAAGCGTTTTCAAGGATTCGAACTTGCGACTGGAAGCCTACTCGCTTCACAGCCCAATGCGCTACCCAATAGCGACAAGTTCCCGACATCCGAAACCAATTGTAACGGGGCGAAGGTAAAAAGGTCATACTAGCGTGTCAGGCTGCGCATTATCCACCCTGTTACAATGGACCTCACGAATGCAACAGCTCTTCAAGCCCTACTGTACCCAGTCAAGCCAGTATGTGTAGGATGTGGGCCCCCTTAGCAGCAGCATACCTTCTGCAGCATACCTGTCTGCGCAAGACTCAACCTGCTGCCTCAATATCATGATCGGAATACAGTGCTGCAGGGTTTTGAGGGCTTGCTGTTGCAATAATCCCACCCCTTATTACATCTGCTGCAGCACCTGATGCTGCAGCTGCTCAGCCATAGCATGCATGCTACATATGAGCAACATGACACATCATCACAGTTACATTTGTTGTCTTACAATATGATGTGCTGAACCTTTCCTGCAGTTGGTTCTCAGTTCATTGATCTTCAAGCTACGATATGTCTTCCTTGTACAAGCATGATATGCTTCAAGTTTACACCATAGCCAACAAAACTATTAGCAGAGACTTTGCAGCCAAGTTGTCTCTCAGCGAGTAGCGTAGCTCAGCCCCAAAGTCAGACAAAGTTAAGCAGCAGCTGCCATAAGCACAGGGGTTTGCAGTCAGCAACACAGCAATCACATGCTTTGCACAGTTCACCAAACACTTTTGTGGGTCTGCAAAAAATGCAGCAAGAACACAGACATGGAGAATGCAGCAAGAAGTCATACTCACATCCATGATTGCTGTTTCTAGATGGGTGGAGACAGCATCAAGCTAAGATTGGCCATCATACTCCTGCTGATCAGAACAGAGAGAGCTCTGCCCACAAAAGGTAAAGCCACTTCCCCAGCAGGTGCTGTTACTCAAAGCTAATCAGGTTTGTGGACCCTGCAGTACCATGCCTGCCAGCAAGCCCCAAGAAGTGCGCATTGAGTTGATCAGACAAATCCTCATCCAGGCATGCTGCAGATATCTATGCATCTTGAGAGCACGCTTCAATACAATGTGGCGCAGGCTACAGCTTGCTGGGGAAGCTTGTGGGTGGGGGCTTGACAAGGGCGCCCTCCTGTTGCAAGGAGTGCATCATGTCCTTTTGGCCAGGTCTGGCATCATTGAAGCGTATGAAGTCAATGTCATGCTGTGTCTTGCTAATCAAAGCTAGATCCGCCAGAATTTCTCCCATAACGCTGCAGAACTTGTAGCCATGACCAGAGCATGCAGAACACACCACAACCTGCAGCAGTGGCAAGTGCTGTTGCACGCACAGTACAAGTACTCAAAACCCACTTGAAGCAATGAAGACAAAGCCCAAAACTGTCACAGGTCATTGTCAAAATGCAACATATTGCAAGGATGGTGAGCAGATTACCACAGAGGTACATGCAGTCTTGCCCATGCTCACTGCCGACAGCAGAACATCATGCTTGGCTGTCTAAACTGAAATGCATGACATGGGTATGGGCAGTACCTGCTTGTGTTTAGGGTGCAGATCTACAATGAAGTGGGAGTCTTGTGTTGTAGTGAACATGCAGGCTGCTGCCTTGGTCATTTCATGGTTTGCAACAGGGAAAAACTTGGAAATGGCGCCCCGCATCATCTGTGAACACAAACATGTTTGTCGAAAATCTGACAAGAAGTGATAAGGGTCAACCAGTCACCAAACACGCCACTGTTCCACATGCAGCGCAGCAAGCAAGCCTGCATGATGAAACACCAGGCAGTATGTCAGGATTTGGCACACACAGAATTCTCTTGCCGTGTACACTCAAACCAACCTGAAGTGCTCATTTGACTGGTTTTCTTGCTTGTGAGTGTGTTCAAGCCTTTGCTGCCACACAATTCATCAGACATCATTGTCGCCTTGCATGCAAACTTGAGGTATGACCAGATTCCCCACCTGCTCATCATCAAGACTCACTGTTCTGTCAAGGTCTTTGGGGTGCGCAATGATGTTATTGCCCCTGTGGAATTTACCAATCTTCAGGCCATTGTGGCCAAATTGTGGGAAGCCATACCAGTAGTCTGTCTCATCTTGCAGCAGGAAGACAGGAAATTTGCCAGAGGGGGTGCAGCAGTCCGGGTCAGGATGTTTAACTGAAAACCAGCCAATCACCTGCCTTTCGACTACCACTGCTGACTGCAGCAGTTGCAAGCACTCATGCAATTCTGCCGTCTTCAGAAAGGCAATAGTGCAAGCAGGTTAAGCTGTAGAATAATAGTGTGCCATGAGAACACCAGCGCACAGATCCAGATGTATGTAGCAAGATAAGGCACCAATAGTCCACAAAGAATGGATGCGAGTATTATATTCTAACCTGTAGCTCAGGCATGATGTCAGGCATCCATGAGCCCGCTGTCAAAACTAGTTTGCGCGCTGTATACTGCCTCTGGTCTGTGAAGACAATTACAACGCCAGTGACATCATCCACTTTCCATGTTTCCACTTTTTCAGGAGCATGGAAGTGTGCACCATGTGACTGCGCTGCTTTGATGTGTGCAGCAATGCATAGCTCTGATGCCAGGATGCCTCCTTCTGGCTGGTACACAGCCTGCAGTGACAGGCCACGATGCGCATTGTGGCCTTTGCTGTTTGAGCCATACACAGATGACTGTCACATGCATTCAAGTCATGCACCAAGCAGTTGGAACACCATGCTGCAACAATCACCATTGCTGCAACAATCACCATTGCTCCAGCAGCTCATGGATGACATAATGTGTTGCACATGCATATCTTCCATCATATGGAGCATGTTGCCAATGAAGTGTTTGCATGATGTGCATTAGAGCAAGTTATTGAGACCATGAGCACACCATGAAGTTTGAGGGCAAGCTGTAGCCAGGGAACCTTGCATTGACCTCATCGCCAGTCAGGATTTCATGCTCCAGGTTGTGTTCTTGAGCAGACTGCAAAGACTTTTTGAAGCCATTATATCCCTGGAGATCGCCCCGGGCCGTGTCTATGCTACCAGTGATGCATAGCAGATCCTGCAGCAGAAGTCTAGATGTGCACAGCATCATTACACAATTGGGCATATGCAAGTGCAGATAACAAACATGCATGCAGCAAAAGTCTAGAGGTGCACAGCATCATGACATAAGTGGGCATATGCAGGTAGATCTAAGGAGTATGCAAGTACACAAGACATTCGACAAAATCTTGCTTTGACTTGGTTCACCAAGAAGCGTCTCTTCTACTAGCCTGTTGGACATCAGTTGCTGTTCTTGAGGGCCTCTAATCGAGGCAGATGCATATGTGCAGGGATACCAAGGGATCTAGATGTGTGCAAGGAACATTTGCAGTTGAGGGTTTCAGGCACCTGCTTGGTCTCCTGTTCCAATTCTCTCCAAAGTTCATATGCTCTTTTCAGCAGAGGCACATACGCAGGGTCTTCATGGTAAGCCAGCCTGATGATGCGTGATATGCCATGTGAGGAGCCATTGTGATGTGCAATGCTGTACTGTTCAAGTCCCAGTACCTGCAGCATGCATTGCCTATCTGTGAGAACCATACGCACTTGTTGATCTGCGCTCACAAATTTGGCAACACAACCTCACCTTGCTGCCCCTTTTGGCTAGGTGGTACAGAGCGGCACTGCCCATGCCACCAACGCCGACAACAATTGCGTCATACCTGCGTGCAACGCAACCATTGTGCAACATGCTTATGAGCCGGTCGGAGCTGTTGGCACAGCCCGAAACAACACGCACATGCGGGATGCAACTTACTGAGGCTCTGTCCTACCCATGGATCACTGCGATCAAAACCTGCAGAAACATACATGCTCTGAAGTAACGCGATTCGACCGATTGCGCAACGCCGCTCCGGTGAGCTCCGTGTTCACGGTCCTTCCGAAACAACCTTACGAATCGTTTGCTCGTTGAGACTGCAAAAGAGCACGATGCAGGCACGTGCAGGCTTTCATAACACTTGTGGCCCGAGATCATACCAGGAAAACGTTCTCCAGAAGGGATGACAACGTCCGCAAACAACAAACACCCAAACTTGTCTCTGCAGATCGCACTTAAAAGAGGCTTTGCCCTGTCTGTTTTGGCAGCTGCCGGTGTCTCAACGGCATCCCCAAGCGACACTCTGTCGCCGTCGAACGGCAGCCTGAGGAGCTCCTGTGAACACTGTGCAGAGAGACAACTGCCCAAATACACAGCCACATTGACCGGAATCACCGCCAGAACTGCAGGTGGCGGTGGGGTGGAACTCCGACAGCGTAAGGTCTGGCGTAAGGTAAAATAAGCGTGAGGTAAGCGCACTCAACTCCTCGACTTGTGAGTGCTGAGCATTCCGTTGGTGTAGCAGTGGGAAGCTAGTGTAGAGGCTAGTGCATTTCGGCGTCATTGACCGCGGTTTTGCGCTCACCATCGAAGTACAGGTGTCTGACGGTTGTTTACTGATCAAGCGCACTGCTTTGAGACACGCCTGCCTGCTTCGCAACTCAGTTTGAGGCCGCGTGCACCTTTGCAAGCATCAGCTGCTTGTGGTCAGGCTCTCTTGCGTTTGGAAGCACTTGTGAGGCATGAAGAGAATATTCGGAACCAAGAAAGAGAAGCCCAAGCCACCCACTCTTGATGAAGCAACTGGGAGGATGGATTCGAGAGGCAACGTGTAAGAACTTCAACTTCATTGCTTGTCAACTGCTCGAAAGAGGAATCAACATGAACCTGCAAAGGGGCCATGATGCATGTTTGAGGGTTTCTGCAATGACGACCTGCAAGCCAAAATCGCTCGATGTTGGGTGCTGCAGACTTGATGAGAAAATCCGGAAGCTTGACGAGCAGCTAGCACAGCACAGGGCACAAATCAAGAAATGCAGACCTGGGCCAGCTCAAGAAGCTGCCAAGCGACGAGCCCTGCAGGTGCCAGGCGACAAGCCATTCACCCTGTTATGTTTGCAGCGACAGGACCACAACAGCTTGCACAGCACATGATATGCAGAGCTGATTTTCTGACTACTCACTGTCTATATGCACAATAGACATCCCATGCATCAGCTCCAATAGTTCAGTACAAGCCATACATGACACAATGTAGCACCTGTCAGCATGGCTGCAATAAGCATGGCAACAGCATACAAATGCTTAATGCTTTGGACATTGGTCTTGACTGTCAGCCTTTAATGTCTGTGCAACACAGATGTGACCATGTCGGCACAGGTGCTCAAGCAGAAACGGCTATATGAGAACCAGCGGGGTCAGCTGATGAACCAGCAGTTCAACGTGGACCAAACGTCTTTTGCTCTACAGTCCATGCAAGACAGTGTGCAGACGGTGCAAGCCATGAAAGCTGCTGGCAAGGAACTCAAGGCTGCGTTTAAGCAGCCAGAGTTGAACATCAACAGCATAGAAAACCTGCAGGATGACCTTGCAGACATGATGGTGAGCTGTGCAAAAGATCTCTGCATATCTGCAGCACCTTGCTAAGTGCACGCTGTACTACTTCAAGCAAGCCCAAGATCAAGTTGCATGCACATAGATCTGTATGATAAAACACAGGCTCTGGCTTTTTAGTCTGTGCAGCATAGCTCACGCTTGCTAGCGCAATGTATGCAGCATCTGGTATCATGACTGTTTGGTTACAATGGAATACAGAGGCACCGTTGCTGGCATACACTTACAAGCTGTCTGTTACTCCGCAATGTCTGCAACGTCTCAGGCTTGCATGCTGCTGTACTCTTGCAGGACATGCATCAAGAGATACAAGATGTGCTTGGTCAGAATTTTGGTATTCCTGATGACATAGATGAGGATGAGCTCATGGAGGAACTGGACGCTCTTGAGGATGACTTGGCAGCTGACACAGAGGCCAATGCTGATGGTGTCCCGTCCTACCTTCAGGTCTGTACTTGCGTGTATCATGCATTGCCTATGTATGCTCTCAGCTCAGTGTCACCTTGTTCAGAGGGCAGCTTGCCTGATCTGTCTTGCACATGGGGTGCTCTTGCCAGCAACAGGTGTCTCGAGCAAGCTGGCATTGCAAGCTTCCCTGTAGTGCACTGAGCAATAGCTTTGTTGTCAGATGTGGAGAGTACGTTGGTGTTTGATCGACTTTGCTCTGAGGACCAAATATATGACATCTTTCTGGTCCCATTCTGCTTCAACAGGGTGTAAGAAGTATGTTTTTCTGAAACGGGTGTGTGCATGCGCAGGAACAGGACCTGCCAGCGGCTCCTTCAGCGCGGCCAGGCCATGCCACAGCAGCACTGGGCGAGGACGAGTTTGGTTTGCCAGCAGTACCACAGAGGACGTAGTGGTTTTTGTTTGTGTGTGTGTAAAACATGTGATGGCCAACTTGCTGTCAACTTTGTTTGCTGCTGCTTTTGTTGTCCTTTGTTTTGTCCTTTCGAGCGCTCTCATGTGCAAATTGCAAGTTGTGGCATGCATATCAAACGCCATGCCAAAATGAGTTTGCGCTTGGCAAATGCTTTTAATCCGCCTGCCGAAACCGCTCCCCAGTCCTTGGTATCACCTCCGGATTTTGCCAAGTTATTGGAGCAGGATGGGAATTACAGTCCTGAGCACGCATTGGTGCCAGCTGAGACAGGCTAAGGACGAACAGCAACCGCCTTACAGCCTACAATGTCCCATGATTAACACAGGTGCGATTGTCAGATGCCATTCCATCCCATTGGGTGACAGCAAGCAGACAGGCATTAATAAGAGGAGCTGCAGCTTGCACTCTTTGGCTCAAAGCACAGCTGCCACGGTAGGTGCACTTACTATCAAACTCAGTGGGACTATAGCCCACTTGCACCAGTGTCTATACATTGCAAATAGCTTGATTAGCTTCCATGTCTGCAAGATGCTCACATACTTTTGCTTTGTACTCTGACTGGATTGTCTGAAGGTCATGGGTCTGTAACATGACAGCACCTCTTTGCACACCTGTAGGCCTCTGTGTGAATGGTGCAATAGATGGGTTGATGTCTGCTAGATACACTTGGGTACCATGCACCCCTGCCCAATCAAGATCTAGCATGATCACCGATGTGATCTGACCTTCAACGTACTTTGCGGCCAAGTTACGCAAACGTAAATCGCCATGGACTGGGCTTCTGAAACTTGCCCGTCGTCTGAGTGCCTGCTTGAAACACAAATATGTAGCTGGACGACATACAGCACCATCAATGCACAAGCAACAGAAGCAGCCAAATCTGTGGACACAGAACCTTGTGCAAATCTCAATGTGCAAAAAGTCACACTGACCCAAGATTTGAAACAACAGGGCGGGCTATGAACTCAAGATGACATCAGTGGCCTTGTCAGGCCTGCTATTGAATGTTACCCTTGGTTCTTCCCAATTGCGTGTTCCACATGTCAGCACACATCTTGATGGCATCCGCAAATAAAGATGCAGAAACATGGTTACAGACATAAACAACACTTTTTGTAGACATTTGGCCGTGTTTGAATGTCATCTTGCTATAAAAGTCCCATGCCACGTATGTGCACTAAGCAAGCATGTCATTGAGTGCAGTGTACAACAGCAACTCTTCATAGCTTGTCAGCTCTAGTCATGAAATGCTATTCATACGAGTTGTATGACTTACTGCAAATTGAAGCATGTGCACGCCCCAACATTTCCTTAATAGCCAGCCACACCCTGTCGCATTCCAATTGAACTGCAGTCAAGTCGCCGAGGATGTACCATCCTTGATCCTCATGCAACCAGGGCAGATACCACAGAATACCCACCAGGAAGATTTCTGCAAATGCAAGATTGCATAGGTTTCATGCACCAAAAGAAAGGCACGACAGCTGCACGACGATAGGCTGTGAGTGACAGAGGCATGTCAGATATAATGCAATGTTGCAGTGCCTGCAGGGTTCTGCCATCAAGCAGTGCGTACCTCACAAGTGAGGAAGGAACAGCTGAATGTTGGTCAGCCCAGGCAGAGGCAGCTTCAAAACCATACACCTCCACCAGCTTCAAGGCGACCATTGCTTGGTCGTCATGGGACCAGGCTTTATACAGCTTCCTTGGAACCACCTCCTCCACCCCCTGATAATTACTGCAGCATGAAGTTATATTGGTTGATACAAATGCTGATTGGCCCTTGTTTCAGACCAGGCAAAGACAGTACAGGCTCAAGGCAGCAGCGGTACGTCTACCTGTCCATATCCCAGAGAACATAGGGGCATCCTTTCCTCAGCAGTGCCAGACGTGTTGTTGCTTGCGCAGCTGCTGCAAATATCTTGCGCGCAGCTGTGTCTAGATGAAGTAGGAGCTGCATCCATCCAGCAATGGCCACCGCAACACGCCGCTCATGCCTCAAGCTTGCATTCAAGCGCATGTCTATGCACTCAAAATGGGTTGCACACAAGGACGACTCAAACCACACAGCACCAAATCTGCATGTACACCAGATGTTGCAAGCCACTCTGGCAAAGCAGGTAATGTAACAACAAGTAACACAGCGCTGAAACAGTGGCATGAGCAGCAGGGCTACCTACCGCAACTCACTTCCAACAACTTCGCATGTTGCCATTGGCATGAAAGATCGCAGGTATAGCTCATTGGACTCGTCCCTCACTTCTCTCATCTTGCTCATGCAGTATCTGGCAATTTTTAATTCATTGGGCCCTCCACTGGCTTGAACTCCAGAATGCCAACCTCGGTAATGCCCTGAACAGAGACAGCCAGAGGCAAAGCATCACTGTGATAATTTTATAGTGAAGCAGCATGCATTCTGCACAGGCAATTGATGTGGGTGATGCCCTGGACAAAGACAACCAGTGGCAAAGCATCGCCGTGATGACCTTGTAGGCAGCATTCTGCAAAGGCAATTGATGTCTGTACACTTACGGTGATATGTCCATCTGACTCTGTGTCACAGCGCACACGGAGGTTGTGTGCTCTGAAAGCATCCCTACCCAGACCATGCTCCGCAGATTTCAATGATTGCAAATTTGCACTCTGCAAGCTTTTCTCATAAGGCCAATACAGGGGCAGCACCTGCATATATGGCAAGACCTTTACCACGGAGGACTGGCATGCCAGTTGCATTAGTCACAGTGGAGCTCAAGCAGGCTGCACCTTTCTCAGGTCATGATACAAGCACCAATCTGTCTCTGTGAGCTTGTATGCTTCAAAATGCCTGAGTGTGTCTTGATACTTCCCAAAGGCCTCACAGACCAAAGGTACTGGCAAACAGCGCTTCTGGCAACGTCCATTGACTGCTAGCGGGTCACCTGGCTTGAACTCGCCAGCTACCTATGTCACAACAATAGTTGAGCTCAGCATTCACAAGGCAAGGCAACTTGCAGCACATGCAGCCTTACCCTTTGTTCGTCACGCCCAATAACGGTCTGCAGCTGAGCTTTAGCTGGTGTGAAATTTTTGCCTCTGGAGTAGTCTGGTGCAATGTTATGTTGTGCATTACTTTTGTGAATCATGCTCCCTGCCTTTGCCAATGTCTGCTCCCCAGTCTGACTCTTCCTGTTTATAGACTAACAGCCACTGGTGGACTTCAGGACAATACAACCCTTAAGCTCAAGCGCCGCATGCAAAGCATAGCATCGGCTCCATTTTCTGTTGGCAAGAAAATTGCGGTTGGTGTATACCGCTCTCTGTGCTGCTGTGGATCCCACCACAATGTCATGGTAAGCAAAGCCTCACAGAACCATCACATGCAGTTTGTATGTATAAGACGTCCTGTTGCGGCAAGTGTTCTAATCAGGGCAGTCTCGCCTGCGCATACTTGCCCCTACTGTCACAAAGCCATGCTGCTATGATAAAACATAATATTGCACCTTGCAAGGTTTGTATTGAAACCTCACGCCCCTCTGACGTTTTGAACAGCGCTTCTTGCTTCATGCAGGATATAATCTTGACACTTTCTCAAACGCCTTCAGCATCTTTACTTGATGTGTAGCTGTCTGTTTGCTGGTGATAGTGCAATGTGGTTTCAGCAGACTTGTGCCTTCTTGCAGGCTGATGACACAGAGGGCGCACCTCTGCTTGCTGAAGCCGCAGCTGTGGCGCTATCATCACCGCCCAGCCAAGTCATCACCAAAGACGAGGTACACACAACAAAGTTTCTTGGCTCCTGTGACCACCGTCTCAAAATGTACTCTGCAAGACTGGTATGGGATGTTTGTGTGTGCTATCCGTGTTCCAGCAAGGGTCATCGTTAGCATCAAATGCCATTTAGGTTCCACTTTGCTGCAACAAAACAATCACATGGATGGCGTGGGACAGATGAGTCCCAGCATTGCAACAGTCCATGTTGCATGCTCTAGGGCGGGCATCACAAGGGGTCATACATTAGACTGAACAGACACAGGATATCTAGATGCATCCAAATCTGACGACAGAAGAACCCGTTATGGTCATGTATATGTGTATTGCGCACCTCCGACCAGCCTATCACGCTCGACACTTCAGCAGACAACATGATTGTGTGTGCGTGTACCTGCAGGCCAGATTGGCAAGGAAGGAGTGGGTGAAGAAGCAAGCAGCCGCCCACCTGGCTCGCTCAACAGCTGCACACACAACCAACATGCTTCAGGGCTGGAACCACATTGCAGCTCTGCAAAAGCATAACATGTCTGCAACAGCAAATGCAAGTGCCTTGCAGTGCTGTGCTGTGTGCTTGCAAGGGCTCAGGTGTTGTGTATAGCCAACACACATCCAAGCCTATTCAGGACAGATCTTGTCTGCAGCATTAGGCATTGGCTGCAGCATCAGCACTGCTTCAGCAAGTGTGCCGTCCACATTCATACGCTGCATCAGAGCTCTGACGTCTCTGTGTATGACCTACGGCACGAGCAACAAGGGTTACATTGTGATTTTGGTCAAAGCTGTAGGAGATGTTAATCGAGTGGTAGTCAATCTGTCTTGCTAAGCACCATTACACCTGCAGTGAACATCTAAGACATGGTGAATGCTGACATGTGCTCTCTCTTCTCTTGCAGGCTTGCCATCACAGCCATGTTGCAGCGCCGCCAGCAGCACAGCACAGCACAGCTCAGGCCTTTGCTGAGTGGCAGCTATACGTTGCAGCTAGAAATGACATGAGGTCCATTTCTGCAAGGTTGGCAGAACAGATCAGGCTCAACACTTTGAAGCATCACTTGGCTGCGTGGTGGCAGGAATGTCAACAGCAGCAGGCCAGGCTGTATACAGCCAGGCAGCAGGTGCTGCAGAACACAGCTGCAAGAGTTTTGCAGCACTGGAAAGTGCTGCCTCTTGGCTGACTGTCTGTACATGATTCTATGCCAAGTGTACCTGTAGATGCATATCTGTGTGACAACCATTCAGTACCACACAACATCATCACACTGGCAAGATGTGTTGATGCCAAATCCATGTGTTGCACATGGAGAGCATCTGCAACATGCTGATGCTTGTGGCTACCACTGGTTTCTGTCACATGATGATTGGGATGTCTAGCTGCCTTGTGCTTGCATCTCCTTGCTGACTGTCATTTGAGTCAGTGACGGGCTCAAAAGCTTACTGCATTTAAAAGTTCGCTGACAGCAACTTCTGTGCAGATTGTTGTTGAGGCAAAGCAGGGGGAGAGGGTGCAGGCAGCAGCCGCCCTTGCAGCCGTGAAGAGGGTCAAGCTGGCCCAGGCGTTTGCAGTATGTCGGCAATACTGCAGAGGCAGCCAGGTATGATGCCTTGCCCTGTAAGTTGACTGCTTGACTTTGTAAATCAGTTACTCCACTCTCCACAGCACTGCTGTTGTGCTGCAGTCATGCAAGCTTGAGATAGCTGCATCAAGTCACCTTGTTTCAGCAAGGATCATGTGTAGAACCACTTGTGGGTCCCCAGGGCACTGTCTTGCAGCAGTGACTTTAGGGCAAGTCGCACTGCAGAAACATGACTCAACTGCTTTGCAGATGCTCCAGCGCACACAGTCACAGTGGGCGCCACAAGGAGCACATGTTCAGGCAGTCCTGACATATCAACATTGTACATCACAAAGTCTTTTGTACTGTCAACAAGCTTTTAACAATCTGGTCTTCTGTAATGAACAGGAGTTGAGGGAGGCTGGTGCAGTCATCATGGCAAAGAGGAGGACCAGGTTGCTGGGCTACAGCCTACTGACCCTGCAGAGGTATGCTGCCAAGCAGGCCAGCAAGAGGCACCAGATGTGCCGCGCCCACCTCTTCCACCGCCTCCGTGTGCTGCTGGAAGCATTTGCTGCCTGGCGCTCCTTCCTGCAGGTAAGGTTCCCCTTTGTCTGATGATTGGCAGCAGACTTGCATTGTTTCATAGGCATGAGAGTACAGTGTCCTGTGTTGGTGTCCTGCTACATCACCATGGTGGAGGTAACAGGTTTGCACCTGCCATATCACTCTGCTTTGTGACCAGTTGTGTCATGCTTTGCTGATTAGTAAGCCGCTGTTGGCAGATGGCACTGGCTGTGCTTCTGCGATGTAGGGTACAGCCATTGCATGCGCCATGTCTGCAACACCCTTTGTTCTCTTGCATTTCCCCTTGATTTGCAGCAATGTGACAATTTGTTGTGCCATGGGCCAGTGAATGCGTCGCCTGATTGACAGTACATTGCATGCGTGAACCTTTTGAAAGTTTCTGTGACTTCTGTTGGTCTGACAGGTAAAACTCGCATGCTGTGGCATGCATCACAGGAAGCATGATTGGCAGTATGAGTCTGGTTAGACAAATTGCTTCATCATCTGGTGTGCTCGTCACATACTGCTGACAACAATGGCTGCTTTGATCACGACCGGAGGGCGCGTTTCAATGCTTTTGTGGCCAAGAGGAAGGCCTACTTGGTGCGCTGCAGCCTGCTCACCCTGCAGGGCCATGCTGACAACAGGAAGCTGCTGGTGCGCAAGGCACAGCACTTCAACAGGCTGAATGTGGTGCGGGAGGGCCTCATCTGCTGGCGCCTGCACCACCTGCAAGTAAGTGATCCCCTGCTCCGAGTAGAGGCAAGTGCTGTAGGCTCACCCTACAGCATGCCGTCTTGCACTGGCATGCGCTTCTACAGCTATGACCTGTATTGATCTTTGCGTCTTTCTCCTTGAGCACCTTCTGATTTTTGATCTTTGAGCAGTTTGACATTGATTTGCTTGTGATCTGAACATTGCATTGCACCCTGTTATGGTGAGGTAGACAGTGGGCTGTGTGCTGTGATTATTTGCTGCATTGTGCTTATTGGCCAGTAGGCCAGATCATCTGCTATCCCACCATGGACACAAGGGGTCGCTGACAGTGTCTTCATCACAGAGAGTAGTATGAGAAGCATCGCTTCCAGTGCACATACTGTTAGGTTGTTGACAGGCTTGTCAAGACATATGCAGTGACTCAAAGATACAAGAGCCTCCTACTGTGTGACACTGTCAACCTCTGCCTTGCAAGTCCTGTCTGCCCAGGCTATCAAGGACTGAGACTGCGCCTTTCTTTTGTGCAGCAAGCCAAAAGGAAGTTGGCTGACAAAGCACACCTGGCTCCTGTCTCCATCTCTGCAGCGACGCCACCTGACCCATCAGCTTCTTTCAGGCCCCTGCCTCCACTGCTGTCAAGAGCCCCTCGCCTGCCGGACCTGGCAAAGCGGGGTTCCCCAGCCCCTGTCAGACCCACCCCCCTCTTCAAGAGTGCATCTGCCAGTGACTACACCATCTCAGCTGCTGCCAGCTCTGGACAGACACTGCATAGGTCTGTGTCAGACAAGCAGCGGAGCGGCAGCGGGGCTCATAAGGTGTTCAGGGCGTACCATGCAGCAGGGCTTGGATCCAGCAGTGACATGACAGCAGCCACATCCCAGGTTGTGCTGGACAAGTCTGTAGGACCATTGCAGTCAAGTGGTGGGCGTAGTGGCGTCATAATGAGGCAAGATCAGGTTTGGGAGACTCAGCAGGGGTCTGGTGTGTCAGCGATGCTGGACAAGGCAGTTGCCAGCAGGGAGCCCAGCTTCAGTCAGACTCAGGGCTCACCACCTCCCGCTGATGCACTCAGTCACAACTCAGGCCTGAAACCAGAGGCAGGACCAGGCAGCCTCGCAGCTGCAGATGGCCTTCTGGATGAGGCCCAGCAGCTGCAGCAGAAGGCTGCCCTTGCCCAACACAGCCCTAGCTTTCTGTCACAGCAGGACAGTGGTACAGCAGAGCTGTATGACAGCATGCTGGGGCCCATGTATGAGCAGCTTGGAGTTGAGTCAGGCAGGGATATTTTGCCGCAAGGCTGCTGCGTACTGCCAGCAGTGCAAGCAGCAGCACCTTCAGCAGCAGCAGCAGTGCAGAGCAGAGAAGGCCAGCAGGCATCACGGCCCAGTACATGTCTGCTGCCAAGGCCTCTATGCAGAAGCTGTCAATTGACATGCAGACCAGGGCCGGTGCTGCGGCTGAAGCTTTTGCAGATGGATCATTTGCAGACACGATGGTGCAGAAGCAGCAGGCTTTCCTGCAGCGCGCTTCCAACTCTGATGCAGCAGCTGTAGCAGACAGGCTCTCCTTCTTTCCAGCAGTCTCTGTGCATGCACAGAAGTCTGCCAGATGTGCAATTCTGCATGACAAGTTTAATTTGCCATCGCTCCCTGTGTTACAAGTACAAGCAGGCTGCAATCTTGTCAAGCATGGCATTAGTCATACGATGTGGTTTGAGTAGCAAGGAGGTCAAAGCGTTGACGCGTGCGGCAAAGCGCTGCAGCGTGCGTGTAGCGAGTGGTCAAGCTCTTCCAAGTTCATGACATATCCAAGACGTATAAACCCGAGCGTATGATCAGCGCGCTACTTGCGAATAGCTGCTCCCTGCATGCCTGCTTCACGAAGACGGACGTCTCACGTCCTTCACATGCCTGCTTGGCGAAGGCGGACATCTCACGTCCTCGATGTCTGCCGGTAACACGCCGCTCAGATTTGCAGAATACTTGCCTGAAAGCACTTGACGTTGAACGACACAGCGGCCGAAGCCTCGCAGCTGCGTTGCTGGCCACCGTGCTCCTTGCCTCTCCTGCCTTTGCCAAGGCACCTTCCTCAGAATACATCAGCGTCCAAGACAGGGTTCGCCAGCGAGCGCCGTTGCAAAGAAAGCAGTCTGGATACAACACCTCAAGTGATGCAGCACCTGATCTTCAAGCAAAAATGCCGAGTGTCCTTCAGCAGGCAGGGCAATCATGTAGCTCCTTGTCGTCCACAGCTTGCAGGGGTACTCTGTACCCCAAATCTGTACTCACCTACAGGTAGCTGAAGTAAGACAGCTGTCTGCAGCAGCGCAGGAGGCTACAGCATGTGAGGATTATGAGCAGGTAGACCAGTGCCACAGTGACAAAGTCATGTATCGCCATTGCATACGGTGACCCTTTATCGCTTTGTCTTCAACTTATTTTGGTTGGTCACAGACAATACCAGTTACGTTGTTCATGTCCATGCCTTCTGCAAGGGCCACTCTTCATTGCTTTTCCTCTATCTGCAGGCCCTGCACACCTATAGCTACATCACTCACACATATCCTGATCTGGCAATAGTACAATATGCCAGGATCAAGCATGCTCTCCTGCTTTATCAAGCAGGCAAGACTACGGACGCTGTGCTAGAAATGGCAGGGGAGGAGGAAGAGCTGCGAGGCAATGCCGAAGTCCATGCTGCACTTGCTGCAATGCTTTACTCAGAGTCTCCCAAACAAATAGACAGGGCCGAGACACAGTGGGAGATTGCTAGGGAGTTCGACGAGCGATTTTCAAATCTTGATTGGGTCAAGCAAGAAAAGCATTGGCCCCCTGCCATGCAGACTGCCCTGGGCAATTTCTTAAACTTGAAATAGCAGAAAGTCAACTGCTCAGCAGCAAGGTGTACAAGTGCCCCCCTAAAGACTAGTACGCAAACACTGCTGGCTTGCTTGCATGGTGCCAATGGGAGATTCCAGCAAGCAAACCAAAGCAAGAGACGCCACATGAATTGTACACTGACCGATAGCAGCTGTGAACACACTTGTGTTCAATACAGCTGCAGTTGATAGGCTGCTTTTGCATAGGGCCCCTCAGAAATCTGCATCAATCCACTCACATGATGATGTTTCTCCTGTTTCAATTATCTCTCTTGCTGCACAACAGTGAACTGACAGCCATGGAACGGTGGCTTATGAAAGTATTGTCTTGAGAGTTCATTTGACACAGGTCAAAAAATAAGCAGGCACTTCTCTTATGCTCAGGCACACACCAAAGTAATGTACAGTGCTGCATAAAGTACGCAACCACCTGTGAAACTGTCTGCACTCCTTCACATGCAGAAAACCTTGCCACAGCAAATTACTAAAAGTACGGGATACAAGGCATCCTTAGCATCCATCAGGCAATTGTTGGCACAGCTCCCCATTGGTTGGCATGCTCAGCCACAAGCAAGCTGCATCGTGCAATGCTTCTAGCCTGCATCGCCGATCCCTTGCTTTCCCCAGCTGTAGTAGCTGTGAATCGGTTGACTGAGCAGCCTCCCACTCCTGCTGCATGGCTAACAGCCAATGAGCCCTGCGCAAGTGCTCTCCAATCATGCACTCAACATGTATAATACAGCTACAATGTGTATCAAGCAGAGCACTTCTACAATGATGGCTCAATGTCTATTTATTGAAAGTCAATGCAAGCTGAAGACATGAATTTTGAGCTGTCTCTCCACTTTGCTGTCATGCGCAGCACATATGGTAACATCCTTGTCAACCATGCACTGACCTCATGACAGGTAGCCCCAACTGCAGCACGTCAGTGTCATTGACAGCCTCTGCTGCCGTGCACAATTCGATCAGCTTGTCAACAGCAACCTCAGCCTTGCTGTTTGTCTCTTCATCAGCATCGACCCTTGCAGCTGCAGCACGCTTGAGGTGCATGAACACACCAAAGACCTGCATGTGAAAGGCCAGCTGTGGCTTCTGTAAGCTGGCCTGCAGATTTGTTTCAGGCAATGTCCTAAAGACATGCCTGACCCAAGTGTCATGCATAGCATGTGTAGGTGTCTGGGTCGAACAATTTCACCAAACAATCTGATACTGGATCAAGTTTGTTCTAGACTGTCTTGATGCCTTGCACATTTGACCTTTGTCTTCTTCTATATGTGATCAGACTTGCTGGCTGGCTAAAGCATTGTAATCTCTCTCTCTCTCTCTCTCTCTGGATATAAAGTGAATGCCCAAATGGCTGGACGCACAAAGTGTCTGCAAAGCAAGAATCAGCGCAAAAGATGTAAACGGAGGCACACCTGATCTGTCTGCACCAGTCGTTGTGCAGCACTGGAAGCAGTACAGCGATTCTTGAAGACATGCTCAACATCAGCCACTTCATTGTCACTGCTGCGCAAGCGTTTGGTGCCTGCAAAGTAAGTTGGCAGGTCAGCGTACATACAAAAGCTGCTTGATGTGGTGCCCTTGTTGGAATTGAGCAATCTTTGCGCATCTCAGCTGAAAGCAACGTCACGCTACCTGACAAACATTGCCCAACTCCCAAGCGGCACATGCAGAACAGTGCAGAGTCTGCTCATGCATGTACAGAGTTGGATCACTTTGCAGCATGCGTGTCAACTTTTGCAACAGCCTCATGTTTTTGCAAGCATTGTCAAAGGCTATGCACATCTTGTTGAGAAAACCACAGCCAGAACAACGGGGTGAGACAACACTTGTGCATCACACACCTAGCATTGCTGGAGTGTGTAAATGTTACTACTATTATCCTGAATAGCATGTTACTATCCATATGGTGATGATTACAACAATAGGGAATCAAGCCAGGCAAAGTTCACCTTGTGATGGGCCTGAGCCAGCACATTGGGTAGTCTGCTGCTGCTGACACAGCTGCTGTGCTAAAGGCATCAACCCACCTCCCATATTGGCCACTGCTGCCCACGAGGAGGTGCTTGGCTGAGTTGCCTTCTTGTAGCGCCTCTGACTGGCAGGCTTTGCCTTGACCTTACCTTGCTCACTGGCAATTGCTTGTGCAGAGGGACACTGACTGGGAGCTCCTCTCCACTGTGTGCTGGTGTTGCTGGTGGAGGGCTGCTGGGGAATGCCCTGAGGCGTACAGCCCTCTTGAGCTTGTAGCTGCTGCACACGGCCTAAGCAGGTTTGTTTGACCGAGTGCTGATCAAGGACAGGACCACAGCTGCTGGCACCTGAATGCAGAACAGCAGGAGTCAGTCATGCGAGTTTTCCTAATCAAGCGCAGAGGCACATCAATCAAGCAGGGCAAAACAATGTCCCTGGTCAGAAGCAAAAACCTCTGTGGCCATTTCACTCTTGGATCACAGTGAGCTGGCAGTATGTGGTGTACCTCGGAGGATTCTAGTCAAGCAACAGGGGTCTGTAACACGCTACTCAGCACATTTCAGTAGAAATGAAGTCTTTGCATGAGGTGGCCTACTTGCAGCAGCATCTGAGCTTGTCAAGGCCAAACAGGCACTGCCATGCATCAGAGCTTGGGCTTGCTGGGCTGCAACATCCATATCTGCCTTCCTTAGAGCCTGTTGCACTTCCCCAACAACGACATCCATATACTCTCGAGAGAAGTGGGCGTCAGCAGAATCAGGCTGGCGTTCCTTTCTGCATGCCTTGCCCGCTGCTTGACGTGACTGCTTGGTAGCACGAAGTTGCAGGTCCATGAGCACTGGCAGAGCATCCTGCAAAAGCACAAAGCAGCGGGGTCTGCATGATTGCAATGACCACATCTCTGTTTTGGACTTGCTTGTCACGTATGCTGATGATGTCCATGACATCTGTCACAAACTGATCATGCACGCATTGCATGCTTGGCCAAGCTGTGCCTGATCAACTTGACCATTGATGTAACAAGCCAGCTGTAGGAGGCCATGCCAAATTACAGCAGAACCCTCAGATTACCTGCACAGCTGGTGTTTCATTATGCACACACTCTTGTAGATGCCAAGCAGCCCACTCAGCACAATATATGAGACATGCTAAGACACGCATATTAACAAGTTATACCTGCAAGGCTATGAGGCCATCGACTATGGTGAGATGCGCATTCCAGCACAAGTCCTCAAGGTTGCTGTTGACAGCGTCCAACATCTTTTCCACGGCACGCACCAGGAGGACTTCCATGCTGCAGCATCTGTGTGCCACGTCAGCCTGCCTGTCAAGCTCTTCAGGAGTGCAAGCCTGTCCCTGCAGCAGTGACAGGGCGCAGCCCACTTGAGCCACAGAACAGATCACCACCAGATAAAAGCTCACTGACAGTAGCTAACACATAGTGCTTGCTGACACATAGACCGCATCGCATTTCTGTGGTTGTGAGTGGGTCTTGAGAAAGCAAAGAGTGACACACAGGCCACGTTAAAAAGGATGCCTGCAATCTGTCCAGATTGCTGCCCATCTCCAGCGGTAAGCTACAGCATGCACAGCTACTACGCTCAATTGCAGCTGCAGTGTTGCGAGGATCTCTGTTGCAGGGCACGGTGCCCCATGGCAAAGACAATCACCATTGTGAATGACCACATCTGATGCCATACACTGCCAACGCACAGCCCAGCAGCCTCTTTTTTGACATCCATATGGTACTCATGCTGGAGAGTGGAAATGTGTAATGCTGCTGAACAGATGTGCTCCTTGGCACGGCAGATCATGCTTGCAAAGAAACCCACCTTCATCTCATCAGCCCAAGGGCGTGACCAAGTCCCAGTGCAGCGTGGGTCCAAAGGCCCATCAATGGTGCAGGGCTCCAGCATGGCATAGGGGGTGGCCACCCAGGTGTCAGCCCCATCGTCTGGGGAGCCTGCCTCCACCCCTGCCTTTGCCATGCTGCCTACCAGCTTCTCCAGCAAGTAGGCGCTGCTCAGCTCTGAGTCTAGGTGCCAATCATTGCATGACGCCTGCATGTACAGGCCTCAGGTCAGTAAGTTGGAAGGCTTTCTGGTGCCGTTGTTGCACAGGACCTTGATTGCATTGCAGGACAGCAGTGTGACGATGGCTGGCCCAGAGCATAGATTGTACTTACGACGCCATGCACTGGAAGTGATGTGCGAATCAATTCAACAGAGTTTCTGGCACAAACGCAGCCTGTGGGCGGCCCAGAGGCAGTGCACATCATTGTAAACAATCAGGCAGCAAAGATGGGGTCCTTTCTGGGACTGGCTGGATGTTTCAGCCTGAAGCTGAGATCACATCACTGTGATTGTTTGGTGCAGGGACCACCAAGTCATGCAGGGCAGGGCCAGAGCAGCAGACCCACCTTGAGGGCTGGAGGGTCAGCGCTGGCATTGGAGAAGGACAGGAAGCAGTGGCATGACTGCTCTGGCAGCTCCACCATCTCAGCATAGGGCTTGTC
>JAABUK010005269.1_pt1 | contig 20345 bp, 18 predicted proteins | sample 5559141 | NCBI WGS metagenome assembly JAABUK01 (sample SAMN10711869, study PRJNA513367) | rock metagenome | isolation source: Antarctica rocks | place: Antarctica: Victoria Land, Pudding Butte nord | collected 2016-01-03 | reverse complement strand
AGACCAGTAACTACTCCGTATCCGGTGATAAACTCGGCCCAGATGACGCATGAGTAAACAAAAGCTGGTGCCCTTTCAGAGGCGTAGTAGATGCCATGCCATGCCATGCCATGGAAATAGAAGTGGAAGTGGAAATAGGAATAGGAGTGGGAATGGAAAGTGGAAATAGGAATGTCTAAATACTGGGCAAAGGTCGTCGTCCTCACAAAGGATCGTTGGGCGTGGGCATGGGGTTTTTGGTATAGGTACAGCTAGTTGAGCAACACGGCGCCGTGGCATACCATGGCGATACAATTCTTTCAGAATTAGTTGATGTGCCCCTATTTATTCATAGCGTTGACTGTCTCAACGGTGGAGCTGTTGCAACACTGTAAAGTATACAGAATAACGTCTCCGCGTCGCTGTCCACGAGCGTTCTGCTTCTCGAGTCCGGACCAGCCTGGAAGCTCTTTCTTCCTCTTTCTTCCTCTTTCTTCCTCTTTCTTCCTCTTTCTTCCTCCTCCTCCTCCTCCTATCTCACAGTCCTCACTCCGCCTCCCTGACAATCTCAGGATGAGGCCGCACCGGCACGCCATGCACCCTCACGCGGTACAAGCAAGTATTCTCCGCGCCCCAATTGGTAGTAGCCCTAAAGACCACCTTCTTCATCCAGAATTCATCCCTGTTCGCCTGATTAAACTCCAACCGAAAGATCTGGATATATTTCCCTTCCTCCTGATTAGCCACAGCGTCGTATTTCAGCCTCCCCAGAAGCCCGAGCTGAGGGTACCACTCCACGTCCTTGAGGGCATGCGGACCCATCTGCAGGGCTGCAAACTGGATTTGATTGAGATGGCTGAAGTCGCCCCAGACTTCGATGTCTTTGGGGGCGGAGCCGGGGGAGGGAGTGGTTTTGAGGGGGAAGTGTTCGATGACGACTTCGTCGGGGAAGAGGTCGTGGCCGAGGTTGATGGCGAGCTGGGTGTAGCGACCTTCTTTGCCGTCCATGGTCTGGTCTGCCGGGTCATTGGGGCGGCGGGTTGAGGCGGCGCACCAGCAGTCGCCGACTTCGGCCCACGGATTGAGGGCTTCGATGGCAGGGCGGGATTGGTATTTCCTTATGCCGGCGCTGCCGAGGAGGAGGCGCTGGTAGAAGGGGAAATGTTTGGTTTTGGTGGGGGAGGTGAGGTAGGGGTCTGTGATTGCGCCGAGGCCGCGGGAGGCGTAGTTGATCCGCTTGAAGATCGGCGATAGGGAGGATGAGTGCCAGGGTGATTTAGATGAGGCGGTGGCTTGAGAGGCTTTTGCATCAGCTAATTTGCTTTGAAGGTCTGATTGGTGCTTGAGAAGTTCGGATTGGCGCTCGGAAAGGTCGTTGATGGTTGCTGACGCAACTGATTGTTGAGCCTGCATATCCTTGACCAGTGTCTCTTGATGGTAGACTTTCTGGATGAAACGGTCGATTTGTAAGACGGAGGCGCGTGTGTGAGGTGTGTCTGCTTCCGTTGTGTTCCCTCCTGACCATCGTGGTACAGAGGAGTATCGGCAGATCGCGTTGACACGATGATGCCACGGCCGAGAGGGCTCAACAGACCAAGGGGTCTCGCAGTACCAGTCACAGACGAGATATAGCATGACGAAGCCAAAGCCCCAGAACAAGAAAAGTAGACTAACAGCCGCAAAACCCTTATAGCAGCTAGACACGAAATCTGCGAAGCTATAGTCGGTGACATACAACAGTATACGGTCCCACAACCTGAGGAAGAAGTCGCGGAAACGTGCGACGTACCACAAGAACCTGTCCCACGCATCAATTGGAGGCTGGACTGTGGCTCGGACGCCATGTACACGTTCGTGTGTATACGTTTGGTCGAAGCGGATTACGTCGGGCATGCTAGACTGTTCATAGTGATTTCGTGGGGGAGGCGACAGTGTAACACGATCGAGAGAAGGGTGGGAGTCGGAGTCAAGAGACGATTTAGCGGGAGAGTCGGCTTCGGCTTGAGAATCGTGGTCGGGTTGAGGACTGGCTCCTCGAGAATTAGGTTCTTCTGGAATATCTTGAAGCCACTCCACTGTCTTGTCTCTTGACAATTCCTGTCGATGTCGAGAAGGTTGCGGGACGGGGGTCTGATCCAAATCGACCGAACTTTCCCTAGATTCGCGGTCTGAAGATCGCCTAAGAGCTCGCGCAGCACGAGCCTCAGCAGCCGTCATGCCATATTTGTCGGCTTCTGCCCGTTGCGCTTGAAAGTTTTTCTCAGCTTCCAAGATACCTGCATCCAAAGTTTCAGCCATTTGCTCAATAGTCATCTTCTTCCGCGCCACCAATTGCTGGGGCAGAAGTTTCGTGACCGCAGAGCCATATGCAAATGATTGCTCCGCTTCGATGTCGGGAAGTGGAGTGCTCTCAAGGGCGGTTGTTCTACCTGGAGTGTTGCCCTGGATAGGGGGTCCGCCGCCTGCAAGCGCACGAGTTCTGACTGGTGTGGAACTCGCAGCGCGTTTTCCACGTCGTGGAGGCATGATGATGATGAATGGCGACAGGAAACTCTAAGCTGTTGCGTCAGTTCTGAAATGTAAAAGTCAGTGCATTGATCACAACGGACCCTCTGCGATTCCTTTTCTTGGAGGTACGTCGACCAGCGACGTCGCGGCTGAATAGGAAAGGATATGTGGAAGGAAATGTAAATGATAAACTGATTGAAGGGCCACCCGTGCCTGGAATTTGAAACTGATGTTGAGGGTACGTGAGCAATTGCAAATGCGCCGAAAGACGCGATATTTATAGCAGGCAAGATCTCCAAGATGTGGTGGATGGTAGTGAATACATGGACACTCAATGCGAACAATAGGGACAATAGGGACAATAGAGGGTGAGGGCCTTGAACAGGAGCACCCCTTTCCACTTTGAGAGACACGAAGAAATTTACGGTGTTCACTCACCATCGAAGCTGCTTCGCCCACCCACCGCCCCAAAATCTGGAAGACAACAATGAGCCTGAGCAGGCCTATGAGATTCGGTAAAGTAAACGGCCGCGCCGCACAGAGATGGCGAATCTCAGCTGCTTTTTGGTCCAGTCGTCGAGGTCCGACTCTATGAAGCGGCCCAGATTGCTTCCGATGAGTTCATGCGCCACAGAGAACCAACCTATCTCACCACGGTAGACATCGATGAGGTTGCCAGAGTTATGCCCACGATGACGGAAGCCGCCTTTTGAACAGTCAATTACCCAGAGCTGCTTCAGCCGGAGCCCGTCAGTCACACGTCCGTGCTTCCCTTGAATACAAAGTGTTCTGGGATTTGCTGTCCTGGTACTTCGCCTCGTTGCGCCAAGGAGCTGATCGGGGGATGGTCTCGTACTCGGCGACTGCGTAACTTCAGCTTGCGACGTATTCTACAGCTGTGGTCATTAGATGGGTGTCGATGTCGATGTCGATGTCGATGTCGATGTCGATGTCGACGAGCGATCGATGATGGACTCGAAGTCTTTGTTGTGACAAGCGCGTTCCTGGAGCAATGGACGCATTCCGCTAGGTTGAAAGATGCGCCGGTGAATCTTTGTTCCGCTGAGCCTCGATTCTGGTCGTGGCCCCACCTCGAGCTCCTCAATGCCCTTCGCCTATCCAGTAACATTGGACTGCCCGTCATGTTGCTGCCATAACACGCGGATGGAAATGTGTCTTGGCCTCTGTTATGCTCTTCATAGCGTCGACTATCCTGTTGATGGATGATTATGTCTTCGATCATGATGTGAGCAGACTCATGTAATACAATATCCAGAATACCACGGACGCCTTGCTAACCAGTCAAATATAGCCATCCCCCTATGCCTCATACATGTTTAATGCTGGCCCTACCTCTGCACTTCCACGTCCTTAGTTTGTGCGTCGGCTCCCCTATCCTGTCTCTCGACGTCCGTGTTCTGTGCCTCAAGGTCCTTCAAAGGCCCCTCCTCACAATCACAAAATTCCTCGTCGTCGAAGACCTCTTCCTCGCTCATAACCCGCCTCTCTATTTGACCTTCACTGTGCAGACTGTCCTCCTTGTCTTGCCCCTCATTACGTCCACTGTAGTCACCAGCGCGTTTGCTGCCGTTGGGAATGTGGAATCTGCGATCGACTCTGACGGCGATGTAGAGATAGGACACAATCACCTCGATCACAAAATTGAAGAAATAGTAGCACCATCTGGCATTGTACCAAGCCGGGTGAGCGCGGGGTCGAGGTGGCATCCATGCTGATCCGCACCTAAAACCAGCGCCAAGGCAGAGAAGAATGGTGCTTGCCAGTAGAATGCGAACCTTGGTCCGCCAGCGACCAATGCCAAATTTCTCCACACGGCTCTTGCGCGGAACAATTAGTCCGAAGACGACCATGGGCAGCGGAAGGAAAGCAATGAAAGTCAGGTATGTCGCTGCAGCAAGCTGTATGTCTCGATCGATCCGGTGGGTGTTGTTGTTGAGCGTGTAGAAGCTCTGCACCAAGGAGGTGATTACCATGGCAAGCACGAGAACAACGAGACCATAGAAGACCTTGAAGGCGATCGATAGTGCTTTATGCCACCCGAAATAAGGATGAGCTGCTCGAATGATCCGCTGTGCAAAGATGAGGTTGATGATGAAGAGGAGGAGGACTCCAGCGCTGGTGAAGATTTGGGCAGCAATTGCCACTCGGATGTTTGTTGGTCGCGTTGCCCAGACGATGCGCATGACCATCGTGGTGATTCGCGCCATGGAGAAACCAAAGCTCAATCCTGACATGAGGAACTTGTGGCCTTTCCTCCTGTTGAGTTGCAATATCGTCATGTGCCCGACGGCGGAACCGATGAAGAGGAGAAGGAAGATGGCAGATATGGGAACATCGACGCGTACGGTTGGCACACCGCCCGTCAAGGCCCCTGGAGGGGGGTATGGTGGTTCGGACGGAGGCGCCGGCCCCGATGAAGACATGCTCTGCTCTATCTTAGCTTTAGGGAAGACCAAGGGAGGAGAGTTACTGACGCCGGGCTGGGCAGACATGATGTCAGTTTCGCCGCCGTGATATTGTACCCGCGGTAAATATGAGCAGATGCGTAGAGGAGTTCAGGGTCCTAAGCTGCAGAGAGCTCAGATGGCGCACGCAGTTGAATTGATGGCTTCGGTATTTCGGGTGATGAGGAGAAATGGGTTTCTATCGTAGACCTAGGTCAGGTCGCTATGAGGAAGCTTTCGATATGGGTTTCACAAGCAGTAGCAGAAAAGAACAGCGGAAGGAGGGGGGGGCGACATGAGCGTCGCACGCCAGACGGCTTTCCGAGCTTCATTTCGTACGCAGATGGAACAGTGACAGGTTGATGCATCGGTTCTGCCGGAAAGGGGACGAGAGGGAGGGTGAAGGGGAGGGAGGGAGGAGGACCTCTCGGTCTTTCGGTGGCGGACGTCCGACTTTCCGATCGCACAGAGATGATCATGCTTCGTCAAGCCTTCACCGTGGGGATCCGTGCTCATGCTTGGACTGGCCTGTGCAACGGCTCAACTCGGGGTCTCCCTTTAACTCCCCGGGTCTCCCTGGGCGCTCACTTCGTACATCGGTTGGCAAAGAGAGCGACCGGCGATGCAGGTGGGAAGGCTCGGAATGTCGTTGCGCCCGACTGCACGCATACCCAATGCGGGTTGGCACGCTTTATGAGAACCGTTGGGTATGTACGCGAGCCACCACTCCCCGAACTGCAATCCCTGTGCTCCCCGGCAGCTGGCTCATGCCATGCTGTGTGGCTCACCTGTCAATCTCGATGCCGTTCGTAGATCGTACCTAACATTACCGCACAAGCTCATCTGACGACATGGTACAGCTTCCGGCACATGGTCCAGGCAGTAGCAGACTCTGTCTCCTCCGTCGCGCAAGCTGATCTAGACTAAAGGAGGGAAACAATGCGTGACACGCTCAAACCTCCCATAGCCCATCGTCAGCGCCGATCCTCTTATTCCATGCCTGGCCCTTCTGCCCATGCCCGATAAGCCAAGGTTTGCTGCCGTTGGCAAAGGCGTTCGCGTACGCCATGCCCCATCTTTCTTCAACCTCCATCAGGACCGCCTTCTGCGGCTGCGCATAAGGCGGTGGTGGTACCTTTGATTTCGGCCTCCTGCCCCGCGGTGCACCGGTGCCACCTCTGCCGTTCTTTGGTGGAGCCTTCATAGAAGTCATAGAAGGATCTTCCCTCAAGACCTCTTTGACGATATCCTTCAACTCTGCATCGTCTTTGGTGATTTGCGCCCTGAGCAAACGCAGATCTGTGCTTGAATTGAGTGTGCTCATCACGGTAGGCCGAGACGTGTAATGGAATTTTTCCAAATCGATTTCTCTGCCGTCTTTTGGATCTGTGCTAGCATCGAGATGGGCTTCTTCACCTTTGGCTAGTAGCTGTTGGATGTCGAGACTCTCACCGTGCGGGATCTTCTGCGGATGACTTGGTGTGATGCAGTCCATGTTGACCTCCTTCCTCAGAACATGATCGATGTCCACGGCAGAAAAGTACGCGCAGCTTTGTGGTAAGTCATCGATACCCATTTGCTGGCTGAACATGGCTCTGGTCCACACATTCGCGACTTGCAGCGCCATCGCAGCTTTGTATCTGTCCTCGGATTTAACAAGATATCGGATCTCATCATGCACGGTGATAGCGAGACGCGCGTCGAGGTCAAATCGGCGAATGAGGTAGTCCATGCTGATGATGAGAAGATGGAGATAGTCAACTCCGCTGGATTGGATGGCCCAGTTGATGCGGGAGGTCATGAAGGAACCTTTGTTGATGAACCGCCGCATCAGTGCTTCGGTGATGCCAGCGCCAAGCACGGGCGTGCGAGGTCTTTCTTGCTCAGCAAATTCTTCGAGTTTGTTGAAGACGAAGGATTCCGTTCCGCCTCGCCAAAACCCGGATGATGCTAGAACCTTACGAGTTGTCTTGGTGCCTTTCGTCTCCTTGTAAAGCTTTGATGCGATGGCGTTGGTTTCGTTCTCAGACAACGTAGGGTTGAATTGTCGGAGCAGGGTGGCGGCAAACTTCAGGCCAGCGCCATAAATGCGGCCGTAGTTGAACACCTTCGCATCGTTACGGCTGATGCCCAAGATCTTCGCGGTCTTCGAATGTAGATCAGTGCCAGCTGCTTTTGTGCCCTCGAGCGTCATGAAGCCGATAGCATTTCCACCATGGAGTTGGAAGTGGGCATCTCCAACCAGGGAAGCAATCCAGAGCTCTTGAGAATCAACATCTGCACCAACAAAGGAGTATCCAGGTGGAGCTTTGACCATCGCTTTCAGCTCGGAACCAACGCGGTTTTCTTTGGCATTGGATGCTGTGAGCCAGGTGTTCTCGACCGCACGACGGGTAATGGTTCCCATAGGGATGATTTGAGGCAAAATGTAACCTTGCTGGGACTTACCAGCCAATGCAGGCTCTCTGTCAGCATCTTTGACCACAATTTGGGAGCAAATTCTGTCACGAGCCGAAATCCAGTATGAGCACGATGCGTTCATCTCCAACGCTTCTTTAGCTAGAGCAAATTGGGATGACAGGGTGCCCGCTTCGAAATATTGAAGATATCCTTTGGCCAATGGAGAAGCACACCTGGCTGTCGGGCCATCTTTGTGAGGAAGCTTGAAGTAGACACGTCGCTGATCGTCTCGAAGGACAGGATTTTTCTCCTCTGACATGTCGCATTTTGTCACTGGAGAATGTTCATATTTGTATGATTCCATATAAGGAACCTGAAATGTCCAGCCATGCAGATCAGACCAGACCAGAGGGTAACCATCCCATGCCAATTTAAGGAGGAGAGGCGCAATTCGGGTTCGCACCGTCAGACTGATGGATGAAGCATTGGACATGAAAAGGTCCTTGTACCACTTCGGCATGCCCGGCTTCTTCTGTCGCGCCGCCGGCTTGGGTTCCTCCCCCTTTTTCTTGGGCTTGTTCATCTTGATTTCCTGGCCAGACCAGTCCAGCTGTCTGAGCCATGGGTCCTTCTCAAAGATTTCTGGCTTTTCCTTCACCTCAAGAGCACCATCAGAGAGCTGTAACAAGCGTTTTTCAACATCTTCCAGACGCTTCTGGTATGTCGATTCGGCACGCTGCAAGTATTGATCCCATGAATCATCCACAGGTAGGATTACTGAAGACAGATGTCTTAGTGCTCCAAAGCTGACGGGGTGTGGGCATGTCTCAAGAAAATTGGGAAAGACTTTGGTATAGACTCGATGTGTGATTGCGACATCAGCTGCGCAGTAGTCAAGAAGCTCGTCCAGCTTCTCACAAATACCGTCACGGTCCAATTCGCCAAAATAATCCCGTTGAGCTTTATCAATAGTGACACCACAGTGAAACTTGGCAACGTCGCGCAGCGAGTTGATGGAGCTTCTTCCAACCCAAAGCTCCTCCTCTTCCTCGCTCAGCATCCTATTGTCAAGAATTGTGTTCAGCTCGTGCAGGTTGCCGTCACCAGCTATTCTTTCTCTCAGCGCTCTGTTTTTCTGATGCTTCATCCAGGTAGGTCGTTGCTGAGAGCACATGCCGTTCACAGCGACATGTAAGGACATTGTGTCGACGAAGAAATTCTTGGACTGCTCAATGTTGTATTCTTCACGTACTCGCGCACGATCGTATCCGATGTTGTGACCGACCACAATTCGAGGCTTCGAAATGTCCCCCAACGGAATCAATTGTCGGTCATTGTCTGTTTCACCGAGAAGCCATGGAGATAGCCAGGCGTACCATGAAGTTGGACTGGCTGCGCACGCCATCACTGCGAACGAGCTCTCTTTCCACATAACTTCTGTATCGAACGAGAGCATCTCCTCTTGCGGCACATCAACAAATTCTGTGGAGCCATCGCTATTGTATTTGGTCCAACCACTTCTTCGCAGCCATTTTCGTGGTCTTTGTGGTAGATCTGACTTGGCGAAGTCCTTCGCATATTGCAAATATGGTTCCGAAGCATCCATCCCCAACTTGTAGAAATGTTCGTCCAACGTCTGGCCCTCAACCCGGGGTAGGTCAAAAGCAATCGGTCCCAAGTCATCTTGATTCCTGCCATATAAATCGTGTCGCGTAAGATGGTCCTTAGACAGCTCAACAAGAGAGGAGGGAGGAGCACTAGATCGACCGCCGAATACTTGAGGATGAACATAGCTACTTAATTGTTGTACGCCAATGTCATTATAACGAGCGTTGGCCGATACTGCTGCATTGTCAGCTTTGGCTTCAATCTGGCGAATGCTTCTGGCGTACTTGACAGGCTCTTTTCTTTGCGACTGGATTCCGCTAAGTCTGTGTCCACGTCTGTTGTATAATGTCGCTTGAGTCGCGTAGCAGCTCGCGCGGCGAAATAGGGTCTTAATCTGAATTTCTGGGCTGTGCGTACGTAGCCGCGTGCACACTGGGCGCTGGTCGGTGGCCAGAGCATTGTTTGGCAAGCACTTGTCATTGAAGCATTGTGTGGAATGGAGGTGGTGGCGTAGAGACGAAAAATGACTCTTCGACATCAACTCAGGAGCTTGGTCAGACAGTTCAACTGATTGATGGAGTGTGCATCAGGGTCCAGACTGAAGCAAGCCACTCTCGTCCCAAAGCTGTCGCTTCCAACCTGCACCATTTCGATATCCTTGATCCATGGCACCGTGATGAAAAGGAGGGAATCTTATCCATGGCTATGACTATGGATATCAGCTTAGACTATGGTGCCTGGGCCGGCGATGATGGAGATACCACAGAAAGCAGAACCTCTCGCAAGGCGTCGCCTACCATCTATCCCGCAGGTCAAGCAGATCAGTTTCAGCAACACAGCACCTCACAGAGGCACGAGACACAGCAACCCTCTGCTCTCTCATTATCAGACCCTTTCTCGGACTCTGGTGAGAGTGTCTATGATCAAGACCTCCTCGACGCCGAGATGAACAACGCTTCTTCCGCAAACACTTCACATAACCTTTCTCATCCACCGAATACGCCTCGCGGCAGTGAAGGCAGAAATTTCCTCAACTCTGTGCGAATCCAGATCTACGATTCTCCCCTTATTGATCTCACAGAATCTCCACCACAACCTTCGCTCAACTCGTCAGAGCAATCAACCATGCCACCTACACTTCGAAACCATGCCCAGTCGAGGAGGCCACCGCCAGCCTCTCCACCGTCACTCCACACAGAAGAGCGTTCTCGAAAACGGCGACGGCTATCTGAAAGATCTGCTGTTGCCGAATTACAGGAGCAATCCACAAACAATGAACCAGAAATTGAAGCCGTCGACCTGACCGAAGTCAACGACGAGTCAGACCTCTCAAAAGCAATCTCAAAACAGCAACAAGATGCAGTCCAATCGCAAATGAAGGACAATCAGGGCGATGACACAGGCCGAACGCCATTAAGCTCGTACAAATGTCCAATTTGCATGGACACACCAGAGGACGCAACAAGTACAGTATGCGGTAAGCAACTCCCAACCTTCCCCCCACCCCCGCAATCAGACACCCCACATACTAATGCTGAGCTCCTCTTCCAGGCCACCTCTTCTGCCACAAATGCATCATCGACACCCTCCGCTTCAGCCAACAACTACAACGCCGCGACGACGCCAGAAACAGCAGAGCCAAAGGCACCTGTCCCGTCTGCCGTAAGCCCCTAGCACGAAAAGACGAACCGGGAATCCGGCGCACCCTCGTCCCGCTCGAGATTAAGCTTTCTACGAGGAGGAATCTAAAGGGGAAGGGGGTTGTGGGAAGAAATGGTGAGAGGCAGGGATTGGGTTCTTCCGTGCCGGGCCGGTTGAGGGCGAAGACGGAGAGGGAGAGCTCGGCGGATATGTGGCGGGATCTGACGACGTTGGAGCATGGTTAGCTCGGGTCTTGAGCTGGCTTGCAGGATGGCGCCGTGGTTGAGGTATTCCATTGAGCCTTTTCAGCATAGCGCATAAACGAAATAAACGGGGGAAAGTGGCATGGCCTGTTCTATTCAATACCTTGATATCCCACCAGCCTTCACACACACGAAAGGTCAAACGCCCTCGTTTAATTCCGCTCGGCGCTCACGGCCAATCCAATTATAAGCCAGGGCATGTAAGTTAGTTATTTAGTCCAGCCAGGGCTCAGAAGCTCTTGTGCACCTCCTCGATCTGAAAAAGCCGGAGGAGAATGACCAAGTCAGGCAGGCAGGTAGGTAGGTAGGTAGGTAGGTAGATAGGTAGATAGATAGTTATCCTACATTCCCTCTTCTTACCTCTCTGAGGAAACAACAGGGCGGGAAGGAAAAAGGGAGGATCTAAGTGAGCTAGCTACCTTATCTTCCTGTGTTCCTGGTAGATTCTCCCCATATGAATGGCTGAGCCGTACTGTGATATCATTGTCATACTGTATCACTAAGATACCTACCCCAGCTATCTAAACCGGCTGACTGATATTTCGTGAGTTCAGGTGTAATCACCCCTCCAGCGTGTTCCTGCGACTCCTGACCCCCATTCCCATTCCCGTTCCTATTCCCGAGTCAATCCCCCCCCCAACGCCGTCCCACAAGCCGCCTCCGCCTCCGCCTCCGCCCTTTCCCCCTTCATCCCGCGAATTGACCATAGCTGCCCCCTTCCTCCCCAAGATCGTCTCAATAGCCCCCGCTAGTGCCGCGGGGTCGTATTTCAACCCCTTCACGACCATTTTCCCATCTGGACCCATCTCCTCGATCTTACGACCGTAGAGTTTCAAGGTGTCGATTCCGATCTGGCGGAGGAGGGGGGCGTCAACGTGGGGGGTTTGGGGCCCGGTGAGGTGGATCAGGTGGGTTATGTAGGTTGAGTGGATTGGTTTTGTTTTTGGTTCTTGTTTCAGAGTTTGGTTGGGGGTAGATGTGCTGGTATTTAATATCGTAGCTTGTGCTGCTGGATCCTCATGCCGAGAAAGCGGCGGTGAGGCCTCCCGGCTGCTGCTCCAAATCAGCCCTCTACTCTCTTCGCCAGCCCTTACAATAGCTTCCACAAAATCCAGCGCCGTGAACGGGTCACCGCTTGGACCGACTTCCCGGTCCAAGCTCCCATTCAAGATCAAAATCTTCGTCCGAGCAGCAGGAGACTTGCGTATCGCGTCTCCGACGCCCCTGAGCACGACGCTGGGAATGATAGATGTGTAGAGGGAGCCGATGCTGTAGATGATAGCTTGGGCGGAACGGATTGCTTCACGGACTCGGGGGTTGGGAGGTGGGGAGATTTCCTGGCCGTAGGGGTTGATGTACCAGACGCGCTCGATGCGGGAGGGGAGGTCGTCGTTGGCGGAGGAGGATGAAGAGGTGGGATTGTAGGATTTGGAGAATCTGATGTTGGGTTTGCGGAGGGTGGGGAGACTGCCGGGGAGGTTGGCGTCTTCCTCTTGTTCCGCTTCTGTTTCGAATCGAAATCTCGTTTCGTGGCCGCTGTCAGCTGATGCTACTGCTTCGTCATCGGTGGGGATGGCTTCTGGGTCACCCAGACTGAGACGGCTGCGGCGGCTTTTGCTGCCGGGGGAGAGAGGTGAGGATGGGATCTCGAGAGCGGTGGCCTCAGACGGGTGCGAGATGCTGTTTTGGCCTACGATGACGGAACCGTCGGCGAGACCAGCGGCGATGTGGTGTGTGAAGTTGCTGTTTATGGCTGGAATGACCCGAACCAAATCGTCGGGAACGCCGCATATACTGCCGAGAAGGTAGATTGCGGATTCAAAGCTTCCGCTGAAAATGCGGGCGCCGGTTAGGAACAGGTTTCCGACACTGGCGGAGGTGAAGTCGAAGGTTGAGATGGGTGGACGGGAGCGTTTGAGGATCTCGAGGTTGAGGAGATTGAAGAAGGAACGGATTAATTGTTTCTTGGAGGACGGGATTAAGGACCAGAGTTTTGAAGTGCCCGAGACCAGGCTTTGCCATTCCGCAGAGGCGGCGTGAGAAGAGATGGAGGATAGGCGGTGGTTGAAAAGGTTGGCAATGGCAGTGCGTTCGGTAGATCTTGGATGGGTAGGTATGAGACGGACGAGACGACCTGATGGTATCATGAGACTTCATCTCCTCGGTTGGAGTACTCAGGCTCAGCAATCATACTTCTCACATCTCCTATGCCTGGTCCGCCGAAGACTCGTATCAACTCCGACGAGGAGCCTCCATTATCGCTGATGGGAATGATGTAGCTGAGAGCGCAGTTCTTGCTCTCCCTAACAGAATTGAAAACATCGACAAGATTGTTGGCAGCACTGCCTCCAGAGAAAACAACTATGCCCCGATTCATGGACACGGAAAAGCAGGCTTAATCACTTGCGTGTGGATATCTCTGATTTGCTTCGGACCGGAAAGAAAGCAGGGTTGATGAACGCGCACATTTAATGTGGAAAGACGGGACTACCATTTGGTTTCCAAAGCACGAGAGTCAGCCGTTTCCCATGCGGACATGTTTGACGGTTACATTGATGATCAATTAAGATTCCCTTTCCAGAAGAACAAATGTCTCCAACATTGGAAGCACATCGCCAACGGCCGAGCAATAGACAATAACCATCGGTCCCAAAAAACGCTTATCATACACTTCGCTTCATTGGTGCTTTCCAAAAGGATCATAAGAACCAGCATCGTTTGCGGCATCACATTCTCCGAGGCTTTTAAGAGTCGTGGATAGGCGAACAATCAATCACTTCTCTCCCCTCCGTTTCCTTCCCCTGACAATCAACCCCCGATCTACCTGCCTAAGGGTCCACCTCGAGATCTTATCCCGCATCAGAAACAGCATCGTCGTCACGACTGCGGGGACGGCAATCCGCCAGAAATACGAGTCATCGTGATCCAGCGCATTGAAAGTGTGGAAATTCATCCCAAAGTATCCACAAAGAAAGGTGAGAGGAAGGAAGAGACAAGTAACGAGGGTAAGTTGGCGCATGCTCTCATTTTGGTAGGCACCAATGGTGTTGAAGATGAGGTCGACAAGCTTATCTGCGGAACGGCGCATCTGGTCATAGCTGTCCGTGATGAGGATGCAATGGTCCTCGACATCGCCAAGATAGGTCTGCGTAAGTGGTGTGATGGTGACGCCAGTTTTGAATTGCTGGGGGAAGACCTTTGGGGATTGAGGACCTGGAGCGGGGAGAGGAGCGTCAGCTTTGTGGCCCTTGAGCGCTGCAACGACGGTGGTGATCGGCTGAACGGCATTGCGGAGGACGGCGATTTCGGAGGTGAGAATGTAGAGGCGTTTAGCTTGGCTGATGTCGGGGCCGGTGAGGACATCTAACTCGAGGCCGCCGAGGGCGTCCTGGTAGGCACCGCTGACTTCGAGCGACAGGTCGATGATGGCGTCGATGATGGCTTGAAGCACCATGCTAGCGTCGCAGGATTGGCGAAGGATGGTTCCAGGGGATTTCAGGCGGCGTATGATGGGGTCTTCAATGGCTTTGGCTGAGGCTTCGAAGAAGGAGGTGACGGTATTATCATCGTTGAGAAATATGGAGACTTGCTCCATGATGACTTTGAAGTTCTTCGGCTTCAGTACCGCATTTCGCTCCATGTAGTCCACACGGTCTTGGTTGGCGCCAGCATGATAGCGTTGGAGAGTTCGTGCAGTATGGGTAGGGACGTCCGGATTGGTCATGGCGAGCCCCTTGGCTGAGTTGAGCTCATTCGGATTCGGCGTATGTTTCTTCTTTCGATTGCCCAATATGTCGTTCCAAAAGTCCCAGATCACTCCATTTCTGCGCTTCTTCTTGGACTTCTTTTTCGGCTTCGTCTCGTCCTCTTTGCTTCGTCTCCCCATTTTCCTCCAATGGGGTTTCTCGTCTTCGCTGCTGTTCGACTCACTAGAGGAGTCATGGAGATTGTGAAGTTCCTCTAGTTTCTGCAATGCGATGATGATAAACGTGTGATCATTATACCAGTCCACCTTTGACCTGTTCCGAGTGTTCATCAAATCCTCGACAGCAAGTCTATGCAGGCCTTTGTGATTCCCGAGTACCCTAATTACGTCCCATGACAGCCCGTTGACGTTGATCCATCGACAAGTCACCCAGTCTCCCTTTGGACGACTAAGAAACTCTACAAACTCGTCGTTATCAAGTTCGTACATGTCCATCTTGTCTTGACTGAAGTCCACAATTGTAATCTCACAATGGGTGTTCAGCTCCTCAGCGTGTAATTCGTCTAGGCGGCTGCTGTGATCGTAGTGCGGTGCGGGATCTGAAGTATCAATCCCAGGCTCAAGACCAGGTTGCCATGCACTACGTGTCCCACCAAGATGCTCAGGCGCATACTTCGAAGTGTTGCTTCTGCCGCGCCTCCTCATAGACTTCCCGGATGCGTGAGAAAAGCCTGTGGCAGAGCGTTTTACGGATGTGATAGGCGTGCTGGCTTCATGGCTGCGCTTGGATGAATCCACTATCTGCACATGCAGATTCTCGGGGATTTCCTCGAGACGCGGAAAGGGAGTGGATTGAGCTTCAAGGTCGATATGCGACGGATGCGGAGCCCGAGGAACCTGAGTTTCACGTGCGCTGTTTGGTGGGGATAAGTGACTTTCGATCTGGTCTGCCATGTTGACTGCCGACGCCGCGCTACCTGGCAGATGGATAGAGAGAGATATACGAGTCTCGTCGAGTCGATTTTGGCATCGGTACACATAGACGAATCGAAGTCATCCCAAGGGAAGAAACGAAGCATGAATTGAGACAAAGGCGTCAGTCTATCTCTTCTAGCCCTAAGAAGTGAGAAGGAAAGGGGGTGCGTTGATTAAGGACAGGACTTTCTGTTACCCCCACTGCCGTTTGATGCCAGCGAGCCAGTGTGGGAGACGCCAGGTTTTGATTCGACCAATGTCTTGCCGCCGCCAGGGCTCGTTGCGCATGCCCCAGGGCCCGGCCGTCCACTGGGAGCTTGTGTCCAGTTAAGCTTTAGGACCATTAAGCTTAAATTCGGGGGCAGCGATGTAGAGCCTTGGCGAAGCCTTGGCGCTGCGGCCTCATTATTTCTGTATTTGCAACTTCTAGATTCAGTCATTACAACCACGACAACAAGGATACATTTTGCCTCCAATGAGCCCACAGCGATAAGTCGGAAGTAGTATGCTACTATCCACTGCCATTGCCACGCATGCAGAATCTGAGCTGCAATTGTCAATAGCCTCATCCTCGAGGGTTGACACTCCGTTTCCGCGTGAGCAAATGGGCTCAGACAGATCAATGGCGGTGTCCTCACCTCGGATTGTCGTTGGCCATCATCTTCAACGTGTGAAGGAACGAGGCCGTACAGTACAAGGACGAACGAGAGAACTGCGGCCAATTGCGAGGATCGCAGTTCATCCTTGCACCGCCACATCTGCTAAAGGCCACTGCCCCGTTACCATAGAAGAGTCACATTGTTCAGCTGAAGTCTGAGTATGAGGAGCGCTTGTCCTGATAAGATGCTCGTCGCACGCTTCAGCGAGAAGCCTCTTATGTAGCTGACAGTTCACCCTCTTTGAGTGTGCAGACGAACGCAATCTGTGTATCAAAGTGTCATTCTCGCTGTCCTCTTTCGTATCTCGTTGAGCATGATAAAAAGTACTCTTACCTTCGAAACTCTACATTTCCTGCCATGGCAGAAGCATTCTGCAGCCGCCATCGCTCAGTTTGTCGACTTAGGAGTCAAGGTGGTCAAGCGGCCCAAGCAATTTCACAGCGAAATAGATGATGTCCCAGAAGCATTTCGGTCTCTGATGACAGGATTGCCATTGGCAGTCAATACTTTCGAGCGAACCTTAGATCAAGCAGAAGGCGGCCACCTCTTGCAACCACGGAAGCCTTAACGCCTCTGGTAGAAGGTTGCTTGGACCAAGTCAGGTATCTTAAAGCTCAATTGGACAAGCTGCTACCATCCAAAGACGATAGTGGATGGGACTGGACATGGAAGGCTCTTCAGAGCATCAAGCAGAATAAAGATACACAAGAAAGTATGACCGAGCTTCATCAGCACGTGCTGTTACTGGCATATTATCAAGCGACCAATGCAGCGGAGTCCGGCCAGAAAGATGCTGCGCAACAACAATTGAAAAATGCTGCAAAGAAACCCGTCAAAGTGAAGCCTAAGCTAAAGCAACGGACGGTCAATAAGCCTGAGGCTTTGCCCGAGGTGATACATTCGAATCCATTTGGAACCAGCACAATTAACGGGTTTAGGTACCTCCCAGCTTTCAATGGACACCTCTTTATGAAGCATCTGAAGACTGATGAAGCCCTGGCCAGGGGCCTTCTGGCACAAGGAGCCGACGTCAACGCGATCCATAGCACTGGCTGCACACCGTTACTCACCGCATCAAGGCGGAAACACGATAAGATCGTCTCACTGCTACTTGACCACGGAGCCCGCATCAACGCTGTGGACAATACGCAGGCGAGCTCATTATGTGGTGCAGCTCTTTGGGGTAATGTGTCCACGGTGAAGCTACTGCTTGATCGTGGGGCGCGGATCAATCCGTACAACAACGTTGGGCGCTCTGCACTACTTGAGGCTACCACAAATCGTCCAGATGGAAAAGACGCGGCGAAATAAGACACGGGGAAGAAGGACGCGGGGGAGAAGGACACGGGGAAGAAGGACACGGGGAAAGAGACACAACTGGAAAAGCTGCTTCTTGATAGGAGCGCCAACATCAATGTCGTCAATAAACACGGATGGACCCCATTGCACTATGCTGCTAAGGATGGAAGGAAGTCGACGTGCAAATTGTTGCTGGACAGAGGCGCAAATCCTGACCTCAAGAATCAGTCCGGTCTCACGCCCCTGGAAATTGCCACAAAAAACAGTCATGATCAGGTCATAAAGATATTCTCGCAGTATAAGAAAGCGAAAAGTCCAGTCATATTGCCCCAGCCGAAAGATCGATGGGAAAGACTGGAGAGGGATCATGTGAGGATAGTCTATAGGGAGTCAAAGAACAAACATTGATGAATATGGATGATTGAGTCTTGATACTTCTTTTCGAGCAATGTTGTGGCGCAAGCATGACTTGAAGCGGTTGGGCTTTGTACGAAAACGTCAAGTGGGTTGGTCTTGGACTGCGCTTCGGGCAGAAAACGCACAAATAGAAATCCATAACGAATTGACGAAGAACGTCTCGCATGTGCAGTTGTCTCTGGAATGAGAGCAGCACTCGAAAGATTGGTATGTTTTGAGAGTGGGACAATTGCGTCGCGATATAGGGAAGATGCGCGGAATGATCACCAGCGCCGGCTGTTCGGGGTCAGAATACGAAAAGCAAACAGCGAACATATAAAAAGGAACTAACCTATAGGCTGCGGCAACTTTCGGTGCTTTGCGTCTGTCTTTTTGATGACCCTTGTCCTTCTGCCGCTTCGGTCCTCCATCTACTTCAGCCGAGAACTCTCTCATGGACGGCTTTCGGCGAAGCCCTTGGTCGCTGTGACTTTCCGACGGTGATCGGTACTCTTCGCCTCTCGTAACTACGCCAGCGGTGTAGGTGGGGGTGGGTACATTTCTATTGCGTTCTCCCTGACTTAGCGCCAACTTCCACATTCCAGGATCAGGGGCGACAGACTGGACACGCTTGGCATATCCAGGCGAGTCCGTTAGAGTGCTTTGAGCACCGTAACTAGATAATCGGCGGGTACCAATTTCAGTATGATCAGAATGGGAATCATGACAGGTACTGGCAGGCGGAGTCTGCAAGCTGCTGGCAAAGTGACTGCCAGGGGGGGATCCACTGCCTCTATATCCTTCCCATTCTGCGTCATTGAAAGGGTTCGGTCGTTGTTCTTTGGTAGAATTGCTGTAAGAGAAATTAGCCATCGGCTCATGGGAAGATTGCAAAGATACTCACCTAGCACCAGGAAGCCCATGCAAATCACAGGCAGTCAGTGTCTCCCGGTCCTCTGAAGAAGCCGGTGTCGCAGGTACTATGGATCGCCGAACCGATGTCCGCACCGGTTTTGCAAAGCCTGTCACCCCGAGTGCGGCGAGTCTTTCTTCTTGCTCTCGCGCCTGTCGCTCATCCTCGGATTCTTGAGATTGACATGGCGTGGGAAGGCCATCACTAGGATCGAGGTGGTCTTCAGATTCTTGTGCGATATCTGGATATGCTGATTCTCCGAGATCATATTCTCTGAACATTTCACCTCCATGAGCTGTGTTTTCTCTGGTAGCGAGTATTTCACGACGTCTCGCTATCAGCTCGTCCTTTGAGATAGCTTCACCTTCTTCTACAGGCATTGCCAAAGCAGAGTCAACAACGTCTTCACCCTCCTCAAAACCTTCGAAAGAATTCCGCATGAAGTCTTCAGCACTGAGATTCCGAAAGTATCGAGAGACGGGTATTCCTGCTGGAAGACTCGCGGCAATGGGCAACCGCGCCACCAAGTCTTCGTCCCTCATAGTGCAAGGCAATGGCTCTGCAACAGGATTGGCAGGATGGGACACTGCAGAAACAAGTCAACGTCTTGCAGTCAAAAGATGTCGTGGATATTTTACCAAAATGTGTAGTTTCTTGCGATCTCTCAGAGTAGTCCAGGGCTCGCAGCTCCTCCCACCATGACTCTTCTTCTTGCTCTTCTTCCACATCACGCTTCGATACTTCCGACTGTTGAAATTCTTTGCGTCCGTCCTGCCATGACAGTGATGAAGCTTGCTCATCGCCAATTTTTTTTTGATGAGATTCCTGTGGATGTCTGTCAAAAGAGCCATGTCTGACTGACGGCGTTGAAGCTGGTAAGTGTTGCTGCTCGTGGGTCTGTGATGGAAACCCATGCGGTTTTTGACCACTGCTTGAGGAAGACATTGAACCTGTACGTTGAGAAGCCTGCACACCACTTTGGGTTGGCAATCCTTGTGAGCTCCACTGCTGACTATGATGATGAAATAGCGGAGTCGGCGGCCAAGTATGCTGCTGCCCTGGACCAGGCAGGTTGGTGTTTGCTGATACCGGAGTTGGTGGGCCGGCATACTGGTGCAAAGTGTGAGCGGATGGTGGATGAGTGAAGCCTTTTCGTGGAGCATGCAATTGCTGATTGTAAGGGACCGGATTAATTGGAGTGGGTGGAGCAGGGTATTTAGTAATAATAGAACCGCTGAATTTCTGCCGCTTGTAGGGTCTCTGGCTATTCATTAAACCACTATAGATTGTTCTCAGCCTCGATCTTGTTTTTGCAGGTTGAAACTACTTACGCAGGCACTTCGCGACGAGGCTCTGGACAGTTTTGAGCCCAGTGATCAGAGCCGCCACAATTGTAGCAGGCTTGATAAGGTAGTGCTGATGCAGAATCAGGACGTAAAACATTCTGCCTAGCAAACCCGAATTCGTATGGCTGACTGGTGGACCGTGCTTGTGGATAAGAATGATACTGATGTGACTGCTGTCCATTGTATG
>JAABUK010005268.1_pt1 | contig 20345 bp, 18 predicted proteins | sample 5559141 | NCBI WGS metagenome assembly JAABUK01 (sample SAMN10711869, study PRJNA513367) | rock metagenome | isolation source: Antarctica rocks | place: Antarctica: Victoria Land, Pudding Butte nord | collected 2016-01-03 | reverse complement strand
GTTTGGGTGAAGGGAGGATTGGGATTTGGATTGGGTTAAGAGGACGGGGACGGGGGAAGGTTTTGCCGGGGGTCTTGGCGGTGTACTAGTTCTATGGATGCTTCAAAAGATTAGGATGCTGCGAATAATACAACATCTTTTGGGGCAAGACGATTTGGTTTTCAACGTCAATGCCGTCCGTGACTGGATAGAGGCTGTTTCGGCTATCAAAGGCGTGACTTGGGGACAGACACGAGGGTAGGTTCCGTCCTCGGCGTACTCTGGTCTTTTCAGGCAGCGAAGTTTGAGCACGGAAAAGTACTTTGGACGCGTCAATCTAAAGACGGCTTATGCTGACCCTTCCGCGGGACGTTTTCAAATATACAGAAACCTGATCTGCTGCTGAATTCTGGGTCTGTTGCTACAAGTCCCAAAGGCTTCCTTCTAGTCAAGATGAAATATCGTAACGTATTACATTTGTTGGCCGCCTCTGCTGTCTTGTTACCTCCCCTCGTTGCTGTGTACAATCCTCAACTACCGATTATCCTTCCGACCCTCAACGTTACTTCCCCGGTAGGGGTAAGAACAATGGCACTGAAGGACCAGAATCGACTCGATCCCTTTACCAACAACACCCGGCACAGGGAGGTCATGCTGTCTCTATTCTTCCCAGTCGACCTTGACGCTTTCAAATATCAAGTTCAGCGACCCATGGCGAAGATCTCGGAAGCTTCTCTGATGCCGTACATGCCGCCCGCCACGGCCGCCGTTTACGATTCGGCGTTCGCAGAGTATGGCCTCCCCAATGGTACAATGTCAAGGATATTCACTCGGTGCTATCTTGACGCTCCAGCCTCCGCTCAGACCACGCACCCCCTCTTGATATTCTCACATGGCGGCGGCGCTTCCCGCTTCCTGTACACCACCACCATGGAGGAGCTCGCTCGGCGTGGCTACATTGTAGCGGCCGTTGATCACCCTTATGACGCCCTGGTTGTCGAGTTCCCTGATGGTCGACTGATTCATGCGCAAGGCAAGGAACTCGATAAAGAGCTGGTGGAGCTCTTGGTGGACACGAGGGCAAAGGACGTCACGTTCGTGCTTGACTACCTTCACTCGGTCCCTGAAGACTTTCCCGTAACCATCAACATCTCACATGTCATGGCATTCGGCCACTCACTCGGAGGCGCTACTGCTGCAGAAGCGATGTTGAATGACTCTCGTATCAAAGGCGGCATCAATTTCGATGGCAGATTGTTCGGATCAATGGAGGAGCCGAATGTCACGCTCTCCAGACCGTTCCTGCAATTCGCATCCGAATTCACGCCATCCAAGTCGTATTGGCATTGGGATCAAGCATGGCAGCATCTATCAGGGTGGAAGATGGAGCTGTCGCTCAACGGATCACGACATGCTAGTTTCTCGGACTTGCCCTTACTGGCTGAGGCGACTGGACTGAAAGAGAAGTTTGGGAAAGAGTACGAGACATTGTTAGGTACTGTCGACGGTCTGAGGGTTTTGGAGATTGTAGTGGCTTATGTGGATGCTTTCACAAAATACGTGTTCACAGGAAAGAACGGGACGTTACTGGACCCCCTTGGCAACGGGCAGTTTCCAGAGGTCAGGGTTGTGAGGCACGCATGATATTTGATTGTCAATTTGATGTTCTAGGCAGTTCTACAACGCCATGATCCTACAGCGCCACGAAGGATCAGCGGCGCATTCATGCGAGGAAGATGAGCCAACACGTGCGCAAACTTAATACAACGAAGGAGCAAAGACGCAGCCTTGCGGGCGAGTGGCACAAACGCATACTCATCCTTCCAACGCAGTGAGAGAAATTGGTCAGTATCTCTATCGACGACCGCACACAGTCAAGAGGGGCATTGCGAGGAATGGTGCTTTACCACAGGGTGATTGTCTCTCAAACAAACACCTCCGTGAAAATGGAAGGAGCAAAAGCTCAGCCTCGTGGTGGTTTGTGGGTGGAGCGAGGTCAAGTCAAAGCCTACAATACCAATTCAACAGTAGTTGGTATCGCAATCGACGGGTGTATGTCATCCTTCAACAATATGTTGCAGGACAGGATGAACGACCCACCTAAAACAAACACCTCCGCAAAGGCCCAAGACTCGAGGAGGCCGCAGCTTTGTGGATGATGGTTGCCGAACCCATCGTTCGTTCCTACGATACGGTATAGTGTCCACATGTTAGGCTATGACCAATCATGTAAATGTGGTATGGGAACATCGCTGCACCATATGGGATCGGGCGATCATGGTGCTTGTTGGATAGACTGCTCACTGACACGGGGCGTAGATAGGTCTTTGGGAGCATACAGGCCAGGGTGGCCACATCTGGAATGGTCAGGAGTGGATCACCATGTTGTCTGCCCTGACGGGTACCCATGATGACCGAGCGAGGACGTGTCCACTGAAGAAGACACCACGTAAACACTCAGATCTGCTGGGCTCTCTGCTGATGCACGATTTCACAAACTCTCGGAGTACCAAACGGAATGCCTGCGTAAGCTCCATCACATTGTCCCGTCATCATGTGGGCTAAGATCTGATTTCAGCCAAACGAAGGCAAGAAGCCACAATCACGGCCTCTTATTTAAGCCGCAAAGGCTGGTTTGCGGCATTTGTCTGCAGCAGTCACGCAAGCCACCAAGAGGGGAAGCCATGAGCATACGTACTACATACAGTACATCATGGACGAGTCTGCCTCACGGCCATCTTTCAGCTGTGTTGGTATCTCTTGGCAGTCATGAAAGCCTACGCTAAGGGCTGAGCCACGCTGGAAGAAGGCAAGCTCGCTCGCTAGGGCGACGCGAAGGATTCACGACCCCACTCTCTCCCCCCTCGACCTTCACTGCCGTCCTCCCCTCCCTCCCTTCGAAAGAGTCACAGATTGCCTCAGCTGGTAAAGGGCAGAATGCAGAGAGAGATCAAGCATTGATTGATGAATCACAAAGACTTGTGCTTCAGCTTGACTGTCACAGCGATCACGGCTTGTTGAGACCAACTGTGCACCGTCTTCCTCCCGTGATGTCGAACGTGAACATGGGGCAGTGCCAGGCCAAACGGCTCCTTGAATTGACAAATGGCCGCAGCCACCACATCTCAGACTGCAAAGCCACCACCGCCCCGACTGAAGAACCGTTCTGAGCAGGGTCGGTAGACGGAACGGGCAGAGGCAGGCAGCAATTGACCACTGAGAGGAGTCAGCTGGCCCTTAGTATGCGCGACCGGTAAGCGGATGGCCTGCAGCTTGAGCGCGATGGTGTGCATGGATGCCTATGACTCGAGGCTAGGCAGCTTTGGAAACAGGCATCGATTTATATTTCATACGTCAATTCCGTCCCATCCTCTCCCATCACTTCACAATACACCTCTGCTGTTCCCCTCGCTATCTCTGAGTCTCCGAAACAGAGATAAAACGGGTGTGTGCCCCAACAGCTTCGCCCTCCTCTTCCTTCCCTCCTTATCTCCAACAAGAACAACATCCTATCGAAACACTTCACTGTCTAACCAATCCTTTGCATCGCCATCAAGGATTCGGTGAAAACATATTCCAATACACATTTGCTATCAATATACGTTTCAAACATCTCACTGCCAATACATAAACCACCACCTGTGACCACTTCCAAGCTGTCTCCCCAGTACAGCAAGACAACCTACTACCACATCACTCCCCCACCACCGCTCAAATCGGCCTTGAAACGCTCTCAGAGCTTACCCACCAGAATGCCTTCAGCAACCAGCCCTCGCCAAGTAGGCTTCGCGCCCATTCCTGCAACCTACTCCCGTCTTCCCCACGACGACGAGCTCTACGTCATGAAGGCTTTTGCTCGACACGCCTCTCACTGCTCGGCCTGTGCCCACCCATACGAAGTGCACCGCAAGGGGGGCAGCCTCTGCTCCAAAGGCCACCAACGCGCCCTTGACGTCGCTCAATACGTCTTCAACAAGGCCGGCCAAGCATTCTCCGTCATCGACCTCGACGGCAATCGCCGAGTACAGATGGAAATCCCCGCCGACTGTGGCGTCGTGCGCGAACTACTCAAAGCTATGGAGCGCGGACTGCGGCTGCGAAGGAAAGTGCAGCCGATCAGCTACGACGCAAACTATCCCGTCCCCCCACGCATCATTCAGCCCAACCCCCCTCGACAACAGCAGTCCACTTCGGCAAGGGAGCCACGGTACATTCGCACACCGACACTGGAAACACCACTCCCGCCAGCAGCGCTCGTGCGCACGTACTCGCGACGGGAACGCGACAGACCTACCCATATTGGCCGGGGAAGCCTGTACGAATCTGATATGAAAGAGCAGCGACGGCAGAAGGAGCAGAGGCGGCAGTCGACATACTACAACGTCGGATCGCGGGGCGTGCTGCCCGTGCCTGCGAAGGATGATTCTTATTATGATTGAATCCCACGCCGGTATGAGATGAAACGAGATGAAATGAGGATCACGACCACGATCACAATCACACAATCTATCTAATGGATGGACGGAAGGCCATTGGGTCCCTTTTTGTAGGAGACTCCCTTGCGATGCGGTCCCAGGCAATAGCTTTGTCTCGGCGCTGGAGCATCCTCTTCGTCAAGGTTCTTCGGAGACGAAGTAATGGTTTGCGGTCTTCTAGCTGGTGTGGCAGCCGGGATCACGTACCCGAGCGTTGGCCCCAGTTTAGAAAGGAGATGGTGAGATAGAGAAGAATGTATGACGATGTATTGAAAGGAGAGAATTTTGCATTCAGCGGATTGTATGATCAATATCGAATAATTTCAGAACATCATCATAATTCTACCTCGCTTTCCATCCCATACCACATTGAACCTTCTCAATTGCCTATACTGCATCACATCTGCATCATACCTGCATCCCCCACCACAGAAAAAGCACAGTCCACCCAATCGCACGGCACGGCACCCCCAAACTTCCTCAGCCCAGCCCTAGCCCCACATGGACCACGCGTTCCGTCACCAGGCTGAAGCCGAGAATACAACAGTATTAACACGTTTCACGCGCGACAAGCGTGCGTATCTCAGCATCGATCTATGCTTCGACTTAAGTCAATAAAGAATGAAAAGAAAGGAAGATAGTCGGTTAGAAATCCTGAGGAATTCACTTGGGATATGTGTTCTAGGCTCTAACTACTGTTGCATGGTGTAGAAAGCCGGTGGTTACTGTGGTAAGAATTGAGTTTTGAGATGGAGATGTATGCCTGATTTGTGAATTGGAGGGGAAGGTTATGTTCAAGAAAGCGACTTTGAGACGCTAGCATATACTCTAATTTTATACAAGCATAATCTCGGTAATGTTCACGCTAGCTCAGACGCGTCTCTTAAGCTAAGGCTTGATGAGAGAACTTTCGCCGTCAACACATAAGTCTGGTCAAGATCATAACACACATGGCTTCTTCTGCAAGATCCCGGCCCTCTGCCACAAGCAATCGGCAAATTCGAGGACCCACACCACTTCCAACCTACCAACCCCTGCAAAACCCCTTGAACGAGTCCGCTCAACGCGCTCTTCAGAACCTACCCCGAGATCACATGCTCGATTCCCTCAAGCAAAAGCTCAAAGAGGCAAACAACCATTTGACCGCAGCAGCAGCCGATATCAATGACCGCTTACAGGTGCAGAACGTGGGTTACGAGAGGCAGAGAAAAAGATTGGAGAAGCAAGGCTCTCAGGACAGTAATGGTGAGCTCGATGCAAAAATAGCTGAGGTGAGAGCGCAGACCGATGAGATGACTGGAAGGTTGGAAGGTGGTGTCCGCAACATCATTGACGCTAGTGCTGAGGTTGAAAGCATGGAGAGAGCTTTGAAAGAACTTCAGGAGAACGTGAGGGAGGGGGGAGGCCGTGTGGTGCCTACGCAAAGTACACTCGGGGCCAGCTATGATAGGCCAGCTCGTGGTGGACGAAGACAAGGAACAGACTCAGATGACGAAGGGAGCGATTCCCAGGACGACACTGCTCAACTGATCTCAAAGGATGAAAGCGTCATTGAGGTTCTGAAGCGGAAGGTTGCAGATCAACATTCTGAATACCTAGCTATGTCAATGGCAAGGCGGTACGTCTTACAACAATGTCAAAGTCACTAGGGTTGTGCTGAAACGTTCCTGTACTAGGTATGCCCATCACAACGACTACGTCGGCTTCAAGAAGATCGTCCACGACGCCAAGTACCCAGACGACCAAGCACCACCAATGCCCAACGCATCGACCTGGTTCCCATCAGACTCCCCCGATCCCACAATGCCAAACACCCGCTCCGCAGTGGCAGGTGCAAACGACCCAATCGACGACGACGACGAAGACCTCGCCGTCGCCTCCGAACGTATCAGCATCAAATGCCCCCTCACCCTACTACCCATGCGGGACCCCGTAACCAGTCAAAAGTGCCCGCACAGTTTCGAGAAAGAAGCGATCCTCAGCATGATCGGCGCCAGCGACGTATGGGTCGGTGGCAGCGGCAGACGAGGAGACTGTCAGAAAGGAATGAAATGTCCTGTTTGCGAAGTGGTACGTCACCCGCACAACCCCTTTCACGTTCATCCTAACACGAAAGTCGCTACAGCTACTCACCGCACCCGACCTAAAAGAAAACCCCGTCCTCGTCCGCAAAATCAAACGCATCCAAGCCGCCCAGAACGAAGACTTCTCCGACGACGAAGATGCCAACAGGCCCGCAAAACCGTCGCTGTTCGGAGGGAGCAGATACCCCGAGGAAGTCAGCAGCTCCCCAATGGCTACCCGGACGCCTCGGTTGAAGAGCGAGCGACGAAGCTTGGCGCCTAGTCGTCAGAGCAGGCAGGTGTCTATGGTGCCGAATTCGCAGGCGGTTGGGTCGCAAGTGGTTAATCTTGAGGATGAAGATGAAGTGACGGATGAGTGAGCGGCAGGTATATGGTTCGTATATGAGGTTGGCAGTGATCACTCTCACGCAGTCACGCGGTGGACGATGCTCGAGGCAGACATTGTTACCTCCGTTGCTGACTACCCTGGTTCGTAATTGAGTGTTACGATTTCGCTACAAATATCACCCAGGATGGATATGCACCAGTCCTTAAACCAGCCAGCATCAGACTGCCCATGTGTAGCCTCTCCTCATGTCCAGCAAGTGATGTGGAGAAGTCGCCATTCAATCCACTCCCATCCCAATCCATAACCAAAAACTCCTTCGCTACCCAGCCAGAGCCATCCCGGGCATCGCTTCACCTCGTCAAAACACCCAGCCAATCAGCAACGATGAGTGTGATCATCCTATAATCCGACAAGTCAGCTAGTCTCAAAAGTGCAAATCCCAATGTCAAAGGAGGAAGCAGCAGAGGAAAACGCCCGACATACGCATGTGGCGCAATCCTAACATAATACGTCCCAAACCCACGATAGAACCTCAGCAGCCCTTCATCCTTAGCCACTTTCCGAAAACAATCCGCCATGCCTCTATACGGCAACGTCCCCCCGCCCCCCCTCTGCTGTTTCTGCAACCTAGTCTTAACAAAATCAAACGGCAAACTGAAAAAGCTAGCAAAGAACCCCGCAATCGCACTCGCAGTGAGCGTCTGCTGCATCCCCGACAGTCCCGTCTTCATCTTCAACTGACTCTTCGCCTCGGAGAAAAACGCCAACTGTCCGAAATTCAGCGCCATCGCCCTCACAATCGTAGGCGAGGCGCCATTCCACAACGCCCACACGCCCTCCGCCCTTGCGATCCGCGTCAGCGCATCAACGACACTCTTGTAATGCGCCCTCATAGCTTTCGGTTTGAGCCCGTCACTCTGCATACGGATGAGAGCCAGATCCGCCGGATTGCCGACACAAGCCGCAAGTCCGCCCGCGGTCAATCCAGCGGCTGCGCGTTCTTTGAAGCCGATACTACCGCCCGTAGTCTCCTTTCGCGCCTTCAGCGCCGTCATGAATTTGTCGAAGAAGCCCAGGCGTGCGGTCGTGTATACGGCTTGCCGTAGCAATCCAGCGCTCAGCCCGGTATACAAATCTCCGATCTTTCCCTGTGCGAGGATGTCTCTGGTGACGCTGAGAGGACTCGCTCGGGGGCCTGTTTTTATGCCTTCGCCTGCGAGTTGGAGTCGGACTTTTATCATGTCGATGGGCTGGATGGTGGCTGTGGCGGCCATGCCGGCGAGGCCGCCGTTGAGGAAGGGGAGGGCGGGGCGGATGTAGGGGTTTTGGAGGAGGGAGGATGCGGTGGGGGAGGTTTCTGAAGCGGGCTTTGTGAGGGCCGACGTGGTCGTTTCCGAGGCGGATTTGGCCGTTTCTACCGCTCTGGACATTTTGAGGGTACAGGGAATCCGCTGAACGTGAGGTGGGACGATGGCTCGTGGTAGAGTTCGGAAGGGATCAACGGTTCACTGAAATCTGCCCATATCGAACCAAGTCAGCGCACCGAAATCTTCGAAGCGGTGAGAGCGGCATTGACAGCGTACGAGGGATCCCCGATCTCCTCATTCACCGGACGGCACCCAGACTCCTCTCGGCGAAAGGGAACACGAAAAGGCAGGCACGACCTACAAATCCTCCAGCAATGAATACCCCCGCAGAGCCGCCTGTGCACTCGATGCGTTGAATACGTTGCTGTATCACATTAGCTCACAATTTTGAGTACCAACAATCAACACATTCAACACATGCGAAGATTCAAGCAAATGCAAAGTAAAAGCAAAAGCAAATCTAAATCCTGTACACTGAAGAAATACCATCAATGGTAGTTCCCTCGTGCCCCATGGCTTGCCCGAGGGCAGCCATTCAGGCTGAGTTGTTGAGTGCGGGGAAAGCGAAAAGCTGGCGGAGAGGGCGCGCTTGGTTTTTGGTGAGGTGGGGTGGGGTTAAGGGGGATGGGTGTATAATTTGCATAATCTGCATTATTTTATGAAATGTAAGATAAGGGGTTTATGCAGCGTATGCGTGCATAAGATACCTATGATTGAAGAGCGCACGAATAAGAGCACATTCTAGTGGCTGAGTGTCTGCTCTCTGAACAATTGCTTGTAGAGGGATTTGGAGATGAAAGATGATTTTGATATTACGGGATCCGTCTCGCTGAAATCGAGGAGCGTCTATCATATTCAATGTTTGATGTGTGATGTTTGGTAGCTAGCTCTATGGTCGTTGTTAAGCGGTGATTCTTTGGTTGTAGGTTTTCAAGGGCGGTGCTGATGTTGTACATGATATACGTGCATAAAGCATGGTAAGGTTACGAAGGTTGGGGAAAGAGGGAGTAAAAGACAAAGTGAGGAATATGGAGGAGGCTCGGTGGAAGGCTGATGTGAACCATTGCGGTGAGATGGAGTTCCCTGCTGGTCTGTATGGGCCCCCCTTTCTGTGGTCAGTTGCATCAATACATCCTTTGGAGATGGGATCGGTAAAGCATGCGATGCGTAATTGAATGAAGTTTCGAACGATGAGAGCCGTGTTTCTCATGCATTGGTAAAGTATATCCCCATCACCGTCTCTCACCACCATCGCTGTCATATCGATGCTAGGACTTGCAGATACGCCAAACGTCGAGCGAGGCCGTACGATGGTAGCCTTTCCTGATCCTGCGCTGTGACCTGCCAGCGACCCATCACAGCTCTATCTTTTCCGAGCACACAGGCTGTTGGTTCTCTTTCCTATTCTGCAAGCGTTTCATCCATTTGGAGCTCATGGATAGCAATAGAGATGGGCTAAGAGCCATGGTTTGCAGATCCGCCTTCTCCTGGTCATCCTCGCCGGGATTGATGGCTGCCCGCAGCATGGTGGAACTTATGGTAGCCTTTTTGTATTCGGGGTAGGCTGACCGATTGGCACGGACGAAACGCCAATGGATATCTGGGTTGTATATTTGGTGACACATCCAGACGTGCTCGCTGTCGTTCATGGTCGTAATTATAGCTTTTTTTATGGTATGGTCTCTTGGAATCAGCATTCAGAGCGGAAAGAGCAAGGCTGGGAGATGTGGACTCACCGCCTCTCTCCATAGCCCTACGATACTCCTCTGGCGCCTTCACTATCAAGATGGCCAACATCTTCTCGGCTTCCGCGCTGGCCTCCTCTTCCAATGCCTGCTCATTCAGTTCCAATCTCTTCCAAGGTGAGAAACCAACGAAAGTTCTCAGCTCTGTAATTTGATCGGGCAAGCCGGCTTCTCTTGACACATCGCAGACTAAAACTTGATTGAAGTCACTGCTGCGATACCTGTCGTCATAATCCCTCATGCTGTTATCCTCGAACAGGTCGATCCCATCCGGCCCAAACAAAGACACGTATTCAAGCTCGTAGCCTCCTGAACGTGCCTTCCTCTTCAAGTGGCCTCTCAGCGCCCCCAAGTGCTCGCTCGAGTCCTCGTATACCCACGCCCATTGGGGCAACCTTACGTCTCTCTTCCAAAGCTTTTGTCTTTCTTTTTTGCTAAATTTGATGGTCTCGTCGGTGTCTGCGAATTTCTTGTTTAAAGACTTGTCACTGGATGTCATGATGATCGCAGCTCGTATGTTCTGGCCACTGTGATCGAAAGCATATGTCAAGAGATTCAAATGTCCGACGTGGGGCGGATTGAAACTGCCACGAAGGACCATGATACGATTCGTTTGCCCTCGGACAAGTGTAGGCTGGCAAACCAACCACCCAAGCGGCTTGTTCCTGGGGTTGTTACCAGGATGCTCTTTTTGGCAGTCACGAACAAGCGTTGCAAGTGATGCTGTTGAGGAGAACTTGCCACCGTCGCAGACATGACACTCGACCATGTTCAACGACTTCCAATGCAAGGCTGATGATCGTGCTACATATGCGTAGGAACGTCCGCGATCTGGTCCTCTTATGTTTCTTGCGATACGGGCCCGGTTGACAAAGAGGTGACACGTCAAACTAGAAGTTCATGAGAAAAATTCGCATATTTATCGGAAGCTTAAAGTGTAAAGATGTTTGAAAACATCAACCCTTGTTCGGCTTCACATCAAACTCACAGTATTGATTCGAAATGTTTGTAGCATTCACTCCGAGCTTAGGCACCCGTAGCGTTTCATTGCCGATTTGCCTCAATTAGGTTCCGCCAACACATGCCATTGCCCAGGAGCATCTGGTCGTTTCCAAAGCCACGGAATATGCTGCAAAACGATTCGGGAGGCTCAAGCAAGCTGAGCAACTTGATCATGTCCTGGATCCTAGCACTCCATTTCGCGATCAAAAGTAACAATGTGGGACTTTTCTTCCGGGGCAAGAGCGATCTCTCTGCGATTTCTCGGTGGATATGAGGACAGGAATTCGATATTAAAAGATCACTTGTGCTGTCGTACTCATCATTGCAGACCTGGAAGATTTCGCTTCTGTGAGGACTGACTTTTTGAGCATGTTGCCGGTCCGGTCTTTCGTCTGTATATATTATCAATTGATCTTTCGTAGTCACGTATGGCTCCACTTTAGCCGTTACTTAGTGTGATACACATCTTTCGGAAGCCAGATCGATGAACGACTATCAGCAATGGCGATTGAATTGGAACAGATCATTGAACCCTGCCCAGCGGGCCACCTTACAGTCCGTCTTCAAGAATCGAAGCAGATCTGTACGAATTTCTGAATTGATGTGAAGATTTCATCCTCGAGTGAGCTAAGGTACTGCCTTAATCTTAGCGTGAAACCTGAGCGTCTGCCCTACCACCTACGCCTACCAAAAAAGAACACCGCCACGACTGCCTTCCGACCCATTCGTGGCTACTCCCTACAATGTAGTGTCTACAACTTGTCATTCTGTTTTTCGGCGTGGATCTTGGCCTAGTATAGCCATGCGATGATCTGACGTGTCACTCTCAGCATCAGTCACAGTGTCAAAGGCGATCCATCGTCCCAGACAATGGCGTACACAGAAGACGAAGTCGAAAGGAGCCGTAATCAAACGCCAAATTAGTCGAGGCATTCACCGATGGCGCCCCATTGTTTTTGTTAGCACCTTGATTACATCCCATGTACTTTGGAACAATGGAGGCCTGTTGTTGTGGGTTCGAGGGAGAAAGGTTGGAGACAGCGATGGAGACTTTACGATGTATGAGGGCTCTTGCGAGAAGAGACTCCATTTTTCGATGGTCACTGATAGACATTGATGCGCTGAGTACCATTTTGCTGGGAGCACGTTCCGCTTGTATGCAAATATCGAGCGCCCCTATAAGACGAAATTAACAGATGCCACGCTCGTGGTACTTGGCTCGATGTTGGAGCTCCCAGTATCAGAGATTTACGACGGAGCAGCCGAGGGGAAGCGTCCCGTCAGCCCTTCAGGCCTCACCTCAAGTCCCCGTAGTCTGTTGTAAGCGAGCTGTCAAATTTACAGATTGTGCCGGCTGCCCCTGCCCATGTCAACGGTATCCAGATGAGGTCCATGACTTCACAGCCACCGAATCCTCATTTGGACGCTTGTTGTCATCTCCACGAAGCCTCGCTACTGTAAATTCGGCATGCGAGGTCTGAGTGAGCAGTGATGTGTACCGCGCAAAACCGCAAAATACAAGATAAATCTCCGAGGTCTGAGGGGTCGATCAAGGAATGCGGCTGGGTTTTTCAGGACACCACGTGAGAGAGTTTTTACTGCCAGCGTGAGTTCCGAGAGTGATGCAAGGTCTTTCATCGATCAAATATTCCGTACAGGCTGTCCCAACAGACACACAGCTGAAGGTGACGGAAAAGACGAATGTAAATTGCGGCATGACACCGCAACTTTGTTGAGTACCAGGGTTTGTGCTTTGCATGCCTGCTCCTTCTGACAGCTATGGCAGCGGATGTACCCCGCATGTATTACGCCCCACCGCAAGTCTAGATCCGGTGTCAAACAGTCTTATTGAGGATGTTTCGTTTTGCCTATTCCAGTTCATGCGCTTCTTCGGGACCTCCTTCGATCGTTGCCGACAAGCGCTTCTGGAGTGGGAGGTCCGAGCGCCACAACAGACATCCTGAAGTAGCGAGAACATGAGACACAGCTGAAACGAGGTCGACGACCAGCTCTGTCAATTGACCGAGTTGGCAGTTTTGTCATTGGTATGGCGCCAGTAGAGTTTGGAGAAGGCTGCTGACGTGGTGGCGCTTCGAAGAGTGTAACACTAAACAAGCGAGAAAGACGCTTGACATGTTGCACTCATGGAGTGAAACAAGCATTGAGACGGAGCTATGAAGCTCTTAGACCATACATATGTCGAAGGGCCGTGGCGAAGCAACCAAGAAACCGGTAAGGGGCTCTGGGGTCTGGGGCTTGCTCTGTTTCGCGGTCTATCGCTTCTGCTTTCTTCCTGCTCAAGAATATCAGCAGCGATGTGCCACTCCATATGACTATGAGAGCAGTCCCACCCTTTTTCGGATGTCGTGTGCTGTCACCCCATTTCATCTCCGATAGATGGTAGACAATGCGCGTTGATCAGCTCTCTTTCTTGCCATTGCTCTACATCTGTCACCTCTTTCCGGTAATCCATGCACGGACATTTCGACTCAACGCTCTGACGGTCCCCGATGACGTCACACGCGCAGGTTCCCGCGGCGTGCCCTCTCACGATGAGGTCCTCAAACGCAGCAACAATATGGTCCCTATTCACGGCCTTCCTCATCCGTTGCAGGGCATCTTCCAATACGCATCCACTTTCCAACCTCCCCTGCCTATAGCAAGCTTCACCAAGTTTTTTAGCGACGCTGCAAAAGCTTTCCACAACGATGATACTGCAGGCCGATTCTATCATCGATTCACTTGTGGCTCACTAGCTCTGGAAGTCACGGCCATCACTCAGATCAAGGTCGACAGGAAGCTCAAGTATATCGAGGCCATGGTCCTCAAAGAATTCGTCGAAGCGACCGCGTTGTGGCTACTCGATGCCGCGCAGAAAGGATGGACGGAGTTCTTTCAGGCGCGGGTTGTTGACAAGGCCGTTGATAGTACGGTGTATTATATACATCTGTCCAACACATGGGATTCTTGGATGCAGCAGACAAGTGCACTTGATTTCTTGGAGACATTACCTCGATAGTGACTATGAATTGAGAAGAGCATTCTACATCAATGGGCTCTCTCTGTGCCTTGGATGGTTGGTAAAGTAACAAAGATTTGCAACCTATTTCTGGCTGTCCCCATGCGTCATGACTTGCGGTTGGCTTTCCCCAGGTAGGCTGATTCACAGAGAGCCTCACGAAGCAGGCGGCATCGGTCTGCTTGGTAGCAAGGATACTTCATCAAGAACGGTGGGCGTGTGCCGGTCAGCCGAGGCTTAGGAGGATGTTGACGCATCAATCCCGTCACTTCCCACAGTACTAACGTCCTTTGGTAGCTGTTTGCGTCTCGATCTTGACTACCAGCAGCTACCACTAGACAATGCATGTAACCTTCTAGAAAGGCGCTAGAGGCTCAAGATCATCTCGGAACGAATTAGCCTAGATGTTGTAACCAGACATAAGCTTCTGCACGCGTTCGTTCTTAGATTAGTGCATAATCGTAGAAAGTGAGCATACTTTATCGACATAACATCACCCCATTACCAACAGTAAGCAGGCATCCGAGACTTGGCTGTCGGCAAGCGTACCGAGATTCATCGATGTTAGTGGCCAGCGTGTGGGTCACTGGCCATGGTGTTCTTTCATACGTTCAAGCTGCTGGATCTTGGAATCGTCTTGCGTCAGTGCACCGAACGATGAGTAGTAGTACTATGGTACACATCAGTCCGGGATGTTCTATACAGTCCGGCTCCACGTTACCTTGTTTTCCCCAGACCTTGTACCGCTAGTGTCTGGGCTCAACAGGAGCCGCTCCTCTGTTCAGGCGCTAGGGCAGTCGCGACCATATTGGTGTCGCTGTTGGTGATTCGATGATGTCGGTAGGAACGTTCACTATGGTACATCTGGCATACTATTACTCGTCTCAAAGAGTAGCGGAAATTGTACCATAGTACTGAGGTGGTAGGACGTATGGTGCAGGGGAGTCATGTGCTTTCCGAGATATCTTGCAAGGTTCAAGGTGCGGGGTGGCTGGGTGCGGAGGATTGGTGACCAATCGGCTGGAAGGACCCTGAAATGGCTTTGCATCTCGATGTTCTTGCCTCGTGTACGGGTACTAGTACTCCGTACAAATCACATGATAATTTGACCATGATGAGATTGCTCGGCGCTTCCGAGTGGTCAGTGACACTGTTCTGCAGCCAATCAGCAAAGTGATGACTGAGTTATAGAGTCAGCCTCTACTAAGGCTCCCAGGGGACGAAGTGCCGTGGACGAGTCATGCCATACGACTGAACAACTTGACGACGGGCCCACGCAAATCCCGCCGCGTTAAGCCGATCACAGCAAAGAAGAGTGGAATGTGGATGCGTGCATGCTTCGAATGGACATGGACAGTCACAGGGTTGCATCTATGTCCCTTTGCGGCGGAGCACCAACGCAGGTCGTGCATCTTGGGGCCGCTTGGCATGTGGGTCGCTTGCATAAAGTACCGGACTCGTAGATGGGTGGACCCCGCCTGACTCGAGAATAGCTGGTGAGATATCCACGACTCATGATGCTTTCAACCAACCTTGATCGCTAACCGTTATCGAAAACGTGGAAAGCATGCTCTGTTGGAATAGCGTTCCAGAAATGCAAACGCCTCCCCTACCGTCCTGTCCGTACGCGGGCTGCCGGCCTCTAGCTCGCTCTTTCCCCAGGAAAAGGGAGAAAGGCTGCTCTCGGCGTATCGGCCGGCTCAATCTCCAACAGGCTGCTAACCGCATGGCGCAAGGCTCCCACCGCCATCGCTCACGCCAAGCCTCGAGGAAGGGCCAATGCCTGTAGCATCGCACCGGTCTTTACCGCATCGAGCATGGCTGTAAACTGCACGGTTGTATCTGGGCTGGATCATCACTCTAGCGTTTCAGGCGAATGGAGTCGAGTGGAGCAACATTCCTCAGCCTTGGCCTGCACGCCTTGACTTGCTCGGATACATAACATCCCTACGCCCTCCACAACATCCTCCCTCTGCTTACCTACCCACTCCCTTCCAAGACACCCCACCAGAGCGAGGTATTTGCCCCGCCTTCCTCTCTCCTTTCTTTTTCTCATCATCCATCGTCACCAGTCCTCCTCCGTCGAGGCCAGTCACACAACCATGGCGGACTACAACGAAAAGGCCGATCTGTCGCACATCGACCAGACTCAGTATGTACTCCCATCGCAACACTGTAGACACTCCTGTGACTGACTCACGGCCAGGAATGACACCTACGATCGCGATCACGAGAAGCTGGGTTCTCGTCAGGGTTCCGTTGGACGCCAACAGTCGGTCAGCTTGAATCGCAATGTTACTGCGAGGTGGGTCGCCTTACTTCCCCTGTCATTCAAACTAGTCCCCGAGTCTGGCCTGACCCGCGATTCACGTCAACAGAATCCAGAACCCTCTGGCTGGGATACCGCGCGAAACCCTTTTCTACAATGTCGAACAATTTGCCCAAGAGGCGAACATGCAAGACATGGTGCCGCTGTTGAAAAAAGGAGCGCTGGTGGCCCAGGATCCTCCCGCTTTCGAGCAGATTGCCGAGCTCGACGAGGTCGAACGAGACGCTCTCCGTAACGAGGTTCTCCACAAATGGCGCCAGCCAGGTGCTCTCTACTTTACTGTCATCTTATGTTCCATCGGAGCCGCCGTGCAAGGATGGGATCAGACTGGTTCCAACGGTGCCAATCTATCATGGCCGATTGCCTTTGGCGTGCCCGACACTGCTCCTTCAGCTGCCAAAGGCGGACCCGTGCCTGGAGTCAATTATGATACAAATTCCTGGATTGTTGGTGTGGTCAACGCTGGCCCTTACCTCGGCTCTGCATTCATGTAAGCCAAACCGTATACCATTAGGATGCGAGTGAAATATTGCTGACCGCCTGTTGTAGTGGCTGCTGGTGCTCAGACCCGCTGAACAACTTCTTCGGTCGCCGTGGCACAATCTTCTTCTCGGCCATATTCTGCTTCCTCTCCGTCATCGGCTCCGCTGTCAGCCAGAATTGGCCTCAACTCTTTGTCACCCGTCTTCTTCTCGGAATTGGCATGGGCTCGAAGGCCTCGACTGTCCCCATTTACGCCGCAGAGAACTGCCCAGCTGCCATAAGAGGTGGCCTGGTCATGAGTTGGCAAATGTGGACTGCGTTCGGTATTTTCCTCGGCTTCTGTGCCAACTTGGCCGTCTACAACGTCGGGGCTATCGCATGGCGTCTACAACTGGGCTCTGCTATGATTCCAGCACTTCCCCTCCTGATCGGTGTCTACTTCTGCCCAGAATCACCGCGCTGGTACATAAAAAAGGGCCGTTATGCAAATGCCTTCCGGTCACTCTGCCGGCTACGCAACACCCCACTACAGGCAGCCCGTGACCTCTACTACATCCACGCTCAGATCCAAGAGGAGGCAGACATTATTGGCCGTAGCAACTACATTACTCGCTTCATCGAGCTGTTCACCATCCCTCGTGTTCGACGTGCGACTGGTGCTTCTTTCACGGTCATGTTAGCCCAGCAGATGTGCGGTATCAACATCATCGCGTTCTACTCCTCGACAGTGTTCGTCAATGCTGGCGCTAGCAATCTGACTGCTCTGCTTGCCTCCTTCGGATTTGGTCTCGTAAACTTTGTTTTCGCTTGGCCTGCAGTATGGACGATTGACACCTGGGGTCGTCGTGCTCTTCTTCTGTTTACCTTTCCAAACATGGCCTGGACATTACTGGCAGCCGGTCTCTGCTTCATCATTCCACAGGAACAGACTGCTCATCTCGGACTGATCGCCTTCTTCATCTTCCTGTTTGCGGCTTTCTACTCGCCAGGTGAAGGTCCGGTGCCCTTTACCTACTCCGCCGAAGTCTTCCCACTTTCACACCGTGAGGTCGGCATGTCTTGGGCTGTGGCAACCTGTCTCTTCTGGGCCGCCGTGCTCTCCATCTCCTTCCCACGTATCCTCCGAGCTTTCCATCCGGTTGGCGCATTCATCTTTTACGCCGCGCTCAATCTTACAGCATTGGTCCTCATCTTCCTCTTCGTGCCCGAGACCAAACAAAGGACGCTCGAAGAGCTGGACTACGTGTTCGCCGTACCCACCCGGACTCACGTCAAATATCAGGTCACCAAGGCCCTGCCATGGTGGTTCAAGCGTTACATTCTGTGCAATAAGCGGGTCAAATTGGAGCCCCTCTACCACTTCGACGGTGCAGTGGCTGCAGACCAGAAGATTGCTGTATTGGCAAATATGCCACACTAGTGCCGGCCTACGATACTGTGCTTGTTCAGCGGAAATTATATTCTTGAGCATACTAGAGAGAGGCTGGTTGGCTGGCTGAGGCAATGTGTGATATGTCGAGAAGTGTCAAATTCGGAGGAAGGGATATCTTGAGATATAGCATAGATTTACTCCAGCGCAGATACTAGCAGTCAATTAACACGTATGATACTCGACGGCTCTCATGATATGTTCAGTGAGCATTTCAGCTAGGGGATGTAATGACTGTTTTTTAAATTGGTGTATTCTGGTAGCTTTGGCAGCATGAGACGATATCTTGCATGCATACTGTATATGTGTCCGGGGACTTTATCGCTCTGTGCCCTTCGGCTCCCTGTGGGAGCTTAAATCCTGGGCGGACCCCGCCTGTGGATGAAGCAGATTTACAATTGTCCATCCTCAATTCAATGAGCAAGATGAGCTGATTATCAGTGCCCAAGGTAACTGGCGGCCACTCATGCTCGTCGTGAGTCATATTCGATGATAATGGCACTTCGATAATCCAAAAGCAATTCGCTCTAGCGGGGGAGAGATCTCCCGCTATCGGAGTCGAAGATGTCGTTGATAATTGCCTCTTCTACGACTGCCGTTCTCACAGAACCTATATTGCTTTCCTTGAGGCTACAACGTACCTGTAAAGCTCTTGCCAATAGTGCTGAGAGTGTCCGACATAGCTGGTCACGAGGTACGTCAAGTTGAACTCCTGCTTTCGGCACACACCGACTCCACGGAGCTGTTGTAGAATAATTCTCTCAATTCTCTACTACTACAAAGGGCCTTCTGACCTACTGTAACAGGCTCCAACTGTCCTCTACCACTCACCGCAGCCCTTCGTACCACCCGCGCCATGTCGACTACAAACTCCCTCCGGAGCCTCAACCTCAACAATATAAACCAAAATGTTCGAGAAGCACAATACGCAGTCCGTGGCGAACTAGCCACTCGAGCGGAGACCTACCGAGCAAACTTGAAGAAGGGCCATCCTCCCACTCCACCTGGAGACAAAGACTCCCTCCCCTTCGACCAAGTCATCTCCGCGAACATCGGCAACCCCCAGCAACTAGACCAGAAGCCCATCACATTCTTCCGCCAGGTGCTCAGCATACTCGAATATCCACCCTTACTCGAAAACGAAGAAGCTCTCAAGACCGCGTTCGGGTTCAAGCAAGATGTCATCGACCGCGCAAGGTGGTTGCTGAGCGAAGTCAAAAGCGTAGGCGCATACAGCCAAAGCCAAGGCGTGCCAGGCATACGAGAGAGCGTAGCCAAATACATCGAGCGGCGAGATGGCTATCCCTCCGACCCCGGATCTATCTTCCTCAGCGCCGGCGCCTCATCAGGCGTGAACACGCTCATGAACGTCATCTGTGCGAAGCCCGAGACAGGAATCCTGGTGCCCATACCGCAATATCCGCTCTACACCGCCACACTCTCCGTGCTCAACGCGCGCTGCGTGCCCTACTACCTCGACGAAAGCAAAACATGGAGCACAGACATGTCTGCCATCCGCGAGGCCTACAAGAAGGCAAAAGCAGAAGGCACAGACGTGCGTGCGATCGTGGTCATAAACCCGGGCAATCCCACCGGCGCCAACCTCTCCGCCGAGGACGTGCGAAGCGTGCTCGAATTCGCCGCCGAGGAGAAGCTGGTGGTGCTGGGCGATGAAGTCTACCAAACCAACATCTTCATCGGGCATTTCACCTCGTTCAAGAAGGGTCTGAGAGACTTGCAAAAGGAAGTTCCGGGCAAATACGACAATCTAGAACTCGCCTCGCTCAACAGTATTTCCAAAGGCATGGTCGGCGAATGCGGCCATCGAGGTGGCTATTTCGAACTCGTTGGTTTCGACCCCGAGGTCGCGGCGCAGATATACAAGTTCGTGAGCATCATGCTGTGCGCGCCCGTCATCGGGCAGTGTCTTGTAGAAATGCAGGTCAATCCGCCAAAAGAGGGCGATCCGAGTTATCCACTCTATAAAGAAGAATATGAGAGCATAGCGACAGGATTGAAAAAGCGAGCCAGCGCGCTCTTCGAAACCTTCAAGCAAATGGAAGGGGTGGAGTGCCAGGAACCTCAGGTATTCATCCCCCCCCACT
>JAABUK010005267.1_pt1 | contig 20348 bp, 26 predicted proteins | sample 5559141 | NCBI WGS metagenome assembly JAABUK01 (sample SAMN10711869, study PRJNA513367) | rock metagenome | isolation source: Antarctica rocks | place: Antarctica: Victoria Land, Pudding Butte nord | collected 2016-01-03 | reverse complement strand
ACAGTCTCACTCATTATGTCACAAACAAAGCCTCTAAAGCATGGAAGCCATGCACTGCAAACTTTGCAGTGCAAAGCTTTTGGTCTTCTTGTTGTCATATCTGCGCACACGTTTGCGCTTGCACAGCTTCAGCCATCGGCACAACTCAACAGGCGTCGTCAGCAGTGGCAGCAGGTCTTGGACCCTGAACTACATTCAGGCCCTGACAGCATACCCCTCCACACAATGCAAAACCCTTTCATCTTTTCCTATGTCTGTCTCTGAGTCAGTGTCTGCCTTCTTGCAGCTTCATCCATCAGCAGCTATGGGGAGGTGCCAGGAGCAGCAGGCCGGTGGACTCTGCCTGATGTCAACACTGGCCTGGACAGCATGGCTGCCATGTATGCTGAAGTGGACACCATGAGCAACCAGATAGTTTTGTTCACCACCCTGCAGGGCATCACCATGCAGATGCTTATCTTGCGCCTTATCAGGGTGCTATCTGCCCAGAAGAGGCTCTCCATCCTGACAAGCACCACCCTCAAGGTACACATGTGCTGTGCTGTGTTGTGCTGTGCAAATTACATTCAATGGGCTGGCCCCAATGATGGCAAATCCCTGACTAACTGACTGACTGATCGCCACACATCATTCAGTCATGAGCAACTAGCTGCATGGCAACATAGATGATTCCTTGTAGGCTTTGCCATGGATCTTGGACGTGGGATACACAGTGCTGGCGGTGTCAATCCTGATCGCAGTGATGGGGCACATCCTGTTTGGTGACTTTGAAAGCACAATGGCCACCCTGCCGGCCTCCATCTCAGGTGACTTGCTGCTGGGGTTGAGACTCTGTCCACACAACAAGCCTTTGTCAAATGGCAGTTGCCCACAGCCGGCCTGGCTTCCGTTGTTGTTGGGAACCCCTTGACCCATGAACAACTGGTTGTGGACCAGTTCTAGCTTGTATCTATTGTGTACTGGTTGCAAAAATCTTGCACTTGGTGGCTTTTGCTGGCCATGTTGCACAGCGTAAAAACACCCACACTGCTGAGTGATGTGGCTGTAATGTAAGACTCACTTGACTCAGGGCCTTCTGTGTCAAGTGGTGCTGACTGCTGCATACCAGACCCACATGTGCATCTCAGGCCAAGGTGTCTTTTGAGCGACAAGTGGGAGCTTATATCTGAGCGCCACCCAATCATGGGCACCATGACTGATACGCATTCTTTTACTCCGCCACGGATTTAAAATGGCTCGACACATCCGCGTATGCTGCAGGCTACTTTGAGGTGATGTTCACACAGCAGGTGGCCAACTACGACCAGGACCTAGGGGTGACCACTACTGGACCCATGCAGATGAACTGGCTGCTGAGGTCCGAGGCCTATGCCTGGTACTTCCTGCCGCCAGTCACCTCCGTCCTCATCCTCTATTGGTAAGTCTGTTGTGCGCTCATGCTCAGGGTTCTGGGTTTAGGAATTGGGCCAACTTTAAGGACTTACTGTGCCGTGAGTGATGGGCAAGTGTCTTTATTGGGTGTTCAAGCAGTAGTGTCCAACATGCCTGCATGATTCTGTTGCCCACGGGCAAGTGCGTATTGTGGCAGCTCCTTGACAGCATCTGGTGCAGTCTGTGCGCACCCTCAGGCCATGTCTGAAGCTAGCACACCATATAGTGCTGTCCGTGCACACCATATAGTGCTGTCTGTGCACATAGTGCTGTGCGTGCTGCTGCTTTGCCTGTCTGCGGATTGCAGAGTTGGTGAGGGGACTATGCACTGGGCATGGCCAAGACGTTGCATCTTGCCAATCTTGCCAATCTTGAATACACTGTGATGCATCAGATGTAAGCATGTGCACTGTGGTACGGAGGGACAAATTGTTGCATGACATGAGCGCAACAGCAAAGGTCTGCTACCCATTTTCACATGGTGCAAGTTGTGTCCAGAACTAGATTCAGCACAGTTTTTTGACACACTTCCCTTCCTGTTGTCTGTCCTGTTTTCAGGACTACAACCAGCATTGCATCTGACACAGTCTCTTTCATGCATTGCCTATCTGGTGGTGACTTCCATATTCATTGGTGCTCTTTTATGATGCCTATCTTGTCCACAAGCTTATGTGCCAGAATGTGCCAGACACCTGTTATTTCGTGCATTGTCTACCTTGTCTTCAACATTGTAACAGCACAGCTCCTTACATCAACATGCAGGTTCCTGAGGGTAATTATAGTTTCTTCTTTCAAAGAGGAGGCAAATGCCCAGAAGAAGAAGATTGGCATCCACAATGACTTGGCTGTGCTCCTAGCAGAGCTGTGTCAGAATCTGGCAGGGGCGCCCAGCAATGCCCTGTTGGTCGATCTGTTCCTCAGGGCTGCCCCACGCAAGAAGAAGACAAATGTGTGGGCCAGGCTCAGAGGCCAGCAGGAGCAGCTCACTATACAGGTAATTCTCCATCCATTTGTGGGAGGAAAGAAACACAATCTGCCCCTCAGCAATCAAGACAGAAGCCTCTGTCAAGCAATGCCAGGTTGCAGGCATGCGCCGCTGTGCAATGCAAGGAATCACAAACACAATGCAGACTGCTGCATGCACATGCTGAAGTTCATCAGCACTGCAGTGTACAGGATGAGCAATGATGCTGCAGTTGGAGCTCCGCAGTATGCTGAATGAAAGCATGTCATTGCAGTTACATGAAATTGCAGGTCATTTCTGCATGCCAAACACAGAATGAAGCATCAAGAGTGCCTGCAGAGACCTATTTTGCAGTTCAGTGACTTGTACACTGCCAGATACAAATATTTCCCACTTGCAGACCACCATTTGCGTAGCGCCTGCTGACTCATTCTGTTTGCAGCCAGGGTTGTTAGCTTGTCTAACTCCATGCTTTGACTACCAGCAGGGTTGCTGCATTTTTGCTGCGTATAAGCCACAAACCAGCAATCATCATCCGTTTTATTGATGTTGTCATGAGTGATACAAGAGCTGATGCCCCCTCATGGGGAAGGGCCTTAGCCTCGGCAGGAATGTCAATTTATGCCAGCAGCCATTGGGGTATGCTATGTACATTAGGCCAATCACGACTAACTCACAACATTGATGTTGTCGTTGTCATGTAATGAGTGATGGGTGTTGAGTGATGGGTGTTGGTCTGTACACAGCAATTGTGCTTGTAGGAACGACAAAGGCAGGGCATTCTGGGCATCCACGTGGACTCCCTCAAGGAGCACCTGGACAAGCAGGAGATGCAGAAGCTGCTTGGGGAGATTGTTCACCGCAAAGGTCACCAGATCGACGGCCCTGCGGTTGATCTGCAGGTGCTTACCAAGGTTGTGCTGTCCAGGTACTTGCTTCTTCTCAGTGCATGCGCAATCAACTTCGTTTTGGCTGAACCCATGCATGACTGATGGCCTATGCCACATGTTTAGACAAGCCATGTGGGACAAGGCCTGCAACTGGATAATGCTTGACTTGTGAGCCCCTGTAAAAAGTCACATAAGATCTGGTAGGACTAGTGGTGAATGACAAGTGAAATTGGTAGCTTTAAAGTCCCAGCAGCTTACTTTGCTCCTGCTCTCATGCTGCTAAGCGCCAAAGGCTGCATATGAATCCCATCATTTGCAAGTTTCATCACTCAGCACCATGTCAATGCATGTCCAGATGTGCTTTGTTGCAGCCAGTGACTCTGCAGAGCCCCACAAAGTCACCCTACAGCGTCTGGACAAAGTGAGACTTGATGCGCTCCTGCTTGGTGCAGGTTTGGAGGCTTGCTGCATGACTGGCCAGACAGCTACTTCAAGGCCCAGCAGAGCAAAGGTGATGGCTTGGCAGGCATCTTCAAGCAGGCCATGGGGCAACACCAGATTCAGAAGGTCACCAGGACTCGCAGTGTCCTGGCCCGCCTCTTTCCTGCCTCCCAGTTTGCCAAGCTGCTTGGCGCCGAGGTGAGCATATCATACCACAGAAAGAACAGAAAAGAAAAGACTACGCCTTTCGGTGTCAGTTCTCATGGGAAGTCCAGTATGATACTGGGCTGCCCAGTCACATCATGTCACACTTGAAGCATTGCATGCTGGCTATACAACAAGAATGCTGTGGTCACACAGGCTCCTACATAAGATCTGCACGGCAATATGCGCCTGCGCGACAGACAATGCTGTGATACAGCACCTCTTGCATCACCAAAGCTTTGCACAAGCTCTGTGCACAGCGTATGTTGCACAAAGCAGGAGTATCTTTTGCAGGCCTCAGCTGATTCAGCGCCTTCTTCTGCATCAGCTGGAGGCGCCAAATCAGGCATGGCCAGCCTCATGCGCAGAGCAGTTCAGCAGGCCAAGGCCGAGGCAGCAGCCCAAGCGGCTGCTGGGGGCACTCCTGCCCATGACAATGGGCAGACAGCTGTCAGCCTAAAGGCACGAGAGGCACCTGCCAGTGGGAAAAGAGCCTTGGCTGCAATGCTGCAAAAGGCAGCTCAGAAGATGCAGGAAGCTGAGGCAGGCCTCCCATCAGCATCTTCAGACTCCAAGTCAGCCGTAGATAAGCAGCTAGAAGAAGACACAGACCAGCTGAGCGCCACAATCGATGCTCAGCTGTCAAGCCTGGCATCCAGCAGATCAGGCGGGCAGCCAGTCTCAGATGCTGGCACACTGCATCCTTCTCACAGACAGCAAAGCCTCGGGGACAGACTGGGATCCATTTTAAAGAACATGCTGTCGCCTTCAAGGCAATCTAGCTACATCCCATTGGATGCTGATGGATCCCCAGAAGCTGCGGCAGAAACTGAAGAGGGGCATGAGTCATCTGGACAGGTCACGCATGGCAGAAGAGCACCTCCTCGTCATGCAAGCCTAGGCGAGAGACTGGGATCAGTGCTGAACACAGCTCTGCCCAGGCATTCTAGCTACACAGCTGTGAGTATGGAAGAGCAAAGCGCCCTGCCAGAGCCACCTGAATACCCCGGGGAGGCATCTGAAGACCCAGGGGAGGGGGTTGAGGACCTCAGGGATCCTGCTGAGCAACATGGAAGAAGATCACTGCCCCGGGATGCAAGCCTGGGTCAGAGACTGGGGTCCCTCCTGAAGGGAGTCTTGTCCCTTCCTAGGCAGTCCAGCTACATGTCTGTGGATGAGGACGATGAAGGTGATGACGCAGATGGCTCCCTGAGTCAGCAAGGAAGAAAGTCCTTGACACTCCCAAGAAAGCTGAGTCTGCGTGACAGGTACAGCTCCCTATCACGGCAGAGCAGCCAAAGGTACAGCTCCTCATCAAAACAGAGCAGTCACTCCTTTCTCAATGAAATGTTTGAGGCTGCCAGCTCTCAGATTGTCGGCAACGGTCCTGAATCCTTGCCTCTATCAAGAGAGCCAAGCCGTGGGGCGAAGGGCAGCTCACCTGACTCTGAAATCAGCGATGAGGCACCTTTGTTGGTATTACCCAGCAAAAGAAGGGCCCCGCCTCGGGATGCCAGTCAGCCACCTGATTGGCTGACACGCACCCTTGGACAGACGTCGACGCACCCCAGGGATGGCAGTGCCAGTCCCAAGTCTCGGCTGGGACCCAGTTTCAGCAGTTCAAGCGTGGCATCTGATTCTGAAGACCAAGGTACCTGGAATCTTGTTGCAAGCCTGTAATGCCACCGCACACTGTGATTGAGTGATGTTGCAAGCAGGGCCTGCAGTAGTGCATATCACGCTGTCGACTTGGTATCACAGAGTGACACATGCAAGCTCCATTTTCCAGCTACAGTGCCTGTATTGAATTGCCGCTGCACAGTATGCACCTTTGAGAGTGAATGCCTTGACATTCATGCCTACTCGACATCGCAGACTCAGACACTCTTCCAACATGGGTGAACTGGCCCAGCCTTGAGCCCTGCTCTCAGTCTAGGGCCCCCCAGCAGGCTGAAGCAGACCCTGAGGATGATGTTAACCCCACCGTGCCCATCCTCATGCCTCCTCCTCAACTCAGGAAAGGGAAACAGCAGGAGACCCCAAAGGCAGAAGCTGCCGTACCAAAAGCCCTCACCCCCTCCCCTCCTTCTCGGTCGCTCATGCACATCCCTTCTAAGGCAGAGCTGGACGCCAAGCCAGCACCCCCTGTCGCTACCCCAAAGGGTCAGCGCCTTTTCGACTTCTGGCACCAGATGGTAGACCACCAGACGTCTACTTCTGCCAACCCACTACCTACCACCCCCTCTGGGGCTGTGGCCTCTGAAGCAAATGCTGAGCTGCACAGCAGCAGCATGCACAGTGCTCATTTCCCAAGCCTGGGTCGGACACGCAGTGTGTTGCGTGCAAGCCATGCCTCTGATAACCTCAACATGCCTAGCTCAGCACAGCTGGCACAGCACATCCAATTAGCTGGGCCAACATCAGGACAACAGCTGCAGCTTGAGATGCAGGCTGCATCTCTACCTCTTGGCTCTGCAGAGACTGCCCCACCCCAGCAGGCGCTGACACAAACTGACCCTGCGCAGCCATTGCGCACTGATGTGCACAGTGGTTTGGGTCATGTGCAACCTAACACAGCAGTAGGAACAGCAGCAGCAGGCCAGCAACACCAGGATCCAGCAGATGCAGGCTGGTGTGTGGAGCATGGAGCAACACCGGCTGCTCTGGTAGCAGAGTTGGAGGCAACATCCAGACTGGTGCATCATCAGTCTCTGCAGCAGGCTCAGCTGCTGGAAGGCCTTGAGCGTGCCCTGTCTGAGTTGAGTGAGCATCGCCTGCTGATTCAGAACCCACAGGTAGCAGTCAGCACAAGCCATCAAGGGGGATCAGACGGTACATTTCAATCACACACAGGCTTGTTGCTAGGCTTGTTTCGATCTGTACAAAAGCTTCATTGCAACTCACCCCTTGTTGACAACAGCTATGCAAACAACCTGTGTGGTTTGTGCAGACCATTCTTTGGTACCTCGTACTGCTGAGCCTGTGTCGTGTCCACTTTCATGCAGGCTATGCTGATGTCCCCTGATTGTAAGGTCTATGTATGATCCAGCCAATGAGTTGTTTGCCCACGTGAACGCAGCAGAGCGTTTTGTGCTTCATGCAGAAGGACCTGTGGTGCGCCTCCAGTCAACAGAAACACAGCCCAAGCTGGGCCCCAGGCACCAGCCAGATGGCCACACACTGAGGCGCCGTCAGTCCTTCAGCCAGGGCAATGACAGGCTTGGCCTTGCAGTGCTACCTGGGGCAGACTGGGCTCCCCTCAGGCAAGCCCCAGGAGGGGGCCATGTTGAAGAGCCCAGTGCTGCAGCTACTTTGTCTGTTCCTGCTGTTGCTGCTGCTGCTGTCACAGCGACAAGGGCTGTACCAGCAAATCTGCTGCTGTCAAGGGCTGGTCGGTTAAAGCCCTCGACCCGGGCTGCTCCACAACAGTTCTCAGTTGCTACCTCCAGAGGAGAAGTAGTTGATTCCAAGAGTGTCAAATCATCATCTGCGCAGCAGTCAGCTGTGTCAAAGTCTGCTGCAGCAAAGCTGGTATACAGTTCCAGAAGTGACTCAGCTCCTCACAAACAAGCACGCTCTGAAAGTAAACTTGAAGGTGGAGCCAGTTCAGCAGAGGCTGCGGCTCTGCAAGAAGTAGCCAGACAACTGCCTGAAAAAGCAAAGTCCACCGCAGCTGTCCGGCTTGTGTCAACAAAGGTGGTGCAAACAACTGCTCAGCGTTTGCACAGCAGACAAGTTCAAGCTTTACAGTCAAATACCGTCAGGGTAAAGGCTGATGTGCTTCAGTCTAAACAGCGACACAGGTCTGGTCCAGTAAGGGGTCTGCAGGATAGCACAGATTCTGACAGTGACTGATTCAGTCGAAGATTGCCTTGGTTTTCTTGTCAAAATGGGATTTTCTTTCTTGTTATGAGAAACTTGGATTTTGTTTTAAGTTGAAAATATTGCATGGGCAGGGCTGTGCATTACTGCATGCTGTTGAGGGCCCTTTGCACTGTCAGTTGCACGGTTTCCTACTACTCGAGAAGACAAGCAGGCACAGCAGGCTCTACAGTAGATAGATAGTTGACAACTCGATGTTTGTTCACGGCACACAAACCAGGACATGTACATGTGTGTGTGACCATTTGACACTAGTGTAGCATAGATAAGCTCATATTATACATCTGAGTAAATGCTTTCATTCACTTGGTGCTTTTCATCCCATCACCTTGTATCTTTGTAGCGTGAGAGGAGCCTGCTGGTCCCCTGACCAGGCAACATTGTTCAGTTTTTGTTTTTGATGCTGTACATGCTGCAGCTAGTTACAACACTTTTCTCCTTTGAAGTACATGCCAAAGTAACAAATGACATTGTGTGACACTGCACAGACTACAATGTTAGTGTTTGACGAGCACCTAGTATTAGTGAAACATTTTGTGTGATGCGCTTTTATGTCAGCTGCACACCGAAGTATGTGCTGCCGGCCAGAATACTCCTTTATTGCTGCTGCGTATAAGTAATCACTGCAATTGCTGGTATGTCAAAACACCTAAAGGCATGTAGATCCAGCTTGCTCGTCTTGAGATAGCTGCATGCTGTGGACACTGACAGTGTTACAGATGCATTGGATGGCAAACACAGAAATAAAAGCTGTTGGGTCCCAGAATTGCCACATTCATTCCAGCACAATCTGTTAGCAGGCATGTTTGCCTCACAAAATAGAGTGCGATTGTTGGATCCATTTCATGCTCTACCTTTAGAGAAGGAGGAGGCAAGTGCCATGGACGGCGGTGTTGTCATGGGAGTCAGTAATCTGCAGTCTGTGCAGAAAGCTGTAATAGTGTCATAGTGATGGTTGAATGGGTGGCACTATTGGTGATGTAAGGTGCAGGTTTCACAGCAGCAGTTCTACAAAGCAACTGCGCAGCCTTTCCTGAAATACATGGTCAAAAAGGCAGTGTGTACAGCACACAGTAGAATTATGCAAGAGTGGAATACAAACTTGCAGTGCGAGCTTTGCAGGTCTATCGACGGCTTAAATCGTCTAGTTGCTACTGAACTCACCAGGTGGAACTACATACCTGCTGAGGAGCAGATTCAACAGCTGCAAAGTGTTCTGAGAGAACCAGGTGCGGCAAAGATCACAAAGCTCAGAACCAGGTGATGGCAGCGTGGGGTCTTCATGATTCCCGACATGTATCGCTCTACAGGTTATGTCAACTGACCAAGTGGGTTGACTGGGGTTCCGGTGCGCAAATGTGACCGTAGATGCGTTTCCAAACGCCAAATACTCGTTGCAAGACTGTGTAATGAGTTGGCTGTGTGAGCGTCGCTGCGTGGTGCTGTTTTCTGCGCAAACTAGATCGGCCGTTGAAAGAGGAGATGGATCGTCGCGCCGCACAAATTGTTAATTGATTGATTGAACCCAACGCGCTGGAAAATAGAATCAAACATCAGCGCAAGGATTTTCGTAGCATTGAGACGGAGTTTGAGCGTCAAAACGTGCGAGATCGTCTCGTCAGCGACAAGCTGGTCACGATGTGCTGATGACACTGTACTGAAGAGGCAAAAGGAGCAGGATGGGGTGGGATCGCGTATGAGACAAACTGAATCGGCTTTGCGAATCCTGCCTCAGGGCCTTCGAAAGAGCTATGCCTGAGTCCTGCTCAAAGCCAGTGCCTATCCCGCGTGCTTCGGATGGCCGGTGCTGGTCAAACGAGGGCCGTGAGCAGGTGACGGATCGAACTTTGCTGTCCCTGGTATCCTTCGTAGTATTGTGCTGAGTGTGCTTTTGATGGCAGGCACAGATACCACAAGAACGGAGATCTGTACAGCAAGACACGTATGTACAGCGTGAGCGTAATCCCGTCAACCGTGTGCCAAGGTCAAGGTGCGACTTTCCTCCCCCTGGCTTACATTTTGTGAGGTCACCAGTCCTGTTTGCTCTGCTGCTGTACCCGTCAAACAGTATAATGCTCGTGTATAGGTTGTCGGAGGACATCGAGCTTGGCATGGCTGAGATCCAACGTATCATGCAGGTAAAATCAGCGTCTTGCAACCAATTGTTGACTGGTCTTGACAGTCTCTCTGAAGCAACATTGTCTACAGGGTGACAGCAACAACAAGCAAGGTCATGCCAAAAGCGTGCAATGTTTCTGTGGTGTTTCACCGCCAACAAGATCATCAGGGGCTGCAAATCCACTTGGTTTAGACACAGCCTGGCGCAACACAGCATATAAAGCATGCACTCACAGCAACCTTCAGGCTCTTCGTGAAATGAGTGAATCAGCAATCCTACACAGCAATGTGTATGGAGATGTTTTGTCCATTCCTGACTCTCCAGAGTTGGGATTTTTGTCAGCTGAATTTGATGGGTTTGATGAGATGGACGAGCGCAGAACCAGTCCAGCTTCAGACCAGACTCACTACTGATAGTCCAAAGAGTGGTGATACAGCCAGTGGCTCAAGTGTGCAGTATGATCAATTGTGTGTATACAGCTTGTATTGTATGCAGCAATGCCTTTCTGCATTGCTCCTGCGCATTGCTAATAGCAGGGCGTACCTTTACATCATCAATTTTGAGGGGCAAATGCCCACGTCTCTCTAAGTTTGTCACGTCATGAGTTTGTTTTGGACTTTGTGAGGTTTGACAGGTTATTGTGCAAGTCTTTTATACAAAACTGACTTGTGTACCTTGAAGCAGCTAGCCACAGGCACTTGACATTTGCCACAGGCATTTGACACTTGCACTCAATTAGTGCAGCGTCTTTCATTTTGTACTGCTAAGGTGTGGTTGATGAACGGGCGAGAGTCATATAAGCACTTTGTGAGTCCAAGCAGTGCACAAGAGCTTGGTACCCTGTATCTATACGACAACCGCTGCTAGCAGTTTCATCTGTAATTACTATTATAATTATTACAATCTGAATCCACCCATGCACTGTTCGCAGATCTTTCATTGAAGCTGTTAAGCATTGGAACGCACCTAGTGCACTGCGTGCAGTGCTTACATATACATACTAATAGGGATCTTCAGACTTGCCATGGAAGTCATTGAAGTTGATGCGCATGACCAAATAGTGCAATTCAGACTGCCAGCTGATCTTAAGCGTTTTGGCCGTCAGCACCTTCAGGAGGTATCGATGTCGATCCTTAAACTTGGCATGTAGAGCTTCAAGCTCTGCTCTGGCATCTGCCACTAACACCTTGGTTCCCTGTATGCCAGCAAACGTCTTTAAATGCAAGCACACACTTCTGTGCAGCACCGTGTGCAACTTAGACAATGAACACACTAGCAGTCATGCACAGTGTGTACACGCATACACACATAGGCTCAGACCAAGGCACATACTTGCAATCTCAGACATGCAGACCACCATGCGAGAGCACACACACACACACACACACGCACGCTCTCACCGGCTTCTTCAGCTTCTGTTGCAGATCAGCAAAGTGCAGCATTTGGTTAAGGATCTGCACCACCACACCCTCAATCAGCTTCCATGTCTTGTCAGGGGCCAGCAGGCACTGTCGTTGCACCGCCACCACAAACCGACTGTGAGCCGCCGTCACCTCCTCCAGTGACCTAGCTCCCTCTAGAGCCTGCGTTACAAAAAGAAGGGACTCCATCAGTTGTTTTTACTTTCAGACTATGACATAGATGTCTGATGCCTTCTACAGTGGTTGGATCAAGTGCCCAGCACATGAGCATATTGCCGCAGTATCAAAGGGCACAGTGCTGTCATCAGTAAAACAATTGACCAGCCTGATTTCCAACTATGACACGCGCAAAGCCTTTCTGTGAAAGATGGCGCAGACCTTTTGTGTCAGCAAACTGCCGAGCAGTTTCCAGGAAGCAAAAGGCAATGTATTCAGCCTGCACTTTCTCACCGCAATACAGACCCATTCATGCCACAAGATCTCAATGCCTGATCAAAATTCATACACTGATGAGCCAGCAAGGCGCCACATAATGTGTGTGTGGCTGCGCATGCTGTGCAGCACCACTGTCCTAACGTGCAGCATGCAAGTCGCCATTCCTATGCCAAAAGCTCATGACCATGCTTGTCCTTTCGACAGACATCCCTAGCAGATATGACCATTTCTTAATCAAACGAACAGGCTGTTGCTGCTAAGAAGGACAAGAAGAGATGCACAGGACAGTAAGTGCTCCACATATCATAAATTGCAGGTTGCAATACTGACCTGCTCAAGCGCCAACCAAGCACCATGCAGGAGCCGATCCATCACAAATTGGTGCAGCGTGTTGACAAAGTGGCTGAGCTGGTGGGCTAGCACATCGCCATGCTCCAATGGGCGCCCGGCTTCCCCACGGCCTGCCTTTACGCGCACCCTTTCCAGGCTCCACTTTGCCCATCGAATCTGAACTGACAAAGGCAGGTTAAAAGGCAGCAAGTCATGGTACACAAGGCTTACTTAGTACAGCGTGTGTGTGGGCTCTTAGGTTGAATTGTCTGAAGCTGCAGCAACTATGACTGGGAGCCACACTTGTGTTGTTGTTGCACAGCCAGCCAGGTAGTGATAGAGATTGAGATGCAAGGTATGGGAGCACAAATGTGCACTCAAGCCTGCAGACCGTTGTTACAACCAAAACACAGATGTCTGCAAAAATACACACTATTGCAGATGTAAAAGCCCGCCTGGACATGATAGCACCCAACAACATAAGATGCACATGACACGATCGCACAGCATCATGGACTGATCACAGCGTTAGACCACAAGAGGTTTACCTGCAGCAGGAAGGTGAGGAATTGGTTGTACTTGACCAGCGTAGCGTCATCCACAATCATGGACAGGGGCCAGGGCACCCTGTAGTGCAGCCTGAGGGGCAGAAGTTCAGCCACGTTACACCTGGCGCCTCCTTCACCACTGCTGCTGGCCCTCAACACGCTGGCAGAAGGATTCTGGTGCACCAGCTCAACTGCAGCGTCACAAGGTAGTTGCATCGGCTTCCAACATACAGTTTGGAAACGCACTCCCTACAAGCTAATCTTGACATGTGCTCCAACTGCAATGATTCTGCGCCCAGTTTGGTATTGGTCTCAGTAGACCGAGGGCGTGAGGAAACAGTCACAACGCTGTACAAAGGTGAACAGGCAGCATGACCAAGCAAAGCAGAGCCAGCTTGCTGGACAGCCTACACCAATGCAGACTTGAGGCATCACGATGCAGATTAGCTGTGCAATACCAGAAAGTGTATCTGGGAGTGGCAGAGCATGGTCCCCAGGGCGATGGGGGGGTTGGTCCGCCAGGCTCTGCTGTAGCATGACTTCCAGCTCAAAATGGGAAAGGCTGCTCAGCTTCTGCCCCTTGTGGAGCCTGCCATACAGGGCAGAGGCAAAGGGCATGAGCAAAGGGCAGCCCAATAGGAAGACGTTGCGCAATATGGTGAGCTGGTGCATCAGGCCCCACTCCCCTAGCAGCCTGGCCAGCAACACTCCTCCCACAATGTCCACCTGCAAGACCCCAATGTGAATCAGCATGGCACCCACTGCAAGGCAATTTGTTACATGCAAGGAGCCCTTCAAGCGGCAAAATCACCTCTACACGGAGGCAGGCTTGTAGCAAGCCAGTGGAATGCCATTTGCGAGAACGGTCACAAGGTTCATGAGGCAACAGTGCGTCAATTGCATAGTAAAATGTGACTTGACAGCTCTTTATGGCTGTGCTGTTGCACAGGGAGCACTTGCACCTGCAAAGAGAAAGTATAAACAGCCCCAAAGAAGTGCTTCAAAGGGGTCCTCCAATGTAGCTGAAAGGCACTTGGCACCCGAGGACAGACAAATGTGGACAAGGATGTTGCCTAGGGCTTGCTAGCCTGCCGATCAAGCCAATCACCATTGAGTTATCCCATGCTTGGTATGGACAACAGGACAGCATGTGTGAGTCTTGAAGATGCATGTGCATTGCAATGGTATACCTGCTCTTGTATGGGTTGTATGAGACACTCATCCAGCAGGTGGTCAACAGGAGGCAGATCTACATCTTGCAGGCCCTGGAGCCAGCGCCTGTCCTCCTCCCACTTGCTGTCGGCCTGCTGGCTCAGGCTGAACATTCCCCTTCCTGCATACATAGAAGGATCATCCATCAGTCGGGTTTTGTTTCCTGTTTGCAGAACTCATCAGGAGAACAACACCCTGGACTACTTTGTGCATGTGGATTAAACATGCATGTATCTCAATGATGGCAAAGCGCAGACAGGATCATCTCTAAACAGACGACAATCATTCAGAAAGGAAATTGAGCACATTTAGTTGCAAATGACAGCAGCTGCACTCGGGATGAATGCTTGAAAGAGTGCATACAAGCATAGGCAATTTTGTGCTAGCCTCTGTCCTTGATTGATGTCCATGATTGTGTAGCAGCAAATACATGTTGCAAATGGGCACCGTGTTTGTGGAAAGCACCCTTGAGACCATGACAATAAAACAGGACAGGCCTGTTTCCAGCACTGTGCTAGCAACACCAGGACCATCAACTTTGTTATCACTGTCATAACTAAGATCATCATCAGGAGCAACGCTTGACTGTGCACATCAAGGATCCAAGGAGATCAGCAGCACCTGAGTAAGCTGGCAGAATGGTCAGGCCTGTATGCAGACTGCCAGGCAAGGCGGCCTGCATGGGCGCTGCCTCACTAGGTGCAGCCGACAGTTGCAACAGCTCATCTGCTCTGCTACACCATTCCAGGACACTGCTGTCGGTATGCACTGACTGCTGCTGCTGCTGCTGTTGCTGCTGCTGCTGCTGCTGTTGCAGCTGCTGCGGCTGCAGCTGAGGCTGCTGCTGCTGCGGTTGATTGACCAAGATACCTGATTCCAAGTTGGCATGTGCTGGATGACCACTTGCAAGGCCAGCCTCAGCAGCATGCATGCCTGCTTGCTGCATGTTCCCTACTGAGTCTGTATCCATCTGGGGAAGCAGCTGTGCAGCATGGGAGAGCACAGGTGCAGCTGCGCTTTCATGCTGCAATGACTCCATGGGCATGCCAGTCGACACCTCAGACTGTGACTGCAACTCAGTATGCTGCTGATACAGACCAGCGTGGAGCCTAGCTGCTGAGGGGGTCTGAAGGCCCTTATGCCTGCTGTGGTGCATAGGCCTTGAGTAGGCAGCTGCAGAAGGGGCAGAGGAGGCAATGAGGGGCCAAGTGCCAACCGGGAGGGGCTGCCAGGATGCTTGGCTCTGAGCCATCTTCTGCCCTAGGCTGGGGACACAGCCATTGCCAATAACAGCCTCCATACTGGAGCTGCCATCAGCAGTAGCCCCTTGCATCTCAGCACTGTTGGCTGCAACAGCTCTGAGCTTAGAGGTGGGACTACTGCTAGGAGCGGCCCCTGGGCAGGGGGCAGGGCTGTTGCCAGCAGGACTGCCTGCTGTCAAGCTCCTTGACTGCACAGAAGATCTCAACTTGTGCAGAAAGCATTGGCTCAAGCTGCCTTGTGAGGCCTGTTGTCGGCGCTGCAGAGCACCGGGGAAACTGCTCACTGGCTTCCTTTGCATACCTTCCTGCAGAGATGCTGGTGTCGCTGATGTCCTGCATGCACTGCTTTGTGTTGCTGGCTGTCCAGGATGCAGCGTTGGCTACTTGTGGATGCTGCAAAGACCAACTAGCTGTGCTATGGGTATTGGCTATGTGCAGCCTGCAGAAGGGATATCACAACAGGAGCATGAATGCTTTTGTCAGAGAGCACAGCCGGCACGAGCCTTAACTGATAAGTGGCAATTTGCAGAACAGCCTCCAGCCGCATTGGAAATCAAAGATCAACAGGTTCAGCATTCACCTGGTGTGCAAGTCTTGGTGTGCCCTCAGCAGGATCAAACTCTTGCCTGTTGACAGTATGCCTTCAACAAGGGGCTGCAGAAACTCTGGGCATGCAACGTCTCCTGTTTCTGTCCGCCGCAATGTGAAGGCTTCATTCCAGAAGTAAGGAGAATCCACCGACACATTCTGATCTGCACAAACAATTGCTGAGAGCTGCTCGCAGAAATGAGTGCAACAAGTGTTCCGCCAGGGACCAAGCACTGCAACCTCATGAATGTTAAGCCGACAGCTGCGGCCTGTGGTTGAGTATGCAGGGAGTGCTACTACAGTCGCTCACAGAAGCTGCAGTGCATGCCCTTGAAACTGTACTGTTGCATTGCTTAGGCATGCAGGTACAGGACAAGCGTCCCCTGACTGTGACAACCTTTCAGCACTTTAGTTGATGAAGTGCTGCTTGCTCTCACCTTCACAGATGAAGAAGTTGTGAGGGGAGCCCAGCAGCAAGCCATCATACAGCCAAGCCTGTAATGCAGCAAGCAGAGGCTGCATGCTCTGTGTCCAGAGGCGTAGTATCACAGCCGCCTCCTGTCTGCCTGCGGGCCACACAGAGAGCACAATGGATGGCAGCGGCTTTGCAGGCTATGGTAAAAGAAAAGAAAAAGAAAAGACAAGACTACGCCTTTCGGCGTCAATTTATTGAGAAGCCAAGTATTATACCGGGCTGCCCAGAGGCTATGGTAAAAAGGCTGCAGCATGATGAAGGGTCTATGCTGAATGGCTGAAGCTTTGATGAAGGGTTTGTGTTGAACGGCTGAAGATGTGTGCTGCGTGAATCAAATGAGAATCTGTAGCACTGCTGCTGTCCTGCAGTCATCTACGCATGCGCCCATCATGATGTACAGCGGGCCTGTGCCACAGACCAGGTCTGCTTGCTGCCATGCTGCTAGCTAAGGCAACAAAATCATGGTGAGTGTCACAAAAGCTGGTGCTCTGCACTTTGGGAGAACATGCTGCGCTGCTAGTGCCAGCACTTCTGCAGAATCACACGATACAGAGAGATTCAGGGGTTGGCAGCAAACCCACCACGAGGACCCCCCTGAATGCTGTAATGGTGCAGCACGCTTTTCAGCTTGGTCAACAGGTCACAGCTCAGCTGGGCTGCAGTGACAGGGTGGTCTCTGGAGTGGCCCTCTGTGCTCAGGGCTTCCTCCCACACATCCTTCAACAGCCCAATGCGCCGCAAAACGCCCTGCTTGCACAAACATCTTCCAGTTGACTGCTAAGGCGTTGCAAGCAACACCAGAGAGTGAGTTACACTCAGTTGACATGCGACAGAGCGTACGCAGAACAGGCGGATGCACTAAGCAAGCAATGATGGGCCTGCATGATTCCAAGCAATGCCAGAGAGTGAGTTACGCTCGGTTGACAGAGAGTATGCAGGACGCAGATGCACTAAGCAAGCAGTGATGGGGTTGTGTGATTGCATTAAACGACAGGACCAAAGACTGCAGCAGTTGAATAGGTCAGAATGGGCTCAGACTGTGAAAGTCTGTCAAAAGCAGTGACAGGGGCTGTCTGTGCATGACTTAGAGCTGACCTGCAGCTGATACTCCAGGTGCAACAAAGAAACTTTGCTTGAAGTCTCTGTCATCCCTAGGGACTCTTCAATCTCCACCAGCTTAGCCCACATGGGATGCATTTGATCTGCCAGGTCAGCTGCAAAGGCAGCTAGTGTAGGGCTGACTGAAGACTGGGCCCTGGACGCTTGCCAAGATTGGGAGCTCACTGCAGATTGGACTTTGTTCACAAAGGTCTGCAACCTGCAATACTGTCATGGCGCTGATGTCATTGCATGAAGATCCAGCTTCAGATGCACCCATATACTGCGTACAAGCTGGACTGCCAGCAGGCAGAGCTCATAACAGCTACTGCACTGTTGCACCGGCCAATGATCAGTTCTCTTGCAATAGATCTCAACTGTCAACGCAAGTACTAAATCCAAATCCTGAATGCTCAACCCTAATCCGTCATGCACTTGCTCACCCTGAATCCTGACTGTCGGCACACGTGCTCACAGCAGGGAATGCTGTCACACAAGGGAAGCTTGAAAGCTTGCATATGCTTTAAACACACGTGCAGATGCTTTGTGATCTTGCACGTATGCCACTGAGTTACATTACACTGCAGCAATCAAGCATAGGATGACAGGCAGCAAGCAAAGGTACTGACGCTCAGTGTTGCTCAACAGCAGCAACAGAACATCTGAGCACAGGAGGGCCTACTTGAGCAGGTCTGTGCCAGCAGCTGCAAAGCCACCCAGCATGTGGTGCAGGCTGCTGTGTGACAGGTGGGGAACATGAGTGTCTGAATTAGCTGTGAAGCTGCCAGATCTCCTGTCCAGGCGGAAGGCAGGCCCAGGGTCCTGTGCACCTCTCAGCATGCGTATGACCTGCATAGCACTCATCAGGATGACCAAACCCAGCAAAAAGCACAAGCAAGAGTTCTTCATTACCGCACCTCTGAGCATGCGTATGACCTGCATGGCACTCATCAGGATGACCAAACCCAGCTAAAACCACAAGCAAGACTTCTTCATTGCCCTGTGACATGCCAGATTTGAGGGCAATGTGGAGCGTGAGACCTTGGCCTTGAGACACACAGCTTGCTCAATGCCCCTTGCGTGTCCTGATGACAGTGTGCTTTTTGGGAAACATGCCAATTGAGTATACTGCAGCTGGTACATGTGCAAACCTGTTGAGCAAGCTCTGCTTCAGTGGTGCAGTGAGTGGCTGGAGGGAGGGTATCCTCAGAGCCCTGAGCAGCTGCAACACTCAGCAGCAGGCATCCCTTGTGATGCCTGCTCATCTGCTGTGGCTTGGGCAGGTGCACAGCCAGCTTTTGCCTCAGCTGCTTGATCAGATCCAACGGAGAGGAACTCTGCTGTGCTTCAGCATCTGTGGCAGAAACAGTAATGTTGTGGATGAAGGGATGCAAGACATGGTTGTGATAGGGAATGATGCAAAAAGATGACTGTACACGCAAAAGTTGACAACAGGGGCTGGTGATAGCCTGCTAGTTCAGCACATGTATCTTCTGATGTTTGCCTTGCAAAGGCTCGTCTTACCTGCAGCTGTTTGCTGTACAGCCTGGCTGTGAGACTGTGAGTCTGTGTAAGCTGCATATGTGTCCCTGGGTTCCTCCCAGTCTGACAGCTCAGAGTCACTGCTATACACTGCTGCATCATTCCCCCAATCAGACAGATGGTCATCCTCTGATACCTCATCAGGTGAACCTGCAACCATAGCAGAGAGCTTGACATCCAACATGAACTTCCAGGATGTGCTCATCGACAGGTGGATCAAGGTGCAGACATTTCAAGTTGTGCTGACCTTGATTGTATGTTGTTTTTGCCTAAAACGATCAGTTGCAGACTAACTAGTGACAGAAGTTTTCGGTATTACCAGTGTTGCTGTTGATGGGAACAAGGAAGTGTCATTAGCAGACCTGAATGAGTGTCGCTGGGTTCATCTGAAGGTATATATGCTGACTCCAGAGGCCGCCGAGCAAGCCAGTACACCAGTGACAGTAAATTGTGGTGAGGTTCTAGTTGCTGGGAGTCCAGCTTACAGGCTAACAGGGCAGCAACTAGCTTTTGAAGAGCCCTTTGTTTCTGTAGCTGGGAGTGACTTCCCAGCCGCTCGCTCAGCCTGCAGGTGCAGCACAAACAGCAGCGCATCAGGTACACATTTATGTTTCATGATGCTTTCAAGTGAGCTCAAATTGCAGCAAACGCTTGAAAAACAGCTTACCCTCCATACAGTCTCTCGACTGACGCTGGGTCAACATCACCAAACCTGTGCTGCTCCAGATTCTGCAAGCAGTACTCCATTGCAAGCCCATGATTGCCGTCTTCAGCCTGCAACCTCACACTGAAATTACACCAGTCCCTTGCAAGCTGTAGCTTCCTTGTAAAGCCAATGCAAAAGAGGGTGCACCTGCACAGGGAGGAGTTTACAAACAAGCCTTGAACACAGATCCTCTCGATCTGCTTGCATCTGCCAGCCAAAGCTGGACAATGCACTCATGCTGCCCGACTACAGCTGTTCCCGATAGGCTGATGAGATCGATTTTGCCTCCGTGATCAGCAGAGTGGTCTCGCCGTGTAGGACCTCAGGAAAGCTGAGCATGACATGCTGAGGCCCTCGATCACAAGTAAGTGTTGAGCGTATGCTTCGGCCGACGCTTGGACGCTCGGACTGTGCGTCTGTTAACAGTAGCTGCGATCTAACCGCAGCAGGAGCTGAGACTTCTGTAACTTGGATACCTTATCATGCGTGAGTCTCAGGCAGGAAGATCCAGACTTTCGTCCAGGGCGTGGTCCAAGGCTGCATCTCGGCGGGGCTTTGAGCGCTTGACAAACTGCACATCGAAACCAAGTCGAGCGTGCAGCTGAGCGTGCTTGTTGTCATGCACGCATTGCGTGTTCTAGGCCAAAACCTCTACTTCTTCTGTAGAGGCTTCCACCTGCATGCACAGCCACGAGTGGGCTTCTGTACTGTACTCGACCTTGCAGCAAGCATCGAGTGCCAACTACACTGTGCTTGATCGTTGTAGCAAGCAATATATCGGTATGTCTGTCCAAAGCTCG
>JAABUK010005266.1_pt1 | contig 20353 bp, 20 predicted proteins | sample 5559141 | NCBI WGS metagenome assembly JAABUK01 (sample SAMN10711869, study PRJNA513367) | rock metagenome | isolation source: Antarctica rocks | place: Antarctica: Victoria Land, Pudding Butte nord | collected 2016-01-03 | reverse complement strand
GCCTGGGTCAGACGACATTTCGAGGAGATATGGCCCCATTTTGAAGGCACTTTTGGTGAATTTCTCCATTACGCTGTCGAAAGAAGCAGATGTGATAGGTTTCCGAGACAGCATTTCAAGCATAGCGTCGAAGGTTATATCTTTGAAGCTGATATTAAAGCCTTGGAAAGAGATCTTGAAGCTGGTACTATAGATTTTGATTAGTAGTGTCTGAATAGCTTCATATTCACCTATTTGATTCATCTATTTGAGCCTGTTGAGTATGATCTAATGCGATAATAGATGTTGAGGGGTTGAAAAGTCGAAATGTCTATACAAATTGGGGGGGGGGCGCGACAATTGCGATGCCAAGGATTCGAAAGCTTTTTGCATACGCTAAAACCCCTGCAACGCTAGTTGTTGAATTTCAACATCAAGTCATCACTTCATTCCTTTTTCTGTGATACAAAGGTGATGCTATGTGTTGTTGGTGTGCTTGAACGACCTGTAGATAGAAATATGATGGTGTGGTTCAGAAGATGATCAAGCATCATACTTCTCCAATATGCCGGCCCGCCAAAGCAAAAGCCACGAGCGCGCACTTCCCGATCGGACGCTCATAGTAGATAACGGCGCCTATACTATCAAAGCTGGGTATGTTTCAAATGAACCAAGGCTTGGCAACTGCGAGATCATCCCAAATTGTATAGCAAGAGATCGTGAAAAACGAACTTGGATTGGTAGCCAACTCGAAAAATGTAAGGACTTTGGAGAAATTGCATTTCGAAGACCAGTGGAAAAAGGGTATCTCGTCAACTGGGAAGCAGAGAAAGCTATTTGGGACGCTACCTTCTTTGAAAAGGCAGCAAAGCTGAAGGTTTAAAGCCGCTCCATTGGCGATTCGGAAGAGTTCTGACTGTAGATAGTGCGAACCGCAAGAAACGAACTTAATCCTCACAGAAGCCCCCAACGCTCCTGCTGCCTTGCAGACCAACTGTGATCAGATTATATTTGAAGAGTATGAGTTTGCTTCGTACAGTCGACACGTAGGTCCGTCGTTGGAGATGCCCCTAGAAGGCGTTGGACACTAGACTGATACTTGGTAGGGCCCTCTCTGAACGCCTACAACGACATACCAAGCTTATTCGATGGAGTACCCCGAGAGTCTGAAACTACTGCTCTTCCGGTAGAGTGTCTGCTTGTAATTGACTCTGGCTTCTCTCACACGACGGTGACCCCCTTATTCAATGGCCGTCCCATCCACCAGGGCATTCGTCGCCTTGATGTCGGAGGCAAGTTCCTGACCAATTATCTGAAAGAATTTGTCTCCAGCCGCCAGTATAACATGTCAGGCGAGACATATGTAATGAACGAGGTCAAAGAAGCTGTCTGCTATGTTAGCAGCAACTTTAGGAACGACCTTGAACGAATAGGAAAAGGCGTCATCAGTGAGCGCACAAGACATCTTCCAGATGACTCGAAAGCTATCGTTGTCGACTATGTGCTTCCCGACTATAACCTTCACAACCAAGGATTCGTGCGTCCTTTTGACCCTGCCAAACCGAAAAAGGGAGTATTGCCTCCTGGAGGTATCGTGGAAGAGACCATGACCCTTGGCAATGAGAGGTTTGCTGTACCAGAATTGTTGTTTAATCCTGGAGACATAGGTATAATGCAAGCCGGGATACCAGAATTGGTCTTGCAGAGTCTGTCTGGCCTCCCACCAGGCTTTTGGCCTGCCATATTGGCAAACGTCCTTGTGGTTGGGGGTAATTCGAAGATGGATGGCTTTATGGAGAGACTGTAAGTGTCTTGCTGTACTCCCTAGCTTTTTCGCTGGCTGAGACAGTGTTTAGGGAGACAGAGCTTCGGCAGCTTGCGCCTGCGGAGTGTGTCTTGAGACTTGCAAGAGCTCAAGAGTAAGTTTACTAGCTCCAATACTAGATGAATCCTCGAAGATGCACAAGACTAACATTTGTAGTCCCATAAAATCTACATGGCTTGGCGGTGCTTACCTTGCGGCAAATCGTGATGCACTGAAAAAGGTCCAGGTCACTCGACAGGAATACCAAGAACACGGAAGTGCTTGGCTCGCAAAAGTTTTCTCAGGAGTAATCACAAAATAGCCTGTAAATTAGTCGTCGATTCTCCTACGTCCATTTTGTGGCAGTGAGGTGGATGGTGGCGGGGGTGGTGGTGGCGGTGGCGGTGGATGACGATGTGGACGACGATGAGGTGTTAATGAGGTTGATGTTGTGGATACAATATCAGTTGGTGGTAAGCCCCTATTTCATCATTTTTGTGACCTTGAATTTTTTTGAACTATATATTTATAATAAGACCTTCTTTCCTCATACAAAGTCTTAACTCGGGGCAAACTCTAGCTTGTCTAGGGTCTTCGGGGGTCCCTTTGTCAAAAAGAAAATTACGCCCATTGAGTTGGTCGGGTTGTCTTCAAGCCTAGTGAACCCAAGCCTTTCGTGGCTGCAGACATGATTGGTAGATAACACCGCTTGTTTTTTTTTGGTCAGGAGTTCGATTATGGGCGGCGCCCACATGAGCTTGGTCAATATCTTTTTGCCGTCCTATGCCTACCTCAGAGATGACCATTTGCTGACTCTGAGGGTCTTGTTACGATAGTAATGGAGCTCTCTGTACAAGGTTCACGACTAGATACAGCAGTTTGAGCTTGATATGTGTGATGGTTGTATTTTGGTCGTGTAAGTTTCGAGAACGATTCAATACGGCGAAACCACAACTTGCAACCAGCTGAAATACTCAGAACAGCCGGCATTTCTCTCAATTGTTTCAAACTCTAACTCAGTTACCAGAACCCAGTGACACTCTGCAGATAGGGACTTGATTTTCAACCCACGCACATAAGGTGCTGCTCTAGACTAAAGCATTTTCTGCTGGCAAAAGACCGCACCGAGATATTCAAATTGCACAAAACCTTTGCCAAAACGCAACAATTCGGATTTTTTGATATTCAGTGAGCGGTATGATGATGCTTTTGCTGTGTGTCATGGCGGTTAGCCGTGTCCCTCCTGCAGTATAGCTCAATCAATGGGCATAGTAGAATTTCATACAATCCCTTCTTCGTGCACATAAGTTGGCTCTACAATGTTCGAAATGCGATCATCGCTAAACAGACAGCTGAGTCACGCAAAGGCTGTAAGTTTCGATCGGGGTAGTCCGTTTGCTAACTCTACCTTAATCATAACATCAACTGTTGTGGTCCCTAATGTACTTTATCACTCGATGCATTATAACGATAAGTGATGGACGAGATAGCGAGCTTATAGTGTTAGTGGTCGATGTTCTATTCGACGTCCCTTGCATACTTTACACCTCCATGTGGGGACGAGATGTCTATGTGCAGAGAAAACTGTCTGGCTATTGTATGCAAAGTAGGTGCCAGGCTCCCAAATTCCGTCCAAATTTTACACCGCTGACTTGTGCCATTTTATGACCGACAACCCATCTCCGCCGGTCCAACCGCGCGTCTTTTCCCTCGATAAGGGTCATCGCGTGGAGCTTAGTGATGAAGACAACCGAGTGATAAAATAGGGTAATGTTACTCTAACAAGGATTGATGGATAGAGTAAGAGATATAAAGGGTTGCCTGGAGGGCTTCCCTGGTAGACTAGGTGCTCCTTTCCGCACTAAATGGGAGTTCAAGATGTGTTGGAAACCTAGGCGCGTCAGAACCTGGTTTGTCAAATTTGTTGTGGCAGCCCTTGGTTTAGATACGGTCTCGAATACGTGGTATGGACTCAAGCTAGGGTGCGTGTGTAGGAAAGTGGGTGTACCAATGATTCTACCGTTGAACTATAGCGGATATAAGTTCCCCTCTGGTGGCTGCAACCATTTATTCCACTCAAGGCACCATGCCTCTAGAATCCTCTCTTAATCGCAACCCGTTCACGTCTTCTAGATTCGGGAAAAACTCAAAAGGTGTAACCCAAAACTCTATCAGCGAGCAAAATACTAGCTACATTGTGTATAGCTATCTCGAAGAGCAGTCCTACAAGAGGCCAAAGATTAACAATTGATACGCTGAGAAGTCGTGAAACCGAGGTCTGGACTTCCTAGGTTTGATATGAAAAACATACGAGGTTTATGATTAAGAAGTCATAAGTTAAGGTCGAAATCGAAGACTCGGTATTAGAAGCTCAAATAGAAAAATTTGGACCAGAAGACTTGTAGCGAAAAGTTCAATTATGAATTTTCGATACCTCTAGAGGCGACCTAGCTGACAGTCGTGATAGTCTAATTGCTTCCTCTCGCGTCTTCGCAACGTTCGCCAATCAATGGGATGACCACACGCCTAAGTTAAAAAAGGGTCAGATCACTAAGCACCATCCTACTATATTTCGAAATTCACTCCAATAGAGGTTATCACATTCGAGAAAAGGTTCTTTGTGAAGCCCAGAACAGTAAGATCACATCGGAAACTTTCACTACTTCCACTTCCTCACTGCTGCCATCAGCTCAAGTCATTCCAATCGCCTCTTCTCTGCCAATCCACTTGGGCGAGTTGTGTATCGAAAGCGTGCATATAACGCTGTTCCGACTGTTGTTCCGGCCATGAAGGGCGTTGTTCTAATTGGCGTTGCAGCACATCGGGGAGGCTTTGCCACTGCTCCATTCGCTGGACATGTTGCACATCCTCTCTCGAAGGCGTGAGTAAAGGTCCTGAATCAAACGGATGTGGTATTGGTGGAACTGTCTTTTCCAGTTTCAGATCCTGATTATGCTTGTTTGGTATTGATAATTTAGTGGCTGAAGAAGCTTGCGGCTGGACTTTAGCAGCTACATCTGATTCCTGCCTCTGGGCCTTGATGTGAGAGCCGCGAGCTTCCCGAGCCGAGTGTTTACGATTTTGAGCCTCGCTCACCTTCGCTTTGACAAGCCTGGCGCTCAAGTCTCGAATCGTAGCCTTGTGCTCTATTACTGCCTTACGAAGCCTAGAATTATCGCTATTGACTTCGAAAACATGGGGCTGTGCATGGGCAGAGTGGGCTGCAATGGAGGGGAAATATCCAAGGTTCTTCCAAGCAGTGGGCTGACGCCCGGAAGCGGCTGACGCCGTCATGCCTGATTCTACGGGCCTCGTGTCAGACTGGACCCGGCTTTGTGAATGTGCATTTGCAGGGATGAGCAGCTCATTTCCATAAAACTTCTCAGGATTTTTTCCACCGTCGATCGGAGCCACATGTCGTGCCAGCGGGTTCAACTTTACGAAATCTGCATATTCAATAAGTTTCCAGTAGCGGCGGACCTCATTAGTATAGGCCTAAAGATGGTCAGGCCATTATCGATGTACTGACAAGACAAGAAAGATCGAACATACCTCTGCCAGCTTCTCCTGTTTCAGCTCTGAGTCTTCAAACCAGAAGATATTCATGACGACTGTTTTCCAAACATGAGCCATTGTTGGCTCAGGGGCACTGCCCGCGTCTCTACCCAGGCGTGAAATGCGAATTTCCGAGACAATATCCATGTACCGCAGCTGTCGTAAATTTCGGAGCCCAAGGTACGGTAGTTCTATTCTGGTATTGTCGTCTTCGAGCATCGCATATATTCTTCTGCTGATGTCACTACTCGAGCGAGGTAGAAAGCCGTATGGTGTTACATCATTCATCATATAGACGAGAAACGCTGCCGGTCGTAGACGCTTCTCCCAGTAGTTGGATACGCAAGGGCAGTTGAGCTATGCAATACACGAGTCAGTACCTGGCACTCAGTGCTAGTGGCGATCTTGTGTAAAGATCATAAGTGTCTGATAAGCGTGCAGGAAACGAGATGCGAAGAGTCTTACAGCAAACTAGAAAAAGAAAAATAGGAGAAACCACGCACGTACTTGTTCGAGAAGCTCTTGCCTCATTACGCTACCTTCCGCATAAATGTCCTCAACATTTGCCTTGAATGCCAATTCCACAGCCTTTCGAGTTATCTCTGTTCCCATCGCACGATTCTGGATAAGAAGGTCGTTGCTATACTCGACGAGTGTGTGCTTGCAGTGTTCGAAATTGTAGGCAGTATACGTTATTCTCACTCTTAGACCTGGTGTATTGCACTCTCGCGATCTGTCCATCTTGACCGACTCACTGTTCGACCAATTGCTATTATGAAAAAATGAGGGGTTGAGATGCCTTGAAGAAATAAGAGTCTGAAGAGAGGTAACTCGAGAGGCATGTTTATGGGCTCTTAGCTGGAAGTGTTGAAATTGTTCACAACTAGGTGTTGTTGATTATCTGTGCTTGATATGGAACCATATCGTGCTTTGTCAAGATGTGTTGAGAAACAACGACCATCTTAAACAGCACTAATGGCTTGCTTCGACAATGAGAAACCCAAATACAATGTGGTTACAACACCATACATTCTCTTTGCCGTCATGCAGAGAGATCGCAGCCGTCAAGTTCAAGTCACTAAGGTAAATCAACCACAATTATCCCCACTGAGAGCCTCCACAACCTCGAGAAACCTTCTATTTGCAACTCTGAACCATGTCACAGTTCTTCGCAGCTAGCAGCTGCCGCTCGCGGTTACTCTATAGGTATGAAGCTCGGCTACTTGATCATAGTGTCAACAGCACAAAAAGACGAACATCCCTGGCATTGAAATGTATTCGACAAAACCCGGTGTCTAAGATGACGTCTAAGGTGAGCTTTGTTTCATTCAGACTTTTCCAAGCATGATTATTTAAACTACACAATGCAACATATTGATTTAGGGAAATGGATGACGCATTTTACTTACATAGGTACGCGTAGCTATTCGAATCCTTGCTCTCTTCACCCGATTCAACTAAGGACACGGTAGACATTGAAATCATCACATCAAATGAGATGCGGCATCTGGATTGATAATCCTATATACGATTTCAGATCTGTGTATACCAAAGTCTCCCACGGTATGTATTATCCAATCTTCCTACTCTATCTTCTTCCTGCCATCTGAAGAGGCATTACGGGCAAATGACGTACTTCTAATCCGTTCACTCCCGTCTCCCAAGCTGCAGAAATATACATCAAACAAAGCAGATGAGAGCCAGAGCTTGACACACTTGAGCCCCATCTTGACCCATTCCGTCGATTGTCGATCGACGTCGTAATGAGTTCCTTCACATTATGACGAGTTCATCCTCGTTAGCTTCGATATATTCCGTAAACTCTTGCGTGCGGCACTTCCACCACCGCTTCCGGTTCTTGCTAGCTATCTGAGCTGCCTAACCCCTAACCTAGGCACAGGCTATAAAGTTGTGCTTCTTCGCTATATCTGATTGACGCTGCGTTCCCATAATCGTCACATCCAGTTTCTCTTCGATCCATGGTGTCGGTCTCACCTGGTCGTCCAGCTATTTGATTTTACTTGGATATCTGGAATAGTTCTGGTTTACAAGATTGAACAATTTCAACTCCACATGTGAACAATTGGGCGTCTCCCACAACATGCTGAAGCCTATGGGCATCTAAGGTGTGGTGCGCAGTCCCTCGTCTCTAACCTGACAAGATCTTCCCTGGAAGAGCGTCGTCTTCCTCATCTTCAAGACGCTTCTAGGCCCTGATGAAACGGCGAGAACATTGGTCCCAGAAGACTTTGAGCATTGATTCCCACTCTGTTTCAGGACCGCACCCAGGCGCTATTGTTTAGTCCCAACGTCTCTGAAATTATTCCGATCTCTTACACAGCCTTTCTTGCCATGCATCCCAGTTGATCTTTCCTCTTTCTGACTTCTTAGCTGCAGACGTTGAATTTCCCAAGTATCTTTCCTGGCTCTCAAGTTTCCGCTCGCTGCTGAGACTCCCCGCAGGCTGCACTCTTGCTCTGGATTCTCTCTCCTGAGGCGATCCCTCTTGAGCGGTTTGTTCTCCATATGGTCTCTCTCAAGAAGCTCTCTATTTGAGCTTTCGGATTTGTAGTTCTCGTGTCCAGAAATTTACTGTCTTTCTAATATTTACTATCTTTTCGCTAACAAGAGTGCCTTGCTGTGACATGGTTGTTTTAGCAATAACGAGCCAAGCAATCGCCCGCTCCTTCTGGAAGACCCAAGATTCCTCGATATACCCTTTTTGTCGAATTTCTTTGACAGTCACGTTAAGTCTTCATGCCTCTGCTCTCCGCTCAGAAGGTTTCAATTTCTCAACCTTGTTGATGAGGAAGGTGAAATCGCCGCTGAGTTCCGCTTTATCTTTGAACGTTTCTGTTCGCTCCTCGATTAAGGTAGTTCATCTCTATGGGCCTTCACTACCTTCAGCAATTTCCGGGACTTCTTCGTGTTTCTTCAAAATTCCTCGACCGGGCGCGACTTTGGGGCCGGGTCGGAGGCAGGTAGAAGGAACAGTGGCTGGAGAAAAAGTGCTCTGCGTCGGCCTCCAGCCGTACACAGTCCATCATCGCCCCGTGGCCGTTCTGGCAATGCGCACACGCCCTATTCGGGATATATCCCCGAATAAAGGCCATAATAGCCTGGCGGTAGGATGAGTGTCGCTCGAGAGCGACCCGACCACGATCCCCGCGGAAACGGGGCCGGCGAACGACCGGCAGCTCTGCGATCCGGCGCTCAACCGCGTTGCGAGGCTCTTAACTGGTCACCTCCATCATTTCATCCATGACCGGCACTAATCCTATTAGTTACTATTCGTAGGCTATTCGCCAGTGTACTTACATTCAGCTTCTAGGTTTTCCAGCTTTCAGCGTACGCATTAACTACGACCTTCGGATCATAACGAACGCGACGTATTGCCTATCTGTAGCGGAAGCTTATAGACGCCAGAAATCTCATGAAAGCGAGAACACCAAAGAAACACCAGTTGTAGTGCTGGATTCCGTAAAAAAAGTTGTCAGCTCTGTATTGAAGAAAGATCAATTCCATCTTGCTTTGCCTTAGACCCAAAATCTAGTCCTCGCTCCTGAACCTCAGGCAACGACTTCAGAAAACCTGCTTGCCCGTCAAGAACTCGGTTATGACAGTAAGCATGTAGATACAGATCTCTTGTCCGCTGTCCAAAAGATTCTATATATAATGCTCATATTGGTGGCCTCGAAATCGCATAGGGGGTGGAAACGTCATTCATCACATCCTCGTATTCTTCCAACGATTGCTCTTTCTTTCAGAACAACATTTATGTATCTTTAATTATCCAATTCATTTTGCGCTTTGCATTTTCCCAGAATTCCTTTAACGTTTTGTTGCTGCTTTCTCTTGAGTCTGAATCCTCATAGATATTGGAAATTGATTTCTCTATAGGTCGTGTTCTTGATTCCTACTTTGGTAGTTATGCTTCGTCTCAGGCTGATGTGAGTCAGATATTTTCGAAAGCGCGTTCCGAGGTTTCTGGTTGTGTAATTTTCTCGAGGTACCCAAGTCAGATTTGTTGGATTTGCGATACTGATCTTCAAGAGCTTCTTCTCCCAAATTATTGTCTATCTGAAGTTTTCTTATATATATCATTCCCAAGAACATTCCCAGACTTCTAATTACCCTGGAAGACATTCTTTAGGTTTCTCTGTAAAGAATCTTTCCATCGTCTTTTCCGTCGAGTTTTCTGTCTCTTGTCATATCTTTGTTCATTATACCCTTTGTATACACTTTGATAATCTTGTGTTCTACGATTAATTCCTCTGCACTGTAAGAAGCCCTCTTGAATAGTCAACGGTCTCAATGTAACTTGGACCTGGTTGCTGAGCTGTGTCAGCTGGCAAAATGCCAGAGAATCCGCTCACGATGATATCGATCGTGCAGGCTATTTCGGTAGGCCGCGTCGCTGTGTAATCCACCTTACGGCCATGACAGTTTGAATAGTTATTCGCGTGCATCCATTGTTCGGGAAACGTAGATTTTTAAGCTGTGAATCTCGCTTGGGAACAAAAGCCCTAAGTACCCGGAACAGCCTTCCTTTCACCAACGCTCCACACGAATGACCCCACCAGGATGGTTCTACATAGTCTTCAGTAACCCGAGAAATGCAATAATTGGTCTTCCAGCTTTCATATGGTAGGAGTGAGTTGTGATGAAAGTGTTGAAGGGTGTAAGATATGTTTTGACAATTTAATGATTGATTGAATGAAAGGGGGCATCAAACTCTGCACTCAAGATCTTGATTTTCATCGTCAGATCTGCTCACAGAAAAGCTTCAATATAAAGAGTTTCCAAACTTGCTTGGCCCCCAAATCATCGGTCTGTGTGCCCTGCGATGCTTGCGAAGCTTGTGTCTGGTCACACAATTCTTCAAGCTCGGTCATTGCGCGCGTTCTGCGATGATCATCTGTTTCATTCATAGGCAAAACAGAGAGATACATCGATGTTGATCTTCGACGGGCCCGATGAGGCGATAGTCAACATCAACTAATAAATTTTCTCGTCTTCTTGCTCTGACTCTACATCATCATTCTGATATTCTGAATCTTTCTCTTCTTGTGAAAGAACTTCTGTGATGTCATCATTGTTCTCAGAGCTGAATACTGCGTCACTAATATACGGCGCATATCGCTGATGATGGTATCATGCTTGCCGAACCAGGTTCAAAGAACTTTCCTCATCATCAATCTCAAGATTTGATCAATACGTTGTTTCAGCGACATCGAAGCAGGATCAAAGATCGGATCGTACACCCATAAGACGGAGCCGATGCGAAGCACACAGATGCAAAGCCATGAATGGATTTCGTCAATGAATCGCGCCGCTCATTTGATGTCGCTGATCATAAGCGCGAATTCTTCTGAAGCCAGCAAGGCTTTGGCAGCGGCGAAGATGGTGGTACAGCGTCGCTCGTCCTCTTGAATAGTAGGATCGCTAATAGACTGAAGGTAGCTCTCCTTCTGCGCCGCCTCTTGGAAGGCGGTCAGACGCTCGTGAACTCGAATGTTATCCGTGGCACGAGACTTGAGATGGGTGAGGAACGTCTCGAGGCTTTTCATGGTCGAGTTGACGGTGAAACTGTCGGCGGTGAACACGGCCATGATGATGAGAAATCACGGGCGGAAGAAAGAAGCTGACGGAGAAAGAATTCGGACCAAATGTAGATGATGAGAAGAAGAAAGTAGAAAGGAAGCCGATAGACAAAGACGTCGAACAGAATCGAGTTACGACAGATGAAGGAACTTCGTGTATGTGAATCATCGAAGTGAACGTGCATAAATGTCAGAGCTGACACTCCACATGGCCACCGAACCTGGTATTTTCTTCCTAGTTCAAGTAGCGTATTTCCGATGTTTTTCTGTAACCCCTTCAGCTCCAGTGTGCTCTTGTAAAGTCATTCAACAGCCTTTCTTTCTAAGAGTATTTTCTTGTTCTTGCTGTGTGCAGTATACCATTGGCCTATTTTCATAGATCGACCTTCTGCTATTGGGATGTTCTGATATATATGATTTGTCGAGATCAAGATGAGGGGCAGAAAGCCTGAAATACCGGCGATCATCCCATTAGACGCAGCCAAACACCAGAAACCAATGCGTCCAATACATGAGCTGGTCTTTCCCTCTCAACTTGTAGTCCTCACAATGGAACAAGCCAAGAAAGATCCCGTATTAAACCAATCGCACGATTTATTGTGAGAAGATTTTGATGCCACTTTGCTGCAGTAATTATTCTATAAAGAATCACTTGAAGAATATTCAAACCACGAGATGAAGGCTTTATGACCAGCCCGATCTACCATGGACCAACTGCAACATATGGGTTTCGGGAGAATGGCGGGAAATGAATTGGTCTCTGCCATAGGGGTCAGGTCTTTGAGAGTGATTAATCAGTGTTGTTGAAGATCGATGGCTAGGAAGGATTGGAGCTGCTATTCGCGCACTCAGCCAAGCTTGGCATTCCGCTTCTGAAAGATTCCATGACTATGTCTTTTGTCAAGATTCAGAAGAACGTACGCATCGACATCTGGATGTCACATACCCAGCTGTTCTCACGATGCATCGGAGCGGATTGCCTCTTCCATTGGGCGCACCAAGCTTTCCACCCAAGGCTGAGGGATCTTGAGCGCAAGGCAGCTGATTTCGATGCCTTGTAGCTATGACTATGAGTTCTGTCTGCTTTGCAGTCTTCTTCTCTCTCGTCTTCTTCATCAAATCGATCTCGAAGCATTGAGCTATTAGCGGTGGCATTGAATTTGGCAGCAGCGCTGTGGTATGTTACCATATCGCCATCAACTGCCTCTTTTCATGCCAACTGCCTATAAAGCGGACGAAGGCGGGTTTGGAGACCATGGTGTACGAGCCTATACTAAGGATAGTTGCGGCATGAAACAGACCGTCATTGGATTGCCTGCAACAATAGTGAAAAGCTGTAAGTAGAACAAATATACATAACGATCTCGTGTTGAGGAATGAAAAGGATGTAGAAGAAATGGAGGGATATGCAGGGAGCTTGGTGTTTTTATAGTCACGGATGACCGACAGAAGAGAAGTGATAAGCTGGTCATAGAGACTATATAGATATGAATGTTGTGAAATTAGGTACTGGAAACCAGGGAAGCTTCGATGAATTCATTGTTGAAAGGCTTCCTGTCTGATTCCTAGGAGCTGGTTAGGAAGGTCATGTCCGTTCCAGCACCGATTGATGGCCCTCATCATGCTTGAATCATCTTTCGCGATAAGGATGATATAAGAGGGAACATGATGAGAAATTCAGCAATTTAAAAGTTAGACTTGGAAGTCCGATGTCTTTCTGAAGCGTCCACCCGCTCCTTAAAAATGTTTTCGTTGAGGATCCTAAAGTCCCTAGTTCGTTTTTCTGTTGGCGTGAGTTCGTATCGAGGGAAGCATTCAAGCTTTTCGCTTGCCTTTAGGGTTATTCAAAATCTCCATCCACTTCCTGTAGTCGTGGTACTCTTCTCTCCTATATATTTCAGCCTGCACAATGCCGGCCTGGTCGACTTCACTAAATCCATCCAGGATATGTCGACCTTATTGCGCTGTAGTACTTCTCGTATAGATATGGGTGAGTCATACTTCCCTGCCAATGGCTGGGGTTCTGTCTTCGTATCAGCGCTTTCATTTCATAAATTCGATGATTGCCTATCTCCGTAAGCTTGGCAATTTTGATGTGTGGCGCCCGCGTAATAATAGATGCCATTGACGGTTTTACCTCCATACCGCCTTTGCGAAATGACTGGCGCTTCGACATCCAAAAAACTAACCATGTAGAAGACTTGGTCCAGGGACCTTAGATCTGATTTAAAGGGCGTAAAATTTGTAACCCCACTCATCTTCCATGGTCACGCCTTCCGTACTGATCTCAAATTCTCGTCCAATATCTGGAGAGAACCAGAAATCCTCTAAAATTTTGTTGGCCTTTCATTCGAGAATTGCTTGTTTATCGTCCCAGCCTTCCAATTTGTCGTTAGGGACGATGGGCAGCGCAACTCTGGAGCTTGGGATCAGCGAATTCGTATACTCAGTATTCAAGATATACTCTTTCGACATTCCCCTTGCAGAAATAGTTTATATCGTCCCGACTGAGCTTGATGGCTTCAAGATTGCTGAGAGCAAGCATAGCGTGGGTATAATTTCCGAGGCTGTGACGAATTTTCTCAAGATGAGTTTTTTTATTTCTTATGACCAAGTTCAAAAAGACAATCTTCCCTGACGTGTGCTTTGACTTGCTTTCTATATTCAGCTACCTCCTCAGCATATTCGCTGGGAAGCTCTATTTGGAATTCCACCCGGATCTTGTTGGTTTGATCAAGAGCGATCCACCCCACCGAAATGCGTTTCGCTTAACCAATGTTAATGATTTATCTTCCTGACTTCGAAATGCATCTCTCGCACCCAGGTGAATTCGTCTCCCGGAGGAGCTCGACTCACTGCCAGGCCGCTTGGTGGTTGAGAAATGCGTTGCTCAACTGGGCGTTTCGCCTTATCCGAGTTCCAGGTCGCAGCTTGAAATCCAGTACTTCACTGTGGGCTCTTCTGAACCCATACAACCCGCTCTCAACCCTCACTATAAAGCACTCAAATAGATTTACTATGAAGCTCCGAAAGATAGTGACAGTTCGATCGGGAGATCTTGCTGGGGGTCTGGCCATATCATCCTCCACCTGTCGTCTACGAAATTCTGCTCCTCGATTTGGCGCCAAGTCTTTTTGTTTTTCAATCGAATAAAAAGTTCCCTGATGGTCCCTGTAGTAATCTTCGTACCAGCATACAGAGATGGTTCTTCAGGTCCACTCTGCGTCAACACACACGCTGACGTCCCGATATTGAGACAGGCGATAAACTTGGGAGAATGCGTGATTATTGAGCAGACGAGTTCTGTTCCAGATTGTGAGGTTACTTGCGTGGCAGGTTTAGAAGCTTCTGGATGTGGGGTAACATCGGCTGTGGGAACCTCGTTGAGTGCCATAGCTACGTTGCCGAAGCAATACAGTAGTTGGTGTGATTCTTACCAGCCATTTGAACCTCTCAAACATAGTGCAGTGTATGAGTAGATATACAAGAAAGCTGCCTGGTAATCAGGAAGGCTTATTCAGTTGTTAGACATTCTTGATGGATATCCAAGTCTTATCACGGTATAATTTACCAAGATCAAGTCCTTTGCATCTATAGGTAACGGATATAGTTCTTATATCGGAAGGGTTAAATATTGAGAGTAGGTATTCAAGGTAAGAAATATATTTAGAAGGAAAGAAAAATTTTGATGGAAAAGTTGGTGTTCTTATATGCCCCGATGAACGGTTTTCCAGTAAATGAATATTATTTAGGGCGCCACTTCTTGTGATGGCTGATTCATGAATAAAGGCCTGAAAATACAGGAGGTTAGGACGAGTGGATTAAGGGTTGGTGAAGCGATCTGAGTTAACGTGAAAATGAACAGGAAGTGAAAAGCATGATGAAGTTGTGTGTCGATGAGAATTTGTGACGCCTTACATAGCTGTCTTCTGGTATGAATACGATTTGTTAGTTCTATTGTGGGTCTGTTGGCATCTTTCTCTGACGGGAAGACCGCGGCGCTATAGGCTGAGGTGAAGACATGTCATAGACGCTCCTCCCCAATCTTCTCTCCTCCGCATAACCGAATTGATTCTGCAACCCGAATACCGCATAGCAATTGATGCAAGAGCATTCTATACATGCAGTAAACGGACATTTGTCTACTTGGGGGTTAAAATTTGAAGGATATTTATCTGCCACAGGTTTCCCTAACACAGCGAATGTTAGTGCTGCTCATTGAGCGATCTTTTGAGAACATGCTTACAGTCGTTCTTTCGCTTGCGCCGGGGTTTTAGACGGCGCTCATTTGCATCAGAGCCGTGAGGACTGTTGTCACCGGTCTATTACTACGCTGTCAGATTATGTAGTGGATAAACAATCATTGGTTTTATTGTCTCTTACCCATGGTTCTTCCCCACATCTCTTCCTTGAATCATAACGTAGCTCCATACTACAAGGGATTGTTGAATCGTATCGCAAGCGCTGCTGAGAAGTGAGCTGCTCATAGCAAGTAATTTTCATCCGCTCGAAAGCTTCCCAATACTGGTCTGCTTCTGCACTATCCGCCTGAGACACCTTTTGTCAGCATCTCAAACAAAATTCGGCACTCCTTGTGGTATACCTCTTTCAACTTCTGCGCCTTTAACGAGTCACTCTCATAGTGGTAGATGTTAAGGATAACTCCATGCCAAACTGCGCGTAGGACATTGCGACATATATAAGGGCCTTGTACCCCTGCCACAATGTCCATATACTTCAGAGACTGTAGAGAAAGGAGGCCAATGTACGGCACTACGACACTGTTACGGCACCGGTCTTCCATAGCAAGCATGCCTATGCTATTGCCTGTGATGTTGCACCTCTTAACGAAGCGGAAAACTCTCCGGTTCTCCCTCACCCTTCGGGCCCAATACGCTTCTTTCGTCGCATGATATTCCCAAGCTTCATGCACCGCTGGAGAATCCATCTATTGTTCCTTCGTTAGTAGCTTGATCTTACTTTAAGATAGTGATATCTATAAGACCGGCGAGGGCATACTTGCTGCAGGAGGGAAGACCTCCTCGGGTGGCCTTCTGGAAAGACAGCCGCAACACAACGAGTCCAGAACCAGTTTACTTCCTGGCGAGAAAATATGTGGTCCTTCAATACACCGATACTTATCATTCTTGTGGTGTAGTCGTAGCAATTCCGTCCCCATTTCTCAAAGTGGATTTCTTTCCAGAATACTGGGGTGCCTAGTCTAATGCTTTTCTCAATGGCCGTTTCTTTATTGCGAGAAGTCACACGTGACTTGATGATAGGGGTAGACCTGTGTGGCGGTGCGATTAATTGAGCCGCTGGAAGGGGTTTTGTGTCTAGGAAAGCCGTCGCATTTTTTAGATGCTTGTCCGGTACTAAGCCTGTGACATCGGTGATGGAAGCTGGTACTCTCGGCTGTTGGAGTTCGTGCGCCGCTGGGGTAAGGCTTTCCTCTGAACGAATGATCTCACAACCTACCTCTTTATCCGGTTTCAAGTTTGTTGGGATGCACGTCTCTGTCGGTCGAATCGGCGGAGAAATTGGGAGGTGATCTCTGTCTGTAATTGTCGTTTCGTCACGAGGCTCTCTATCTAGCACTAAGTGTGCCGGATTTGACTCTTCTCCTGCATCAATAGGAGCGGAAATCCTCTTCTGATCTGCTATAGCGGTAGCAACATCTATGGCTGTAGCAGTCGTTGCAGATTCTGAAGCTGTTACCGAGTATATCGTCAAACCCAAGCGTTGGCATTTCTCAAGTGGGGTCTCGGACGAATCTTCCATGACGGTAACTTTGATTGATAGATAGGGCGAAGAAGCAGCTTGCGATCATATACAGATGCTGGTATTGGCAAGATGGACGGTTATGGCGATGAAACTCTGTGTACTGTGTGCAGGATTAGAAAGGTAACGTGGCTCATGTGTGATGGAAGGGAAAAATATTGTTGTGTGTTGAGGATAAATAAGCCTAATAGGATATTTAATGTTTCATGCAGTAATATAAATGTGATAGTTGTGCTATACCTTTTACCTTGAAGTCTTGGTGGTCGAGGTGGAACGCGAATAGTCATATCTCTGGGGACAGACGGTAGGCCTCAGAGCGGGAAGCCAACACCACCATAGATGGTCATATCTCTGGCGACAGACGGTAGGCTATGAGTACTTCCATCCTTTTTTTGCTTCAGCTCTGGAGTTCAATTCCAGGCAGCCACCGATTTTTGTTTTTATTTTTGACTTTGATTTTCGTGGTAACACCTATAAATCGCTACTAGGTAAGTGACTTGATAGATGATAGTTCTTTGGGCTAACTAGGTTCGGTTCCTATCTTGGAGACTCGGTGTTCTAACTTGTAAAGATTTTAGACGTATTCACCTGTAAATGTTACGGGTCGAATGCCGGTTGGTGCCTGCCTGCTTGGAAGTTCCATCACAAATCAATAATCTGGCCTTGGTTACTAGCTTGCGACCCAATTTATTGAAAGCAGTATAGACGCAAGTTGATAACCATGAAACGGCAAAAAATCTCCAAATGCAGAATCACGATCTTGCCGTTCCATTGTAAGGCAACAGCATATCTCACCGTAAGATCTTCAAATGGAGAAATCGATCTCAAGAAACTCGCGAAACAGTCTCATCTCACATCAGGTTCAATGGCAAAGCATGTGCGACGTAAAAAATTGGGAAATGAGGCATGAAAACTGGCCAAGCTACCAGGTATTCCACGCAGTCGGCCTGGTTGTTGTTTTTTAGTGACAGGCTTTCACCTACCTCGTTGTGCAAAACTCACGCTGCTAGTATTTCTGTTCCACATCATCCCAGCAGCTTTCTTATTACAACTCACTATGACCTCTTCTATGTCTTTTAGGTTGGAGCGCCGGTTAAGTCAGGACGACCAAGCGCTAATTTGGCCAACCCATCCCTTCTTCACAGGCTCCATAACTAACAATTTCATGTAACGCTTTAGCGATAACGTCCGCATAGAATCAGCGTAGGCGGCCTCCATGTCACCATCCCAACATCACCGCCTACTACGCTCAATGTTGAAGCCAAAGCCCTACTGGTGGGCGGCCAATCGTGTGAACACGGCGTTATCAAGAATCGAGCTAACATATGCTGGATATTATAGAGTAGGAGCTGTAATTACGAATCTGATGGGAATTCAGAACTGAACAATTGTACAAGGCATATATAGTATCTCACTCCCATTAAGACGCACATTGCATACTATGGCTGGGATTTGGTAGTTGACGTTAAGTTAAACGGCGGAGCTTTCCGCACTCGGAATCGACATTATGATCCGTGCCATCCCTGTCTTACTTACTTGCTCTATTTCCTTCTTATCTCACCTCTTTCCCATCAACATCAGCCTCTAGTTGTAGTTCAAGTAATCTTCATCGTCTGAACGAGTCGACCGAAGGCTTAAACGACCAGACGTGGAAAATTCTAAGGACCAGACTTGGGCTAATATTATGGGCTCATTGCAGGAGAGTCCCTGGCAGTGCTTCGTTGCGCCACTTCTGAATGCTAAAGATGTTGTAGTCGTTGGCTAATCGATCATCAATACATCTTCGATTTTAGAAAGCGTTATATTTTTTTCTGTCTCTCACATCTTCATTATTCTATTCCTGTGGATCCTCTAAATCCCCAATCGGTAGATATTATAGTGCACACTGTACTCTTCTAGCAAAATCTTGGAAGCCCTTTACTAGCTTTTTGTTGAGAATCTAAAAACTGAAATCAAAAATCGACGTTACTGGAAAATTCCACTAGCAGAGATTTCTTTGAATAACTTGTTACACTAGGCCGAGCACATTAGTATGCTACGTCCTTCAGAGAGCTACTAGCAAGAGTGTGGTAGGTTTAGCTCGTATGATGAACTTCGTGTGAACCTGGAAAGATCTTTAGTATGTGTCCCACGATTTGCTTCGCCAACCAAGCTCTGAATGTTCAGGCATCTGTGCGTCGAACACGAAGAAAGAACGAAAGAACGAAATCTGTCTTTCCATACCAATGCTCATAAAATTTGCTTAGTATATACTAACTATCCATTTCTAGAAGAACCCTGCGACCATCTTCCCAATTCATACGGGTCATAGGCCCTCAGTCGCCGGGCGACCTGGCAATACGTTCAACCTCATATTAATCAAGGCTTAATTCTGTGTCAATTTTTGCAACCGCTCTCACGTATGTTTCTTCGGTTCTGACCAAGATGTACTGAACTGAATTTGTAGCCATGGCAGGCACGCATGACGAGATTATTCCTCTCGTCTCTTTCGTTCTTACGAACATATTAGGCCTTTTCTTGGTGTGCTCTTAACGGTTCACGCAGTCAAGCCACACATTACAAGTGGAGCTACCGTCTCAAACGGTCAGGCTTGGAGGTTGCAGGGGGGCTACGCCAATACCGAGCCGCACACAAATCCGACGAACTTACAGTATTTCGAACATCTCACCCATTCGCATGCCAATGCTACAGCCAACATAGCAGATCGTCCTCTGCCTTCGGTTGGCTCCAGGGTCTTCATGCATAGTCCCTAACGGTTCTCGAACAATTCTCCAAATCGCTCAATGAAGCCATCTATCTTTTTTCTCAACGGCATCTCGGATCCCAACGTCTTTACATACCAATCAGCCCATCAGCTCACCCAGCAGACGCGCGAGCTGGTGAGGAATGACAAGGAGATGCGACGAGTGTGTGGATAGAGTGCGGTTGCGATGACGGTTGATCCACTCGTTGGCTTTGTGTATTCAACGACTCTTGTCGCGTCTGGATCTAATGGCTGTACGTTGCCAAACGAGAAAACAAATGGTGAGACTACTTGTCCATTTTGAATTGTTGAAATGAGGTATCGGTTACTCACAACATACGGTAAGACTGCCATTGATCCTGGTAGACGGCCTGTTAATCATGCAATCTGCAGAGAGCGGGTGCTGTTCTACTGGCTTTCACTTCCTTTCAGTGCAGGCTAGTAGGATACAGACAACAGGACAAGAAAAGGTAGGATCAGAGAGGTCAAGTAAGAAGTCTAGACTGTTAACAATGCTTGCGGTCCTGTGACCATGATCTTGAAAGGTCATATGTGGATGTGGAACAGTCAAGATTAATAACTAGATTTCGGACGACGCCCATATGATAGTAGAGTAGGGATATCAACAGATGCCAGCCGGTACCGCCCCTCATAACCGGGTAATACCTTTTGTCCCAAAAGAAAACGCCCACCACTTTCCGTCGCAAACTTACAAACTCGAAAAATCTCAGCTTGCTACATTCTCTCTAGCCTTTGCGCCACTAGCCCTATGCCACACATCCCCACCCCATCTCATCAGCCGCTCGGCTGCCGCTGTAGGACCATCTACAGCTGGTCGTACATCTAGAGAGAACACAGGTGCTCCGGTCGGTTCAGGGACAGAATAGT
>JAABUK010005265.1_pt1 | contig 20355 bp, 12 predicted proteins | sample 5559141 | NCBI WGS metagenome assembly JAABUK01 (sample SAMN10711869, study PRJNA513367) | rock metagenome | isolation source: Antarctica rocks | place: Antarctica: Victoria Land, Pudding Butte nord | collected 2016-01-03 | reverse complement strand
GTTCGAGCGGCACGTCGGATTTTGCGACGGCGATAAAACTCGCCAGACATGATTCGGAAGCCAGCAAATCGTAAAAGGAATTGTCGCATCGGTTATCCGCGAAGTTGTAACCGATGCTGAAAACTTTGCGCTCTTCGTCATACAGAAAATGAAAATCCATCGCCTGCGCAAACGATTCGCTGCGTTCCGCTAACCGAGCATAGCGCGCAAGCAATTCTCTACTATGCTGCGCGGCTTCCTCAATCGCAGTTGTAATCAAACTGATCCCTTTGAGCGCCGCATCCTGTTCGAGATTTTGCGGCGGCACTCTTTGCTGTAATTCAGCGTGCAGGGCGGCGAGTTCGACGAGAGCCGCATCGCACAGTGACGGAAGTTCTGCTATCGAAGACACTCGCTCAAGCGGTTTTACGATCTTGAGCCAGTGCGCTGCGGCTTCGGCAGAGCAGGCATTTATCACGGGCGTCAAATGCGGTATCAACGACGCAGCCCAAGGCGCAAGCACAGCGAGGTCGCGCGTGCCTTGACGCACCTGTTGAATGAATGAAGTGTTCCAGTAACGCAACTCCTCGAAATTGTCTGTGCCGTAAGCGAGCGTGATCGCGTTCAATGCGTCTTCGATAATCGCGCCGCGACGCGCAAGTTCTTCAAAGAATATTGCCCAATCGCTCCACGCCGTTTTCTCTGTCGTCGCTTGCGCGAGCGTCCGGCAAGTCTCTATCTCTGCGCGCAGTTGTTTGAATGTGACGGCCTCTGTGCGCCCTTGCGCGGCGGCTGTGCCGATGCGCGTTGCTTCTTCGTGCATCAAGTCGAGCGTGTCGCCGATGCCGCGCCTCATTCGCGCATCGAAAAGCGGTTCGTCCACAAGCTCTATGCAAAATTGTTTGAGCGCGATTAAATGGCCTGCGAGGTTGCCGCTGTCAACCGTAGACACATAGCGCGGCGAAAGCGGTTCGAGCGTCGTCGTGTCATACCAGTTAAGAAAATGGCCGCGAAATCTTTCGAGCTTGTCCAGCGAAGCAAAAGTAAGTTCACATCTTTCGATTAATTCATGCGCGCCGATATAGCCGAAATCGCGCGCGGCAATTGTGGAAAGCAACAGCAGCCCCGTGTTGGTCGGCGACGTGCGGTGCGCGATCACAGGATGCGGAGTTTCCTGATAATTGTCAGGCGCGAGCCAATTGTCTTGTGTGCCGACGAATGTTTCAAAGAAGCGCCATGTGCGGCGCGCGAGCAGTCGCAAAGTGCGTTCATCGTCGCCGGTCAAAGGTATTTGTTGCGACGTTAATTTCCGGCTGAGTTGATAAGCGATGATCGGCGACACTGCCCACGCGAGCAGAAACGCGGCGGCAAAAAAAAGCGCCCTTGGCCTGACGAAAAAAACGAGCGCGAAGGTGGCAAGGGAAATAAGGGGCGCAGGCCACATCAATCGAAAAAATGAAGCGGCGTCGTGCGCGCTGCCTTGTTCGGCTTGCGCGGCGGTCATCCATTCGAGCAGATGCTTGCGCGAAACGAACTTGCGGTAACTAATGCGCGCGATGGCATCCGTCATCAGATACGCTTGATGCGCGAGAAAGGAAACCGTGAGCGCCAGTTGTGCCGTGTTAATGAGCGCATCGCTCCACACGTTGCGCAGATGAGCGCTCAGTTTCAAGCCGCGCGGATGCCTGGTGATGCTTGCAGGAAGATGCGCGTAAACGGGAAACACTAAGACGAGCGCGGCAAAAATCGTCCACCAGAATGTCGAGCCGGGAAGGATCGTCCATGCAGCAATAAGCCACAAAACGAGCGCGGGCGCGACAAGGCTGCGGCGCAGATTGTCCAGAATCTTCCAGCGCGAAACGACGCTCATCGCGTTCGGCACAACGCGTCCGTGCGCATCTCTGACGTGCGGCAAAAGCCAGCGCGCAATCTGCCAGTCGCCGCGCGTCCAACGATGCTGGCGGCTCGCGTGTGTGTCGTAATGTGCAGGGTAGTCGTCGAAAACTTCGATGTCCGTGACGAGTGCGGCGCGCGCAAAGGAACCTTCAAACAGGTCGTGGCTGAGCAGGGAATTCTCCGGCACACGGTCGCGCAATGCCGCCTCGAAAGCATCTACGTCGTAGAGACCTTTGCCCGTGAAGCTGCCTTCAGCGAATAAGTCTTGATAGACATCCGAGACGGCTGACGTATATGGATCGATGCCTGTGTTGCCGGAATAAATGTGCGCGAAACGAGAGCGCAAAGATGATTGGTGCGAGACGCTGACGCGCGGTTGAAGAATGCCGTAGCCGCGCGCGACGATGTGCGTTTGCGGATCGAGTTGCGCGCGGTTCAGAGGATGCGCGATTGTGCCGATGAGACGGCGCGCGGCATCGCGCGGCAATTGCGTGTCGGAATCGAGCGTGATGACATAGCGAATTTCGGGCAGCACGCTCTGGTCGTCAACGGATACGATGTAGCTTGTGTCCGTCGCGCCGCGAAGCACTTGGTTGAACTCTTCCAGCTTGCCGCGCTTGCGTTCCCAGCCGATCCATTTCCCCTCGCTCGCATTCCATTGCCGTCGGCGATGAAAAAGATAAAAGCAATCGGTGGCGTCTTTCGCGTAACGTGCGTTTAATTCTTCGATGCCGCTTACCGCCGCATCGAGTATCGCCGCATCGTCGGGCATTTCCTCTTGCGCGGCGTCGCTCCAATCGCCGAGGAGCGCGAAATGAAAATGCTCGTCCGTGTTGGCGAGATAATGCACCTCCAGCTTTTCAAGCAGTTCGCGCACGGCGGCTTCCGAAGAAAAAATGGTCGGCACGACGATCATTGTCCGCGCTTCTTCAGGCACGCCCTTCGAGTAATCCATCTTCGGCAGCGTGCGTGGCTTGAAGAACAATGTAACGTCGATGTTGAGCGCCGTAAGCGCCATCTCGCTTGCCGGAACGAGCGCCAGCACGATTAGCAGAACAAGCGAGAGTGTGGAAGCATTGTTGTGGAAAGCGTGCGCAAAAAGCGCTGTCAGGATCAGCAGCGTGAGCATCGCAACCGCGCCAAGATATGAAACAGTCGGGCGGCGCAGCACGAAACGCGAAACTCTCTCTCGCAAACCCTGCCGGTAAGATAATTCCTGTTCGAGTCGTGCACGCCCGTCGTCAATCAAAAAATAACCGACGTGCGATTGTCGCTCGTCCGGCGCATCGGCAAGTGATATTTGCGCCGCCATTTCAACGGCGCGGCGCGCGACATCCGGCTCGGAAATTTTGCTGCGGCGGCTGATACGCTCGATGATGTGGCGATAGCGATCACGCGTCGCAAAATCCATCGACGCATACGCTCCTGCCGGGTCTTCGCGTAGCACGGGATCGACGAGACTAACGGCCTCGAAAAAGTCTCGCCAGTCGATGGTCGAGAGCAGGCGCATACTCGTGATGATGTTGCCGACGGAGACCTGCGCTTCAGCCTGTCGCTGGTGCTCCAGATGAACGATTTCTTCGGCGATTGTGCCTTGTCGCGCAAGTTGTTTTTCGAGCCAATCGAAGGCAGGCATGAGCGCCGCATCTTGATCGCGCAGGCGTTGCGTGAGTTGCACGACAAAGGCGCGGTCGAATTGTTGACCCGGCTTGCGCACGGAAGCCAAGGTCGGCAGCAATTGTTCGGGCTGGCGTCCCGCAAGGTCTATCAATTTATCTGCAAGTGAATCGGCTTCTTCGCGTTCGTCGCGGGCAACGATGATGCGCGTGGCGAGGCGATGCAGATTTTCCACCAACGCTAAACGCAAGGTGATCGCCAGCGCCCACACTTCGCCTATCGAGAGCGGCGTCGTTTGCTGGTAAGCGCGCATGAAACGCATGAGCGTCTCTGTTTCAAGACGGCTGTCCGTATGCGCTACTAACGCGAGCGCAATGGAGTAAATGCGCGGATAGCCAGCGAGCTTGCCATCCTTTAATTTCGGGAGTTCACGGTAATAGCCGGGCGGCAAATCTTCGCGTATCTCTCTTAGTTGCTCTTCAACGAGATGAAAATTATCGACGAGCCATTCGGCGGCGGGAGAAATCGCGCGTTCTTCGCGAATCGCGTTGGTGAGCGTGGTATAAGCGGCTAACAGTTGACGCCTGTTTTCTTCCAGACGCGGCAAGAGTAGACGCCTACGGTCTCGCACTGTGGTGGTCGCTTTGTGTTCGGCAGCCAGCACCGCCGCAAACTGTTCGAGCCGTTCGATGCTGTAAAGCTCCGCGCGAATCGGCTCTTCATCGAGACTCTTCGGATGATGACGGAAGCGCCCGGAAGTTTTCGTCGAAGGATTGCTCATTAATCTTTTGTGTCGATGATCGAAGCGGGAAAAATGTTCGCGCGCAAATACTCGCAAGTTAGCGCGCCAGCATAACACGATTTACAGCGGGCATTTTAGTATGGCGTGCGGCTGAATTTATGTTTAACCTTACCTTCAGCTAAAACCCTCAAACTTTCTTGCGGCCTCTCGCGTCTTACTTTAATGAGAGGTGGCAAGGCGCGGAACAAAGTTGTCCCACGAGCGCAAAAGTCGTGCTACAATCCGATTCGCTCGGTCAAATAGCCCGGCACGCCTTTCCTGCCCAAGACAGTATCCATTATTAATTCCTCAGGATAGTTTCGCGCGGTAATTTTATGACTAGAGACTCCCTGTATCGCACCGTAATGTGTTTGCACGCACGCGCTCTTTGCTTGTTGTGCGCAGCGCTCTTTGTTTTCAGCACGCAAGCCTTCGCGCAGGCTGCTACTGCGCCCGTGCTTTTCAGCGAAGCGACTTCGACGCGCGCCATTGCGCTAGATTCAGTCGTGTTCAAGCGCGAGCCGTTCGCGCTCACGTCGCCTGTCGCGTGGGGGACGGACACACGCACGCGCGTGATGCTCTTCGGGATGAATCTGGGAGTGCAGGCGGGCGACGATCTTTCGGTGATCACCGCGACTGCCGAAGACGCTTCGCACCGCATCTATCCGCTCAAAGTCGAATACGTCGGCAGCGTTCCGGGACAAACTTGGTTCAGCGCAATTATCTTGCGTTTGAGCGATGACATGGGTGATACGGGCGACGTGCTGGTACGCGTTACTTCGCGCGGCACGGCGAGCAATCGCGTGCGCGTCGGCGTCGGCCACGTCGGCGGCGGCCTTACCGATGACGCCGGAGCCGTGCCGACGCCCGCGCCGTCCACCCCGCCTGCGCCGACTCCAACGCCGACGCCGAATCCTTACACCGGCCCCGCTTCCTACGCAGACACAGTGCGCTTTCTCGAACAATCGACTTTCGGCCCGACGCCAACTTTAATCGCGCATGTTCAGAGCGTCGGCTTCAAAGCTTTTCTCGACGAACAATTTGCCGCGCCCGCTTCGAGCTATCCGGCACTCACGCCGTATCCGCTCGATAACAACGTCGGCTGCCCGGTTGACCCGACGAGCACGAGCGTGCGCACCCTTTGTTTGCACGACAATTATTCAATGTATCCGTTGCAGGTGCGCTTTTTTCAGAACGCCGTCACGGGACAGGATCAATTACGGCAGCGCATCGCCTTCGCTCTCTCGCAGATTTTCGTGACATCCGGCGTGGACATTCAGCAGTCAAGCTCGATGGCTCCGTACCAGCAGATGTTTCTCAACGAAGCCTTCGGCAATTATCGGCAACTGCTTTACGATGTGACGCTCAGTCCGACGATGGGGCATTACCTCAACATGGCGAACAACGATAAGCCGAATCTTGTGACCGGAGTTACGCCCAACGAAAATTACGCGCGCGAAGTTTTGCAGCTTTTCTCCATCGGCCTCTTCAAACTAAATCAAGACGGCACGCCGATTCTCGATGCGAACAACCAGTTAATTGAGACATACGATCAGGATGATACGGTCGAAGGCTTTGCATATGTCTTCACGGGCTGGACGTATCCGACGATGCCGGGCGCGACACCTGTACGCCACAATCCGCAGTATTACCTCGCGCCGATGGTCGCCTATGCGAGCAATCACGACACGAGCACTAAAGAATTGCTGAACAACGTGATTCTACCCGCCGGTCAAACTGCTCAAAAGGATTTGGACGATGCCATCAATAACATCGCCGATCATCCGAACGTCGCGCCGTTCATCTCTAAGCAGCTTATACAGCATCTAGTGACGAGCAATCCAAGCCCTGCTTACGTCGGGCGCGTCAGTGCTGTCTTTAACAATAATGGCGGGGGCGTTCGCGGCGATTTGAAGGCAGTTGTGACAGCGATTCTGCTCGATACGGAAGCGCGCGGCGATTTGCACGCCGAAGCGACTTACGGGCATCTGCGCGAACCGGCCTTGTTTGTGACAAACATGTGGCGTGCGTTGGGCGCGACCACCGATGCCGGTGTGCTTTACAGCTATACGGGCAGCATGGGGCAAAACATTTTCTATTCGCCGACGGTCTTTAATTATTATCCGCCCGATTATGTCGTGCCGGGAACAACCGTGCTCGGCCCTGAATTCGGCTTACAGACTACGGCGACCTCGCTCGCGCGCGTCAACTTCGTCAATACGTTTGCCTTCAAGACGACAGGCGGCTTTGATTACTCGACGCTGCAGCCGTTAGCAAACGATCCGCAAAAGCTTGTCGATGCGCTCGATGCGCTTTTGATGCACAACACTATGTCGCCCTTGATGCGCGGCGTCGTGGCACAGGCCGTTTCGAGCATTCCCGCGACAAGCACGCTGCTTCGCGCGCAGACAGCCGTGTATCTCGTCACAACATCTTCGCAGTATCAGGTAGAGAGGTAAAAGTTTTTATGTCACATTCTCGCAGAGCCTTTTTGCAGCGCACGATGTGCGGCGCGCTCGGCGCGGCAGCCTTTACTTCCGGCCTTCAGCGCTTCGGCATGATTAACGCGCTCGCGCAATCGCAAACCGCCGCCGCAACGGATTACCGCGCCCTCGTTTGCATTTTTCTTTTCGGCGGCAATGATGCCAACAACATGGTCATTCCTTACGACGGTTATGCGGATTACTCGAAGGTGCGCGGCGTCGCTGGCACAAGCGGCTCCATAGCAATCGCGCAGTCGGCCTTACTACAAATCGCGCCGCCGAGCGGACAGGGCATTAAGTACGGCTTGCATCCGAATTTGCCGGAATTGCAAGGGCTTTTTAACGGCGGAAAGCTGGCTGTGATGAACAATGTCGGCACGCTCGTCGGGCCTGTCACAAGAGCGCAATATCTCTCGAACGCGGCGCGTCCCTACAATCTTTTTTCACACGCGGATCAGCAAACGCAGTGGCAAACTTCTATCTCCGCCAGCCCCTCCGCAACGGGTTGGGCCGGGCGCACCGCCGACCGCACCAAAAGCTTGAATGGCGCAACATCGTTTCCGATGATCGTCTCTGTGGCGGGCGCGAGCATTTTCACCAACGGCGTGCAGACGTATCCGATTGCGCTGACGCCCAATCAGCCTTTCGGCTTGCAAGGCTTCGATCAGAAAAGCACCAATGCCATCGTCGCCGCGCGCTACAACGCCGTGCAACAGTTACTGACGACTGACCGCGATACATCGCTCGTCGATAGCGCGAGCAATTTGACATCGCAGGCCATCGGCAATAGCGAAATCTTGAATGCTGCATTCAAAAGCGCTTCGACGCTGCAAACCGTTTTCCCGATCACGGGTCTCGGCAACGAAATGAAACAGATCGCGCAGATTATCGCCGCGCGCAATTCGCTCGGCCTCAAGCGGCAGATTTTCTTTTGCTCGCTCGGCGGCTTCGACACGCACAATAATGAGCTTGCCACGCACGTCAATCTCTACACGCAATTGAGCAAGGCGATGAAGGCTTTCTACGATGCGACGGTTGAACTGGGCGTCGCCGGAAACGTCACTACCTTCACGCAGTCGGATTTCGGGCGCACGTTCAAGCCTGCGGCGGGCGGCGGCTCCGATCACGCGTGGGGCAGCCATCACATGGTTATGGGCGACGCTGTGAGAGGCGGAGATTTTTACGGCAAGTATCCGACGCTCGCGCTCGCCGGGCCAAACGATTCGGGCAGCGAAGGCCGTTGGATACCGACATCTTCCGTCGATCAATACGCCGCGACGCTTGCCTCATGGTACGGCCTCGCGCCCGCCGATCTTCCCTTAGTCTTTCCGTCCATCGGACGCTTCGATTCGTCCAACCTCGGTTTTATGGGATAGTCTCTGATTCGATAACACGCGCTAGTCTCAACCACTCTTCGAGCGCGAGAGTTTCGGCGCGGCGCTGCGGCTCGATTCGGGCGGCTTCAAGCACATGGCTTGAGCCGCCTTTTGCTTCGATCCGCAAAGCAACGTCAGGCGGCGCTTGACGCAAATTATTAAAGATCGTCTTGCGTCTTTGCGCAAAGCCTACGCTCACCGTTCGCCACAATAAAATTTCATTTGTAATTCCGAGCGGCGCATCAGTGCGCATGTTCAAACGCGCAACCGTGCTCCAGACTTTCGGCACAGGGTGGAACGCCGTCGGCTCGACATCGAAAAGCTTTTCGACTTTGCAGTAAGCTTCCACCATTACGGAGAGATACCCTCGCTCGCTCGAACCGGGCGGAGCCATGATGCGTTCGACTACTTCGCGCTGTAGCATCAAGAACATCTCTGTGATGCAACGGCGCTGTTCGATCAGGCGCTGAAGAATCGCCGTCGAAATGTTGTATGGAAGATTGGCGACGACGCGCGCTTTTAGCGCGGGCTGAATCGCCGCGCAGAAATCCATCGTCAGCGCATCGCTTTCTATCAGCACGAAATTTGCGAGCGCTGACATTTCTTCACGAAGAGACTCGATAAGCTCTCGGTCAAATTCGATGGCAACGAGCTTGCAATCTTTTTCAACGAGATGCTTCGTCAGCGCGCCGCGCCCGGCACCGATTTCAATGATTGTTTCGCCGCAGTGCGCATCCGCCGCTTGGATGATTCGATCAATCACATGCTCATCGACAAGGAAATTTTGTCCGAAACTTTTTTTGGCGCGCGGTGAATTCATTGTTAAGAAGAAAATTTTCGGCGGAAGTATGGAATGTCTGGGAAGTATGGAAGGCAAACGATTAGTTGTTACCGTCTGTTGCCGAAAACGGATAGCCTGTGATTTCTATATCGCCTTGGTGCGGCGTCCATTCGACATCCTTTAATTTTATTGCGTCCGCGATCCGCGTTGCGCCTGCTCCACCGACAGCAAAGGGCGCATCATTGCCGCCGACTACCATTGGCGCGATGAAGAAGCTTATCTTGTCGATTAGTCCTGCGTCGAAAAATGCTCCGGCGATTGTTGCGCCGCCTTCAACAAGCACGCTTTGAATCGAGCGATTGCCCAGATAATCCAACACTGTCGCCAGATCACGCCCGCCGTTTCCCGTGTCGCGTATGATTTCAACGCCGCGCGCTTGCAGAGCCTCAACCTTCTCCTCGTTCGCATTTTCCGAAGCGAAGACAATTACGGGAGCATCATGCGCTGTTCGGGCGAGTTGTGATGATGCGGGAAGACGCAAATCTTTATCCAACACGATGCGCGCAAGCGGAAGCCTGCGCTGGATGTCGGAGCGATCCGTGAGCAGCGGATTATCCGTTAGGGCTGTGCCTGCGCCAACGAGAATGGCGTCGTATTCATGACGCAATTCATGCACGCGGCGGCGCGATGCTTCGTTTGTTATCCAGCGCGAATCTCCCGTGCGCGTCGCCGTGCGCCCGTCGAGCGAGCAGGCGAGTTTGAGGTGAACGAAGGGACGCGCGGTCTGCATGAAGTGAATATATTTTTCGTTGAGCCGCGTCGCTTCGCGCGCGAGTAGACCGACATCGACTTGAATTCCTGCATGGCGAAGTTGCGCAAATCCTTTGCCTGAAACTTTCGGGTTCGGGTCTTCGATGGGCGCGACGACGCGTTTGATTCCGGCACCTATGAGCGCCTCTGTGCAGGGCGGCGTGCGTCCCTGATGCGCGTGCGGTTCGAGCGAGACATACGCAGTTGCTCCATGCGCAAATTCTCCGGCGTGTTCGAGCGCAATGGTTTCGGCGTGCTTGACTTTATCGTACAAATAAAAGCCTTCGCCTAAAACTGCGCCGTCCGCTTCGCGCGTGATGACGCAGCCGACGAGCGGGCTTGGGCTGACCTGCCCGATGCCGCGCGCCGATAATGCAAGTGCGCGCTGCATCATGCGTAGATCAAATTCGCTCCATGCGCCCGCGTTCGTTTCGCGCTTTGTTTCCGCCTGACTTTGCAATTGTTATCTCTTAATCGAACAAACTGCTGACGTATTGCTCCGGATCGAAGACGACTAGATCGTCAACTTTCTCGCCGATGCCCGCGTAACGAATCGGTAAGTTGAGTTCTTTGGCAATGGCGACGGCGATGCCGCCTTTCGCCGTGCCGTCGAGTTTCGTTAAAACGATGCCTGTGACGCCCGCGACTTTCAAAAACTGTCTGGCCTGCTCTAATCCGTTCTGGCCTGTGACGGCATCGACGACAAGCAAAGTTTCGTGGGGCGCGCCTTCGACTTCACGATTCGCAACGCGTTTCATCTTTTCGAGTTCGGCCATCAAGTTGGATTTGTTGTGCAGGCGTCCCGCCGTATCGACAATCAGCACGTCGGAATTGCGCGCCTTCGCTGCCTTCAAAGAATCGAAGAGAACCGCCGCCGGGTCTGTGCCTTGCTTTTGTTGAATAAGGGGGACGCCTGTGCGCTCTGCCCAGATCGCTAGTTGATCGGATGCGGCGGCGCGGAAAGTGTCTGCGGCGCAGATCAACACGTCGTTGCCTTCTGCCTTAATGCGTTGCGCGAGTTTGCCGATGGTCGTGGTTTTGCCGACGCCGTTGACGCCGACGATCATCATTACGTAAGGCGCAACATCTTCAGGAACGCTCGTTTCCGACGCGACGCCTTTTTGCTCGGAGGCTTTCAGGATGGAAAGCAGTTCGGTTTTGATCGCCGTCTTGAGTGCGGCGATGTCGCCTATCTGCTGGCGCGCGATGCCGCGACGAACCGTGTCCAGAATATGCATCGTGGTCGGCACGCCGATGTCTGCGGCGATAAGCGCTTCTTCTAGTTCGTCTAAAAGCTCTGCGTCGATTTGTTTGCGGTTCTGAAAGACCGTGTCGATTCTGTCGGAAAGCGATTCGCGCGTGGCGGCGACGGCGCGGCGAAAGCGCGCGGCTAAAGCTTGTTCGAGGGCGGCTTGTTCGGCCTGTAATTCTTCGATGGATTTATCGAGGCCGAGAATCGAAGTCGAAAAGGGCGAGCGCGACGGAACAGCTTTGGCTGGCGGCGGTGTCGCAAGTTTAAGCGGCTCACTCGCGGGCGTGTCAACTGATCGAGTGGCTGATTGAGAAACAATATCAGTTGAACGCGCCGTGTCTGTGATTGCTTGTGTCTCGCGGACGGGCGCGGGCGTCGGCGCGGCTCCGGTCTGCGCAGGCTCTAGGGCAGGCATGTTCGCAATTGTCGGCGCGGCGTTCGGCTGCGAAAGTGCAGCGGGTTGCTCAAGCTTTGCCGTCGATTGAACAGACGCGGCTGGTTGGACGGGCGCGGATTGCGATTGTTCTTCGGTTTGCTTTGCGGCTGGCTCGTAGAGTCCGAGCGTGACGAAGCGTTCCTTGTTTTTGCGTTTCCAGAAAAGTGCCATGAACGATTAAAAGTCCTTGCTGATGAAAGCTTTTGATGTATGCGAAAGATTATAAGCGCAACTGCCGCCTTGCGACAAAAGCGCAGGCGGCAGATGTGTGAACGAGCGGTGCGGAAGACGAGTGTTTTATCGAACGCCCTAAAGGAAACGAAAAGGCCACTCTTTTTAGAGCGCCTTTTGAAATGGGTCGTAAACTGATCGCTTGATTTGAATGATTGCAGAGCAATCGTTAATTTCTTCATTGCCCTTGTTCAATTATACCTTCCACTAAAAGTAATGTTTCTTTCGACACTTTCGTTCGCTCCTTGATTGATTGCTTGCCGGGCGATTGACAGGTAAGCAAGCAGACGCACTTCGGGTCGCTGCATTCTATCGGCTGTCGCTTTTGCGCGATCAAAATCGTAGATGGCGAATGTTCCAATGGTGGTAATCAATTGGGTTGCAACGTTGCCTAAAACATTTCCGTTCTGCATCAGCAGTTCTCCGTCTTTGAAAAACTGCTGCCCGAATCCATTTAGGGGCATGGCCGCCGCGCTCATCTCGTTGAACTGATCGACGAGCGGCTCGATAATATCGAAGGCGCGCTTCGGTTCGAGTCGCAGATAAGCGCGCCCGATCTCGAAGAGTGCAAGCATCTGTTCTTGATTCTCGGCTCTTCCTCCTGTGCCGATCATGCCGCGAGCTTGATCCAGCAGATTCAAGGCGGCGTTGCGCTTTTGACCGGCTCCGATTTGACTGACAATCTGGACGAGCATCAGTGCGCGTTCCTTCGGCGTATGAAGGGTATTGACGATGCGTAGCGCATCTTCGATTTTGCCGCTGTTGATGGCGGCGTAGACGGATTGCTGTTCAAGGTTTTTCAAGACTTGCTGACGCTGAAAAGGATTCGGGACGTGATCCGTTAAAATCTGCTTCGCACGCGCAACGTCTCCCGCCGCCGCCGCTTTGCTTGCGACTTGCTGGTAGAGTTGCTCGCGTATCTCCGACGGAGCTTGATTGACGGATTCGAGAGCGGCGTCAAGAGAATTGTTGTTGATCGCATCTTGATACTTTTGCCAGAGACGGCTTTGCGGATCAGGCGGTGTGTTGAGTGCTATTGCTCGCTTCTGCACGAGAGACATTTTTCCGGGCGCGTACTTTTCCATTTCGGCAGTCATGGATTGAAGCGATGAAAGAATCATTTGGGCGGAGTTTCTTTCGGGTGTGTAAAAGTTGGCGGCGGGCGGCGTGTAGGAGAGCGCGGCGGTGAGCGCCTTGTTGAATAGCTCTCGATATTGCTGCTCGGTCAGCAAAGGTGGCTTCGATGCAACGGCAACTCCGTTAGCGGTTTCCTTGTTTGTCTGCGGCTGGCGAGTGATGCGCAACAGATTAGCGATGAGGTTGGATGCTTCTTGATTCTTGAGCAGGTCTTCATCTTGAAGTTTAGCGGTAATCTCGCTTGCCAGCTTGACGGACGCTTCGGGGCTAATTGTTTGAAGTCGATTGAGCGTCTCAATCAAATTGTATGAGTAACCTTTGCCCAGATTCTCCTCGGCGATTTGGAGCGCGCGTTTCGGGTCTTTAGCTGCGATCTGGTTTGCCAGCGAAAGCTCGAACTGCACTTCTTGATTCTGCTGATTGCCGCCGCTGCGTCCGTCGTTGGGATCAGCGAGTAGGCGCGTCGAACGCAGAAAGCCGAGAGCGAGTTCCGGGTCGTGCGTCGTTAAAGTCGTGAGCATCTCGCTGCGCAGTTGCACGGCGATTTGATAGCTCTGGTAGTAAGTTTGCTGGTCTTCAGTGTCAACATTCGCAAGATACTCTTTGATGCCTGTGGTGGCTTCATCGACAAGCTTTCTGGCTCTTTTTTCGTCGCCGCTCCAAAGCAGTTGCGTGGCTTGCATCTGTGCGCGCACGCGTGTCTCCGGCAAACGGATTCCTTGTAAGCCGTCGGCCACTTCCGCAAGCAGGGCGAGACCTTTATCTTTTATCGCCTGTTTGTCCGCGCCCGATTGCAACTCTTGCTTTGTTGCGGGGCGAAGATCGAGAATTTTAATTTCATAGCGCCCCGACGCGGTGTTTTCCTGTTGCTCGAGCGGCGCGACCTCGATGCGGTAAACGCCGGAAACTTTGGCGATCAAAGAGACGTTTTCAGGCCCGTCTGTGCCGTTCGGAGAATCGAATTGACCGAGACGCTTGCCGTCCGGGGCGAAGGTTCGAACGGCGACATCGATGCCGCGTTGATCTACGACGAATTGTAGGAATTGGTTTCGTTCAAGACTGACGCCGAAGGATTGCGTTTCGCCGCGTCCGATTGTGCGCTCGACAGCCGTTCCATTCTGAAGCGTGGTGGACGGTGCGGTTTGCGCGTCAACGGCTCCACGAGCAGGCGCAGCAAGAGGGCATGTGAGCAGTGATAGTAAAAGAAGAAGCACGAATGTAAACAAAGGCATTTGAGGAACTCCTTTTATAAACTCTTTGGGTAGCGCGAAGGTGTCGGCAACATCATCACACAAAAGTTCCGGTGAATGCCAGTAGAACTAAATCCGCTCCGTATGTCTTATTAATCCTGCGCCCTGCTGCAAAGTTCTCCACTAAATTATCCTGAGCGGGCAAGGATTTTCGCAGGCGCGTGTCTGGCATCGTGCTTGCAGTTGAGGCTCAAGCAATTGAGTGGATTTGTGAGTATATTTTTTTTGAACGGGTCGTAAAGATGGAAATCAATGCTTCATGTGATGCCGAGCGTCAGCAAACAAGCGTGCTGGCTCCTATCGAAAGAATCACGCTGCAATGGCTCGCGCGGCGTATGCCTGCGCGTGTAAATTCGGATCATCTGTCACTCATCGGGCTGGTGTCGATGTTCATGGCGGGCGTGTGCTATGCCGCGAGCAATCGGAATCCGGCATGGCTTCATGCCGTCAATCTTTTTTTAGCGCTTAACTGGTTCGGCGATAGTCTCGACGGCACGCTGGCGCGTTACAGAGACCGGCAGCGCCCGCGTTACGGGTTTTATGTCGATCATATTATAGACACCTTCGGCGCGATGTTTTTGATCTACGGGCTGGCGCTCTCCGGCTATATGACCGAAAGAGTTGCCACGGGGTTGCTGGTCGTCTTTTTCATGATGGCGATCAATGCGTATTTAGCAACGAGCGCGCTCGGCGTATTTCGTATTTCTCATTGGAAGCTGGGGCCTACCGAAATACGCTTGCTGCTGTGCATCGGCAACATCGCGTTGCTTTATCATCCGCACACGCGCATACGAGGCCACGTTTATTTGCTTTACGATGTCGGCGGCGTCATCGCCATCATCGGCATGGCCTCGATGCTGATCGTGTCATCCATCAAAAACACGCACACGCTTTATCATTCGGAAGCCTATCTGCTAAAGCGCTGACGCGGATCAAGTGGAATGTTGACGCGTTGCTGAACTTTTACCGTTCCGTTTTCGGTTCAAATGGCGCATTGGATTAAGTTCAACGTGGTGGGCGCGCTCGGCTTTGTGGTGCAATCCGCCGCGCTCTATGCGCTAACGCGCGGCACGCATCATATACACTATCTGCTGGCGACTGTTGCGGCGGTTGAGTTGGCGGTGCTCCATAATTTCGTTTGGCATCAACGGTGGACGTGGAAGCATAGACGTTGCTCCACGACTACCGCAGTTCTGCGCCGACTGGCGAAATTCAACGTCACGAACGGTTTTATTTCCATCGTCGGAAATCTGCTTTTTATGAGCGTGTTTGTCGGATGGCTCGGGCTGGCAATCAACAGCAGTAACCTGATTAGCGTTGCCGCTTGCTCGCTATGCAATTTTATTCTCGCCGACAGAATCGTGTTCGATGAATCTATCTCAACCGAATACGCGGAATAGTTTTTGCGACTTACGCCGCGCCCTCATTCATAAAGCGCCGTTCGATCCCGGCGTTACGCGATGCTCTTCGCTTCCTTATCTTTATTCCAATTCTTGAGGCGGACGGAGCCGGGGCGTATCTGGCCGGATTCGCAGGCAGCAACGAGCGCTGCGACAACTCGTTCGTCGTAGCGCGTGCCGACAAGCTCCTCGATGCGCGCGAGTGCGTCGCCGAAGTTTTTGGCCTTTTGATACGGGCGATCCGTCGTCATCGCGTCGAAGGTGTCTGCGACGGAGATGATGCGGGCTTGCAGCGGAATCTCTTCGTCCTTTAGGCCTTGCGGATAGCCGCCTCCGTTAATCATTTCGTGGTGCATGTATATGCCGGGCAGAAACTCGCGCATCGCCGGAATCTGCGACATGATCTTGTGGCCTTTTTGCGGATGCTGCTTCATCAACTCGAATTCGTCGTCCGTCAAAGCGGCGGGCTTCTTTAAGATGTGGTCGTCAATGCCGATCTTGCCGACATCGTGAAGCAAGGCGCTGATACGCACTTTTTCAATTTCTTCATCGGGCAACTCGAGGCGTTGTGCAATCGCTGTCGAGAATCGCGCGACGCGTTCGGAGTGGCCGCGCGTGTAAGGGTCTTTGCCGTCAATGGCGGCGGCGAGCGCTTTGACTGTGCCGAGAAAAAGCTCGCGGTTTTCCTGCGCAGCGCGCTGCAAATCGGATATGAAACTTTCAACCTGATCCGTCATGCGATTGAAGGATTGACCCAGATCGCCGAGTTCCGTGCGGCTCTTGATGTTGATGCGCTGCGAGAAATCGCCGCCCGCGATGCGGTGCGCGCCTTCCGCCAGCGCCTGCACGGGCTGCGTCATTTGCTTGGCGAAAAAGAAACCGATGAGCAATGCGAAGGTCGCGGCGAGTAAACTAATGACAAGCGTTTGCCTTCGCATGTCTGTGACGGATTGAAGCGCGGCACGTTCGTCCTGAATCGCAATGACGCCGAGCCTCGTGTTGGCATCGAGTTCGGCGGTGGCGTAGGAGCCTAGCATTTCGACTTTGCGCCCGCCGCGTTCGGCTGTGAACGGAGAAAGCGCGGATTGAACCTGCGTGCCTGTCTCCTGCCAATCCTGCACAACCTTAAGGTCTGTCATAGAGCGCTCGGCATAAGCGACGCGTTGATCGGGATGAGCGACGGCGCGCCCGTCGTTGTCCACCACGAAGACGATGGGCAAGCCTGCGTCAAGCAGTTCGCGCTCGCTCTTGGCGGTCGGCTGCTGCACGGCGCGAAAGACTTCCTGAAAGGAAATGATGGCGACCACAGCCGCGACGACTTCCGTGCCGTTTGCGCCACCGATCACGGGCGCGGCAATGGTCAAGCCCATTTCCTGACCGGAGCGTATAATCTGCGGGCGTCCGACGATTACTCCGCGACCGCTAAGCCGCGCCAGCACTTCGCTGATGCGCTCGTCTACTTCTTCGCGCTTGATAATGTCCGGCTGAAAGGCTCTGTGCGCTTCGCCGCCGACGGGAACGATGGCGAGCGCAATCAAATTCGGATCGTTCTGCAAAGCCTTCTGCAAGCGCACGTCCGCGCCTGCATCATTGATAGCGCGCACGCCGCCCGCGAGTTCAAAGGCGCTCGCAAGGCCAGCCACTACGTCGCGATAACGCTGCCCGTAGAGTTCTATCTGTCTGGCTTTGTCCTGCACGAGCTGTGCTTGATAACGGCCTTCAATCGAACGCAATTCGTTCGCGCTGCGTCCGGACAGCAGCCAGCCCGCGAGCGCGAGCGGCAGAAGGCCGACGACCAGCAGCATTCCTAGAACAATATAAAGTAGGCGCACGCGCCTTGGGCTTTCAGCCATTGCGAGTTGTGTTAAGTATTGGTTCGGATCAAAAAGCTATTTAAGGCAGGAGAAAAAGCATCGTAAAGTACAACGTAAATCATTGCACGCCAACATTTTAAGCTGTGAAAGCGGCGGTGTCAACATGTTTCATCCAAATTTAACCGATCAGTCGCAGATTTTTGCCGCCGATCATTGGAATTCAAGAATCTCTGTTCCATAATTTCCAAAGCAAGGAAGAATCTGCGTTTTTCGTAAACGGCTATCGCCTGCGAAGCAGCGCGCGTAGTTTTATCAACCACACGGGCAGGCGGCGCGTCTAAGTTTGTGGGCGCGAAAGTATTAATGAAGCTGCCCTGTTCTTAAGAGAAAAGACGCACGGTGCTGGAGCGCATGGATACGGCGATAAGCGATGAGCAAATCGTAGAGCAGGCTCTGACGGGCAATGCGGACGCCTTCGGCGAGATCGTGCGGCGCTGGGAGCGGCGCATCTACGCGCTCGCCTACGGAATGCTCGGACGCGAAGAAGACGCGCGTGATGCGACGCAGGAAACCTTCATCGCGGCCTTCCGAAGCTTGCGCGGCTTTCGCGGCGATGCGAAGGTTTCTTCGTGGCTGCACCGCATTGCGATCAATCAATGTATTACGCGGCAGCGTCGAGCGAAGGTGCGCGGCGAATCTTCGCTCGAAGATGAAATTGAAAACGGCGAAAGCCTTTCCTTTTCTGCGCCCGCGCACGAATTGCCTGCGAGCGTGGTCGAGACGCGCGAGCGGAAAGAGGCCGTGCGCCGCGCCGTTCATGCGTTGCCGCAGGAGTTGCGCGAAGTAGTCTTGATGAAGGAGTTCGAGGAATTGACGTTTCAACAAATCGCCGATGCGCTCGACATTCCTTTGAGCACAGTCAAGAGCCGCCTGTATACTGCGCTGAAGCAATTGCGTATGCGGCTCGCAAAGCACGGCGCGGAGGTCGTCTGATAAATGAAGAACAACGATTTCGGAAATAAACAAAAGTACGCTGATGACGCAAACGCTGCGGCACGCGCGCCCTCTTCATGCGAACGCGCGGGCGATCTAGTAGCGTATTTGTATAATGAAGCGACGGAAGCGGAAGCAAAGAGTTTTGCGGCGCATATACATGACTGCGCTACATGCCGTGTGGAATCGGCAGCGCTCGGCATGGTGCGCGAATCCATCGCTGCATGGCGCACAGAGTCTCTCGGATTTTCGAGCAGCACGGCGCTGCATCCCGAAAATGCATCGGTTTCCGAAGCAGTGACGGAGAGAACGCACAGCCGTGTAAGTTTGGCGTTTGCGGCGCTTCGTGAGTTCTTCACGGTTTCGCCCGCATGGATGAGTGCGGCGACGGCGTTTGCGGCGATTGCCATTTGCGCGCTGGCGGCGATTGGCGTTTCAAATGCGGAGTTTAATTGGAATGCGGGCGGCGTTTCCTTTCGCACACACGTCCTGCCTGTGCGCGTCGTTGAAAAAACAGTTCAAGTAGAAAAGCCCTTGAAGGTCGGTTACTCGGAAGAAGAATTGAATGCGCAGATTGACGAGCGCGTGCAGCAAAGACTCGCCGAAATGAATCTTGCGCAAAAGCCGAAACAAGAGTTGGTTGCGGAAGTTGTGCCGACGGCGACGGCGCGTAAAGTTGTTAAGCGAAACACGGCGAGTCCGCCGCTAATCATTGCCAGCGCTAATTCTTCCGTGCAGCCGAAAAATTATAATGCACCCTTGCCGCGCGCCAACCGCGTGGAGATTGCCGACGAAAAAGACTTGCCGCGTCTTTCCGATTTGTTGAAGGACGGAAGCGAAAGATAACGTTCGTCACTGTGTGCGTGCGCAGGCATTTGTGGAAATAAAAATGCAGGAAAAGAAAATCCAAAACCGCATAGGCAATTCAAGACTAGCCGCGTTCGTTTTATGTCTTGCTGCTTTTGCGCCTTGCGTCGCAGCACAGGTTAAAGCGCAGACGAACGGCGGCAGCGCGGCATCCGTAAACACTGCGCCGCAAACAAACAGTGCGCAAAATGCTGATCGTCAAAATACCGATTTTCAAATTGAAAAGCCAATTGATCTTTTTCGCGCGCTGAATTTATCGGCGGATCAGCAAGCGCAGATTAAAGCGATCAGAAGACAAAACAGGGAAGCGCGCATCTTAGCCGCCGAACGCCTGCAACGCGCCCAACGCGAGCTTGACGAAGCGATCTACGCGGATAATGTGAATGAAGCGATTGTCGCGGCGCGCCGGAGCGAATTGGCGGCGGCGCAAAGCGAAAGCGTTCGCATAGAGACGCAGGGACAACTGAATATCCGCCGCGTGCTGACGCCTGAACAACTCGCAACCCTGCGCACTTTGCGGCAGCAGGCACGCACTGCTCGCCAAGCCAGACGAGCCGCACAGCAGCAGCAAGCGCCGCAGCCGCGTGTGGAGAACGCAAACAGTCAAGGTCAGCGTTCGCCTGACCGTTTTGAAAACCGCCGCCGCGACATGCCCGGAAACGCTCCCGCCGGACGCAACAACGCTCGTCCGCCGCGCGTTCTGCGCGAGCGGCCTGCCAGACTGCCGCGCCGCCTTCTGCGCCCGTAGCAGCTTTCCAGAGTGCTTTGTAGAATTACAGGCAGCCGATTCTTGATTGAAGAATCGGCTGCCTGCACGTCTGCGTTTATCATTGCCGATGTGCGCAATAATCAATCATACGACGAACAAGCAATCTGACGGGCGACGGGCGGCGTTTAGTGCTTGACGCATCACACACATTTTGCGCATCATAGGCGGACGGTATTAACTTATGCGCCGGATGCCATTCGACAAGCGATCCGTTTCAGCGCGTTCTTATTAAAATTTCTACGGCTTTCGATAATGTTGCCGCTAGTCGAGCGTTATCGCACGCATTTGTATGAATCTCGTTTCTTAATCTACGAATGAACATTGCCGCGCGCGCGCTGTTGGAATTGCAGGAAACGACGTTGCTGGCGTGGCGCGCGGCGCGCGGGCTATTCCGGCGTCCGATGTACATCGCCGAAACCATCGCGCAGATGGATGCCATCGGCGTCGGCTCTTTAACAATTATTTTGTTGACAGGATTTTTCA
>JAABUK010005264.1_pt1 | contig 20356 bp, 29 predicted proteins | sample 5559141 | NCBI WGS metagenome assembly JAABUK01 (sample SAMN10711869, study PRJNA513367) | rock metagenome | isolation source: Antarctica rocks | place: Antarctica: Victoria Land, Pudding Butte nord | collected 2016-01-03 | reverse complement strand
TGGTGAGTCATGCTGCATGCATGATCTGGCATAGCATTCTGTGTAATCAAATTGGGAAATACAAACATGCTGGACATTAAAGATGCCTACTGCTGTAAGCAAGAAATGTGAGACTTCCCAGAAGAACAAGGTCCAGAAATAAAAGGTCCAGCTTACCTTCTGCAGCCGTCTCGTCTGTGGGAGTGCCTTGGTCAGTGATCTCCAGCAGGTATGGGTTCAGGAGTGGAACAATGTCAGGGGCTACTGCAGTCAGGGCTTGTGGTTGCTGGCCCTCCCACCTCTCTAGGGCAGCTAGGGCTTCCTTGGCCAGGGGCGGGTACTGCAGGCCCAAGCTGAAGGCTGTCTGCAGAGGCCCTACCAGCTCCTGCATCATCACTGTACTCTTTGAGAGCTTGCTGTGGTGTCAGGATGTAAGCCAGGATATCTGATGAGTCACAACCGGCTCCACACCCTAGACTATAAGGTATAAAATGAATGTGTCACCAAGTTGCACCGTAGCCTGGCTCCAAAGCAATGTTTCTCTAAGGCTGGAATTGCCAGCCTCACTAGAATTTTCCTTTGATTTATGACTCGGTTTCCTATCCAGTGTCTCTCATGCTTTGATGTAGATCTGTCTTTGTTGAACATGCTTGATGAAGACTTCATGCACATAAGCCATGACATTGTTCCACTCTACTGCCCAGAGGACTGTAATCTCAATGGTGTTGCAAGCAATCCACCTATGCAAGGGGCATAAAGCAGTAATGCATGCATGATGGGCGGAGCTGACCTGGCTTGCAGTTGGGTACTGAGAACGTACATGTGAGCATGTCTGTCCAGCCATTGAAACTTGGCTTCCAGGCACAGACACAGACAGAGGCACAGGCACAGGCACAGGCACAGACACAGGCACAGATTGACACAGGCAGAGGCAGTAAACTGGGATGGCTGGTGGCTCCACGCTAATCAGCTGCAGCTTTCGGTCAGCAATCCCACTGAGTAAAAGACTCACGTGTATGGTCATGACTGAAGAAGGGGCAGACAGCAGCAGCTCCAGGCAGGACTCCAGCAGCTCATCCTTGTAGCGGCGGCAGGCAGTCACAACTCCTCTCAGTGTTTCTCGGTACACCTCCAAGCACACACTGCCTGCCACCTGCTCAAAGGTTGCCCCCTGGGTATCCCCACCTGCACCACTGGCCATGTCATATGTTTGCATTGTCACTTTGAACACGTGTGGGGTACAGTAAGGGTGGATGTGGCGATGCTTCTGTGTATCTGCATATACAACATAGTGAGAGTGTGGGTATGTCCCAGACCAGCAGCAGTTGCCCCCTGCAGATGTTGTCCCAAAATTCTGATGCAGCGTTTGAGTGTACAACTGACATTGCCCACTTAGGAGTCTTGAGGCAGGTTTAGAGGGTTTTGCCCTGTCAAAATGCATTGAAACTATGCTGACAGAGAAGCTGGGAGGGACCGTCGCCTGCATATGGGGCACCCAGGGTGGAAAGGGGCGAGGCATTTGCCTGCGCAACTTTCAGGTGGGCTATTGATCTCAAGCAGCAAGACAGCAAGCCTGAGCTTAGTTGACGCTTTAGATCACCATGCCCTCATTCAGCTTGCTTGTTTTGCACACTCAGCAAGGGGCCCTTCTGGTTACAAATTTCTGACAGCTCATAGCATTGTCACCACAAATTTATCCAAGCTAATGCATCAATGTTGACATAAGATCTGCAATGCCTAGGCGCTACCTGTCAAACTGGCAAGGGAAAGACAGCATGATAACAATGACAACAATGACACACTAAATGCACAGTATCCCTAATCAACAGCACTGTTCAGGCTCACGGGTAGTCTGCACACTCAACACACGAATGCTGACCTGTCGGCTGCAGTGAGCCAGACTCGCTGGTGAGGCGCATGGTGACAGTCAACATCCTGTAGAACCCGCTGAGCAGGGGTCTCTGGCCTGAGGCTGCCACCAAGTCAAGGGTCATGAGGTAGGCCCACCCCCTGAATATGCCGGGGCCACAGCCTGGTAACAGGCCACCCACGAAGTCTGCTAGATTGATGAATGCACGCATGTCACCCAGGTTGCGCGCTACCAGGCCTGTGCCAATGTCAGCGCTGATAGGCTCCCCTGCAGGGTCCCCACCCTGCACAGTAGCAACATGCTGTCTGAAGCCAGCAACAGGGATTGTCATAGTCTCATGCAGTACAGCTCCGGCGCAAGCTGTTGGTAGCGATGTCATGGGGCCAGCTGCAGGAATTGCCATGTCTTGTTCAGTTCAGCTGACATGTGTCTTGCCCTGGGGTTACGTGCATCGTGCCCTGAGTAGCTCTCTGCATGGGGACCTGTTCTGGCAGTCAGCGTACCAGTGTCAAAGTGTGTTAACGTGGTTCATCACACTGGACAGTTGTATCACATCCTTGCATTTGATTGCACTTCAGGCCAATCAGATGCAAGGGACCAGATTCACTCGAGCCTTGAGACAGACAAAATAACTTATCTCTGCCGGTCACGTTCAGCACAGCATCACACCGCGCTGCGCTCTGAATGGGCTTGATTTAGAGCAAGGCTGCATGTGTCACTCTCACCACAAGCAAGCTTTCTGCCAAATAAGCCCGCTCAATCCATACAGAAGCAGGCAGACTAGCTCCACATAGCGGATCTATACTGCAGTCTGTCCTAGCCAACTACATTGCCTACCTGTACAGAAGGTTTCTTCCTGTCAGGGCTTGTCAGCTTATCCTGCATGTCTGAAGCCACAGCACCGTCAGCTTGATGGTACTCCAAATCCAGGTTCCTGACTGCATCCATGATGGCCCGTATCAGAGCATCGTACACCGACTGCTGCTTTGCAGCTACAGCTTCTGGGGATGCATCAGCAGCATGCAGACCCAATCTGACACCAACTGCCTTGTTACTGCTGCTGCTGCCGCCGCTGCCTCTGCTGCTTTTGGAGCTTGCTTGTTTGGTAGGGGCTTGGTCCTGCAGTATGGCTTGCCAGAGATGTAGGTAGGTGCTCCAGGGCTCCTCTACATCTTCGTTCTGATTGGCTGCTACTGCTAGAGGACCTGCCAGCCAGAACAGCGTGCTATCATAACATGGCCAAATTGCTGCTGATGGTATGGCCATTGTGCTAGCACATTTGCACACCAGCATACTTGTCATGGGAGAGCAGGTGTGGTGGAGCAAGGCCCTCAGTGTCAACGGTCTACAACTGATTGACACCGGGGAGCACCAGCTCTATCTGCTACACTGAAAAGCACGTGACCACCGAAAACATTTTGTTCCTCACGTTAGCATAGCATCTATGAATGTCTGTTTTAAAACACCTTGTGTGCCACGTACTTGCCAAAAGCATGACAAGCATCGGTAGCACAAGTGTGCTGAGAAGCATGCATCAGTCGACAAAAGAAACACAACCTTGCACAGCTGCATAGTGTACGAGCCTTTCCATGACGCAGGTATTGCAGTAGGCTCTGCACATGAGTGCATCCTTAACAACCCTAGGAGATTCAAAGCATGCATCAGTGAGTCACCTGCTATCAGATTGGCCTCAGCTGGCTTGAGGGTGTACGTGAGCAGAATGCTCACAAACCTTGGCAGCACCGACTGCAGCACAGCTTGCTTTGGCGCAATGGCTGACAGGAAGATGTTCAGGGCTGCATGCACTGGCAGTCTCTGTTTGGGCCAGAGGCCCCTGTACGCCTGGGCAATCCTCTCTATGACATGCAGGCACTGCTGCAGTACTGCTTCTTCCACTGTGTCTAGTTCTGCCAACACCTTGGCGAGGGCTACCAGCAGCGCAACCTGCATCGGCAAAGGGCCTGTTGCTGCAGTAAAGCCTCACACAGGCAGACAGGTGATCCTCTCAAGATCCTGTGCTCAAAGGCGCATGCCAGACCCAATACTCAGTGCGCAACAGTGCATAGATCTTATGAAGCCTATGAATTCTTATTGCACACATGAAGGGATGACATGGCAGCAGCTGCAGGATACACCAATCAAAAACCACTGCATCATGATAATTGAAACCATAACACCATCCTGCATATCATGGCAGTGAGAATAGTTGGCAGATAGATGCGCTTTCAAATCCTGGATCAGCTGCTTGCGACAGCTAACCTCATTGGTGTATTTGTCATCAATGACATCTTCTAGTTGCTCCACTAGGTTGCCTTGCTGGACCAGAGGCGTCAGGTGCCTCAGCAGTTGTGCAACTCCCTGCATTTCACATGCATCACGTCAACTACAGATGGCAAATCACATTGTAGCTTTGTCTCGTTAAATAGCGTACCGTCTGGAATGCAGAGCCAGCTGTGATTTATCATCAATACTAGCTTGAAAGCACAGGTGATGAATGCAATGTCCAACGAAATGGAGCTGGTGAAGCGCCCCACTTCCCATTGCTGGTAATTTGGGCCAAGTAGTGAAAGGTGCTGTCCTCTACCAAGGACAGTCACAGAGGAGGTGTCGCTCATTGTCAAGCTCTTGCATGGCGCAAGCACAACACATGTACAAATCCCACCATAGCTTCCCAAGCATTTTCACGCTGTACGTCCAAACTGAACAAGCAGCAGGAGTGATAAGGTGCAAGCACAGCACTTAACCACAAGCAGTGCATATCCAAATGCCTCCTTCAGCATTGCACAAACCAGCACCAGCACGAAAATGCATGTGTGGGTACGCTGCAAGCACCTGCTGGTGAAAGAAACTTCTGGTGGGAGGTGCCACCACAGCACAGAAGCACAGGCAGTGCATGCCCAAATGCCTCCTTCAGCATTGCACAAACCAGCACCAGCACAACATGCATGTGTGAGGAAGCTGCAAGCACCTGCTGATGGAAGAAGCGCCTTGTGGGTGGTGCAAGCTCACCCACGCCAGCCACAGCAACAGCCACCTCCCTAGAGCTGGTCTGAGGGCTGCTGATCACCTGCATACATCAACACACCTTACAGTTGGTGACCTGACTGCCTAAACAGGACCTCATGCAGGCAGCAGCTCAGGGCTGTACATATCTGACCCTAGGGGAAGACATGACTGAGTCAATGACTGGATGGATGTTCACCTGTGTGAGCTGCCCCAGCAGCTGCTTGTGAATGGTCTGCAGCTTTTGTAGCGCTGCCCCTTCTGGTTCGCTCATCATCCTCGCAGCCAACTGCACCACAAGTCAGGTGGGTGGTCAACAAATCTGTATTGCCAAAAATCATGCAGTGCCACAGTGCTTTGGCAACAGCAACTGTCTTTTCAGTCAGTGAGGTAGACATCCCCTGACTAGTCAGCCCTCTATTCCCACTTTCAAACTGTCTTTGCAGCAAGTCCTGATGTGATAGATGGCAGCAACACATGACATAGTCAGATAAACTCACTAAAAAGTTGACTACTATGTGATGCAGATCATGGACAAAACAATGGGACAAGATGAAACTGAGGGGTCTAAGCATATGTGGTGGAGATGACAGTCAGAACGGTGGCATGCAGCTGCAGCTAGATGTCACAGGAACACCTAATCTACACAGTAGAAAGGCCTAGCATGCATGCTGCTGTTCATGCACACTTGGAAACAAAGTTCCGGGTAGGAGGCAGCAACCTGATGAAACACAGCTGATAGGGCTTGATCGGAACGCTCCCTGACATCCTTGTTGGCATGCTGAGTCTTCATATGGATCAGCCTGTTGATGATGTCTGTGGAATCATCTAAGAGATGCTCTTGAAACCTGTATGCCTGCAAAACATCACACATGCGTTGCCACCTAAGAAAGTTCCTGAGTATGGTTGCAGGAGTTCTGTGAACACAGCTATTGACGCCTCCACATGGTCTGCTGATGAATGCCCGTGCAGAACACAAAGCACAATCTGTTCCCTTTTGCAACCTATGTCGATCAATCTGCAGATGCATTCCCATGACAGCGGATAAATGCTGGGCTGGTTTACATACTATGCTGTTAGCTGAAACTTCCAGATAGCATAAGCAGGTGCACACCTGGAAGGCTAGCATGCCCAGAGCTGCTCTGAGGCCATGGTACCGCGACAGGCTCTGCACATTGTATATGCTCTTCTTTATGTGTTGATATGCCACCTCTTGAGCCTCAAGAGCCTCGTTGTCCTGCACGGCACACACCCTTTCCTCAAAATCCTGTGGCTAGTTGGCACAGCATGATTTTGACTGCACCAGTCTGTCCTAAATGTCCACCTGTATTGCCGTCAGGCCTGACTTGACTTTGGCGGTTGGCTGGTGGCTATGCATGCTTGGAGGCTGACAGCTGAATGCTGCTGCTGCTGACCAGAACTGGTTTGTGAGATGCTCTGTCAGCCACTGGTGCTACAACAAGGTGAAGCACAAACTAGGTAGACTCAGCAAAGCAAGTGGAAGGTGCACCTTGCACTGGGGCAGGGCAGATGAGAGACCAGCTAGGGCTCCAGCCATGTAGCCCTGGTCTGGTTTGTTGGCCTTGGACTGTGTTTGCAGTACCAGCGTGCACTCGTTCAGCAGCCAAAGATGGTCAAAGCCAAAACTTTGAGTGAAGCCCTGCATGAGAAGCCCTTGCACTGCAGTTGAAGGATCATACAGCCTTGCATATGGGCAAAAGTTCAGTGGGTGTGTGACACTGTATGCATTCACAAGTTCAAAGAGCTGTTATCACTGCAGAACTATGTTACCTGAGGTCTGGCTTCTAGAAGGTGCCCCAAGGTCTGCAGGATGTCTCCTTTGACAGTCCCTGTGATTGTCTTGACTCGCTGATAGGCATTCTGATATGCTTTTGCAAGCTCTGTAGCTGTCTTCTCATTTGGTACTGGTAGATGCCATTCCAGTATGCAATGTAAGGGCAAGAAGGTAGCTGCTTTGGCTGGATTGGAGTCTTCACGCTTGAAGGCAAAAAGGCAGATATGAATAACATTGTTGCAGTACTTTTGAGCTCTTTCTGGACCAAGCTCAGCTAGAAAGGTCTCCAAGTACTTGAAGATTGCTTCTCTGACTTTGCTACCACCCTTTCCTATGCATAGATGACAGACAAATTTAGCTTGCTGTCTGCAGTGGGGTCTAAGTACCACAGGCAAAAACACTGAGTAACTGAGACACGAGCAGCACCTTGCTGTTCAAGGGACTTGGTCAGGAATTGCAGCAAACTGTCCTCAGTGATCAGCAGGACTGAAGCAACTAGCGCAAGATCCTCATGCGTTTGACAGTTGTTTTGAACGAGCTGCACTAGTCCTCCCCAGCTTTCCGCAGCTTCGTCAGCACGGTGTCTTCCAGCGTCGTCCAACAGCAGGTCCAACGCGTTGCGAAGAGCGACACCGTCCATTTTTCAGCACATTGGCTGCACTTCGTTACGTGTGTTCAACGGTGTAGCCACAGCAACCGCGGTATATGCCGCCTGTGCGGCATGTCCGGAGCGTGCTTGATCAGGCTGGTAAATATAGACACGCCAAGGTCAGCAAAGGTGTCCACGGGCGTGCTGTCTAGTCAAAGAGACTTTCAAAGCCTTTAGCTGAATGCTCGACACAGCCCAGGTAGGTCCAAACCACACAAGTGGCGAGCGTTTCGTCGATATCCTTGACCTATCGTTTCCGATCTGAGCGTTTCAAAAGATGGCGATGCTGATGCGGTGCAGCGAATGAGCTTTGCTGACCTTACTACAGCTGTACATCACACTCTGGGTTCTACGAAACGCGGCAAGGCGACGCGCTCTCTTCCGTCTGCTGCTCATGCTGCGCCTGTTGCTTCTTTACTCTTCAGCTCTTCTTCTCCTGCAGCTGTGCAGTTTGACCATCTCGCTCGATTGCAAGCGCCGTGCAAGCCGTTCGCAAGGCAGCTCAGTCTTATTATAAGAATGTTGTGCAACATCGTCTGGGCCAAAACGCGTTTCTCAGGCCTTCATAACATTGAGGATGTACGGTAGCAGAAAGCAGCAAAGATCAGACCTAACCAAACTACGAAAGCTGACACCCGGCGCCTGTGCGATCGAGACTCTGTATTGCGGCAACTTGACCGAATGACTGCATCAGTTCCATAGACGCTGTGTTAATTCCCTGGCCAGCGACGATGCTCCCAAAAAGTCTCAGCATCCAGGGGTAATGCCCCTTTTCCATGCGCGTCCAAGCACGTGTCAAACAAAATAGTATTGACGTGAATCACTACACGCCAGACCGAGACGCTTGCATTGCCTACAACGTTAAATGACTAGTACACAAAGCGCTACACTAAGGCTACAACAGATTCTACTGTCATGGGACTACTGGCATCTTGTGACACGCTCCGACGCTGGTGAAGGGGCCATGCCAACAGAAAGGTTCAAGAAAGTTCCAGTCACCTTTGCAAGTGTCCAGGTGTGACATCCCAGCCTTGCCAGCTCTGTAAGCTTCGCAAGATGTCACCTGTGTCAGTCTACAGACGGCATGCAGGAGTATATAGCTGTGTTTGAGCCCTTAGTGCTAGAAGAGTGTGGCGCTCTGCTAGTCAGAGGAAATGAAGAGGCACTGAACATGCAAGCTCATCAGGCTGTGGTTGCCATAACCTCCCTGGTATGTCTTGTCCTCATGAAAACGCCAATGCTGCTGCTTATTGCATCAGGCTATGCTATGTTTGTTGCAAAATAATATAGATTGATGCCTTTGCTGCAGCAAGATGAATTTCTGGTATCAAGGATTGCAATGGATGAGGGGGTGGCGCGTGACTACTCTGACAACGACTTTATATTGCTGTCAAAAGATGATCCCAATGTAAGTGTCTTTGACTCCATTTCCTTGCAATCCAGCATTGCATCTGTGAGCATTACTGTTATAGCCTCTGAGGCTTCTGTCAAAAACTCATACCAATGTTGTGACAGTCCATAGTCACACAATTTCATGCTGCCTTAGGATGAAAGTGCTCGAGCTGAGCTGCATGCGATAGGGTTTGTGGATGGCCACGAGGGCCAACAAAGCCTGAGCGTGAAGTTCTATATGCAAATGAGCATGCAGGAGGGCAACGATGCTGGCAAGAAGAGGTAAGGACCTTCAGCACTGTAGGCAGAAAGATTGGTGCAGCCAGTTCGCTGGCTGAATGTGAAAGGCATGGACAGCACATGCAGTGAACCCTATACACCAATCACGCGTTTGGTATGCTGCAAGAGGTTCTGCTGCTTCACATGATTTGCGGGGCTTCAAGAACCCCACACCAACATGTTACTGGTGCAGCATAATGGTGCCCACTCTTGAGGACTGTTAGTGGGATTAGTGGATGGGATGACTGCACCTCTCACACATTTCACTGCCCCTTATGCTCGTCAGCCTGACTGCCGGTGCTCGTCTTGAATGGCAAAGTGATATGCTGATGACATGTCCTTGTTCAGCATCACGGCATGGTCTCGCCTGCGCCCTCTCATCACCGTTGAAGTAGTTTAGTATTGATCATGGTTGCATGCAGGGTGCAGGCTATGCAGGCAGGGCTGTCACAGCCTGGCAGCACTTGGTATGTCTTGAAGCTAAGCAGCATGTCCACCATAATGCGGGAGTGGTCTGCCCTGCATGCTGTTCAGGATCTCAGATTCAAGGACGTCCTCCTGTCGGCTAAGACATCCACTTCTCGCCGCACTAGCAAGCTCATGGTCCCTCAGGTGGAATGCTCATGTGTCTGCTTTGCTTTGCCCAAATCTGCTTTGGCATGTAGTCACACATTGATGTTGGTTTACGTACTGCTTGGAGATAAGCTGCATGGTGCACCAAGCTGTGTCAAGTTCTTTTGTGGATTGGTAGTCACCATGTGCAATTGATGCTGTACGCACCTGCACAGCAAACCCATTTGCACAGGAGCAATTGTGGATCACAAATTGTGATAGCAACAGCGCTTTGTATGACCTGAGCTCCACAAAGGTCACAGTCCATCTCTCTTGAAATTGCAGGGCACAGTCATTCCGGCCAGTTGCACAACATGCTGATGCTTCTGTGTCCCAGGCTGTTGACCTAATTTTGCCATGCACCTGACTTCAATTCCCTTCATCAGTGTGCTGCATGCAATGCAGATCATGAAAGAGAAAGTAGAAGCTGAGTACAATGCATCGCAAGTCAGCGCTGTCACACAGGGCTTGGACGGCACCCCCGTGGTGCTCATTCAGGTACACCCTCCATGCATTTACAATATTTGACCTGTGCATTACGTCCCACTTAGTCACTCCCAGGAGTTGAATTGGCCAGTAGCAACAGAGATGTGGCACATACTTGCATTGTGCTTCTGCATTTCAACTGCAGCCCCAGTGCAGTGGCTGCTGCCAACCTTGAAGCCGCATGGCAAAGCGTGAGGCATTGATACCAGGGCTCAACACACAAGTGCCTGTTCACCCTGCTGCATCTACACACTGTCTTGTGCACAACTGCCAGATTCATCAGCCTTTGAGCTGCTGTTCATGCAGGGGCCCCCAGGCACAGGGAAAACCAGAACAATCTTGGCTTTGCTGAGCATCATCATGCACTCTGCTCCACCTGGCTCAGCCCGCCTGCTGAAGGGCAGCACAACTGCAAGACCCATTGTGCAGATCGGCATGCAGGACCAGAAGCGATTGTGGCTGCAGTCGTCCCCATGGCTCATTGGCGCCAACCCCAGGTCACCCTTTGTCTTGTAGAAAAGCCTGCTTGCTGCATGCAACTGTCAAGATCGTTTGTCTTAGAGTGTATCCTTGTTTCCAGGAGATCTGCCAACTAGCATGAAAGGCAAGACTGGCAGCATAGCATGAATGCCTGTGTGGAGAGTCCCAGCATGCCGAGAGAGTGGCAAGCGCACTGCCATTCCAGTTCCTTCTTGTGCTCAACCCATGAGATTCTCGACACAAAGACATGCGTGGGCATTTCACCTTGCATTTGTGATGCTTGCTGCCACTGACTTCAAGCCACCACTGTGCAGGGAAGCTATCAAGCCTTGGGATGCTCCAAGCACTGTCCCAACCTACCTGGATGCATTTGGCCTGCTGAGTGTGAGCAAGCCTGTGAGGGTGGGCAAGGACGTGGGCAGAAAGTCACATGTGCTGGTCTGTGCGCCCTCCAACTCAGCTCTAGATGAGATTGTCATGCGCCTGCTGTCAACAGGACTGCTAGATGAGTAAGCCTTCTCGCTTCAGTCTCCTCGTGCAGTTCCCCATTTTGTGCCCCTTTTCCTTGCTGTCCTTCTTCTTCTCTTTAGTGGCAGAGTCCTCTTCCCCCTTTTCGTCAGCTGCTGGTGTCTTATTCCTCACTCATTTCTTCTTGCCCCCTGGCGCTGCTGTTGATGCTTTGTATTCTAGTGCCCCTCTGACTAGATGTCCATCTTTCTTTCCAGACGTCTGTGTTGTGCTGAGTGGATATTTTGATATACGAGAGGCAGAGGGCAGAGCTATGAGGTGTTTTCCGTATGCACATGCAGATTCATGCGCACTACACTCTTTATACACGCATTCAATGGCCGTCACTGGTCACATCAGTCACACTTGTCACTAGTCACACTTGGTCATGTTTGCACTTGCTGCTAGTTCATGACATGCCTTTCTGACGTTGCTTGGGCTGTGACACAGGCATGGAGACAAGCACACACCAGGCATCATCCGCATGGGTATGAACGTCCATCACTCAGTGGCCTCAGTCTCTATGGAAACCCTTGTTGAGCGTCGCCTAGAAGCTACCAAAGAGTCTCGGGTATGCGCTGTGACCTGTTGTCGCTGTATGCAGTGACATGTTGTAGGTTGCTTTTGCCTTTGGTAGGTGCTGAGCTGTATGCATTGCTGTGTCACAGAGAAGCATGACATGCATGAGATGCAAGCCGTTGCTCTCAACATAAGAAATCTCACGCTTGCAATATGCCTATTCCCTGTATTCATCATGTCCCATGGTACAGACTGGCTGTGCACCATTGCATACATTTCAACTGGCACTCATAAGGAGGGCGAGCTCCAATGGGAAAGAGTACGGTTGAACAACTGCAGCATGTCAAGCCTGCAGCTAATGAGGTGGCACAAAACTGTAGCATGTCTGCTGTTGTCCTGCTGTGACCACCTCCCCGCCTGGAAGACACCCACATTGTGTGCATCACCCTGCCTCCATCATGTCCCCTTATTCTTCTCCATGTACTATGCTGTTGTCTACCTACAGGGTGGACGGGGCCCCAGCCGGATAGAGCGTGACAGGATGAAGCTAGCACTCCTAGAGGAGGCGCACATTGTGTGCTCCACCCTGTCCTTCTCCGGCTCAGGCCTCTTTGCTCAGATGAGCCGCAAGTTTGATGTGGTGGTCATTGACGAGGCAGCCCAGGCTGTGGAGCCTGCCATCCTAGTGCCTCTTGTGCAAGGAGTCAAACAGGTCAGTCACTCAAGCGCCCCCATGCTGCAAATTCAAATTTTCCACACCATGTGCAGAGCCAAAATCAGGTCAGCGGCGGGTTCTGCGCTGCCAACCGTGTCAAGGCTTCAGTCGGCCATGCTTGATGTCACAAATCCACCAGGTCCTGTGGTCAGGCAGTCACCAACACCGCAGGTCATGTGACGATAAACTTGGTTCATGTTCTGCTAATAGCGTAGTTCCTCACTGCAAGTTAGCCTCTTAAGAAGTATGCATCTGTATCTCAACTCAAAGTAAAATCCTGATTGATGACAGAGTGAGCCATTGGTGCAGGTGTATTTGGTGGGCGACCCTATCCAGTTGCCAGCAACAGTCATCTCCAAGCGTGCAGTATCTTTTGGGTACGATGTGTCCCTATTCAAGAGGCTGCAGCAGGCGGGGTACCCAGTGCAAGTGCTGGACACCCAGTACCGCATGCACCCCTCCATATGCCGCTTCCCATCCAACCAGTTCTATGATGGGGGGGTCAAGACAGGGGAGGGGGTGGAGGCTCAGACCCAGCGACCCTGGCATGCTGACAAGGTGAGATTGTTAAATCTGACACATTTTGTGTGCTTAGCTGGCATGTTTGCATCAATCACAGCAGGCGGGCTGGGCAACTTGTGATAAAAAGGGTGGAAGCTTCAGCCCAAGTTGTTGTCTGCTGTCATCTGGTTGGACCTGTTTGGGTCTGATCTGTGGCTGAGGACCAAACGGCCCATGTGCTGGACATCAGGCAACTAGTTTGCAATACAGGCCACCCGAGTATGTGTGCTGGGTAGATCTTTGGCCCCTTGTGTGTTGCTGAGTGCCTCTGGCTGGCAGTAAGCCAGACATCAACAATTTTGATTCAAGTCCAGCTTCTCATCAGGCAGCAAATCACAAGCAAGACCAGTGTGTCTGATCTGTCAGCATTTGGTCCCTGGCATTGCTTGGTACATCTAGCATTGCTTCATTGCCAGATGCATAAAAAGATACACCCCAAGGCCCCACGGCTTACAGATCAGGCATGCTGGTCTTGGTTTTCTTTATTGTTTTTACCCCACAACACCTGGAACCTGAGCTTGTCCTTTGCAGTCCAAACCATGACTAATCACCTGTCTTTGCTGTGTAGGCCTTTGGCCCCTTTGTGTTCTATGACGTGTCCGGCAAGGAGTCCATTCCAGAGGGCAGCTCCTCCATTGTGAATGTGGTTGAGGTGGAGATGGTACTCTGTGTGTACCGGGAGCTGGTCCATCTGCACCCAGACCTGCGCACCAAGCCCTCTGTGGCTGTCATCTCTCCCTACAAAGCACAGGTCAGCTCAACTGCTGTGCTGCCTGAACTTACATCATGACCTGCAACCCAAGTCCTCTGTTGCTGTCATGCCTCCCGTCAAAGCACAGGTAAGCACTGCTGAAACATAGACTGGTGTGCTGTCTGAACCTTGTGACCTGCCACTAATGCCCACTGTGGCTATTAGGCACAGGTAAGCGTCTCGCAGGTGCAGCATCCATTTAGTTACCCTGTTGCAAGTTTTGCCTCTGCTGACCAAGTGGATGTGATGGCTGGTCATGTATGCAGCTGAACAGGCTACAACGTGGCATCACATACCTCCACAGGTCTGTCGTCTTACCTGCCACTCTGCTTGCACTTGCCTTGCCAAGTCTACTGTCTGGAACACTGCTTGATGTCGCCTGCTGCTGACGCCTACTGGCCTTGCTTGTCACATCAGTCTGTTGGTCACATGGCCATATCTGGCTCCACTAACTTTCAAAATGTCAACAATGGATGCATGATTGAATTGTGGTGTGGGGAGCAGGTGAAGCTGATGAGGGAGAAGTTCCGGCAGGCCCTGGGGGAGGAAGGGGCCCGCATCGTGGATGTCAACACCGTTGATGGCTTCCAGGTATGCCATCGTAAGCTGACACCTTTGAGCTTGCACCAAAGTGATCTGTAGCTTTAGGCACAGACAGCGTCGGCTGTGTCGTGACAGGTAAATGGTGGCTTGATGACAGTAACATGACAACATTGCTTTGCTGAAGGGCAACAGATCTGTCTATGGGCTTCCAGCTGCCGAAGACTTTGCACTGAAAGTGACACAGATTGCCCATGCTCAGAGCACATGCATGCACCATATGCCTTTGCTGTCACGGTGCGAGAGGGCAGGGCTGAGTGTGTAAGTGACTTACATGAGTGGCTCTGAGTAAGCCATGAGTGAGTGGTGAGTGATTGATTGCAGGGCAGAGAGAAAGACGTGGCTATCTTCAGCACTGTGCGCACTCAAGTTGGGCGCAGCATTGGCTTTGTAGCTGATGAGCGGCGTATGAATGTGGGTCTGACGCGCGCCAGGTCCTCACTCATTGTCATTGGTAACGCCAAGGCGCTGAAGGGTGATGAGCGGTGGGGCAACCTCATCAAGCAGGCAACGGTCGACAGGTCAGCTTCAGGAGGTCCAACTTTCTGTTGGTATTGGTTGTGTCACAGCATGACATGCTGTAGTGTGCTGCGCTGTGCTGCACTGGGCTGTGCTGGGCTGTGCTTGGCTGTGCTGTGCTGTGGCTGTCTTTTAATATTGAACACTGCTGTGACTCTTGTCATGCTGCAAATGCCAAAATGCCCTGCACCACAAACCTGCTGGTTAAAGGCACTTACTGGCAAATCTTTGTATCTGCATGAGCATTCTGCATTGGGTTGAGTGTGTGCTGGTGTTGCAGATGTCTTTACCGGCCTGCAAAGCCATTTGCAGATTACCTTCAGAAGGTCATCAGCGGCAAGGTTGCTGCAGCAAAGCCCACTGCTGCAGACCTCAAGGTACAGTCTGGGACTGCACAGCCACTGTACATCATGGCTGCCAATATGGGCACAACATCATGGCTGCCAAGATGGGCACAAGTGTACTGTGTCTAACATTCAGCCAACCTCATACAAGCGCACAGCACCTTGTGGCTGACACACCATGGCATAGTGTCATGGGCTGTGTCAGGTGTTGCTTCAGTGTTGCTAGCTGTGCTTGCTGGCAGCTGTGCAGCCTCAGACCATGCATACAGAAGACTCAAATGACTTTCCAAATGAGGACGACCTCGTTTTCCATATCTGCAGGCAAATAAAGTGGCTGCCCCAGCATCTGCAGTAAATGCGGCTCCAGATGAGGATGATGCAGATCTTTACAGTGATGATGACACATCTGTTGCTGCGACAACAGGTCCCCATGCAAGGGCTGGTAAACGACGCATGGAAGGAGCTACACCTGGAAACCAGATTGCTGCAGCCAAACGCGCCAAACAAAGCCGCATTTGATGGTGAGGCCAAATCAGGGCAATGCACAACATGTGCATCCACAGAGAGCTGTACCATGTCGTGTTTGTTGATAGTCTGCATCATGCTACAGCTGTTCAGGTTGAACGTTGCCAATTCCAGTCACTCAGGTGTCCAGCAGCAATCACAGCAACTCTGTCAGGCAGTATCCTAGACCAGGTAGCCTTTAAAGCCCCGGGTTTTCAGACAAACCAAATGAATGAAGGCACCTGAGACAGGTACAACAGGGAGTGCATGTCGACCCTACCAACTACTTGTGTCCCATAAGGCAGCGTATGATGATGTCATGATTTTTGTGTTTACGTGAGTCAGCCAAATCCACATCATAGCTGCAAGCTCACAGAACTTTTTTTGGAAGTACTCACGCATTGCGTAAGTCGCTCCTGCAGTGCCTCTGGCTTTAAGGAACATTGTTACACCATGTGACATTCCAGCGCAAAACGTGTATGAACGTGTGTGTGGTTGTAACAAGAGTGATGTGCAGAGCCGGCAAGACCAGCTGAAGGCAAGAGCCCTCATTACGACTGATGGAAAAGGGATTGCAGAAAGCAAGCTAATTTTCTGCTGTATACCAGAGTGTTTGCTGATCACCATGTCCATTGGCAGATCAGCGTATAATCGAGACTGCCTGACAGAGTGTTGCAAAACTGGACATCAAAACCTTCAACACAGAAGTTGTCCTGCACAGTCTACAAGCTCCAGAAAAGTGCAATTGCATGACATGTTGAACAGCTCAGTGGGGGAAAAGGCAACATACACAAATGCTGAACTAGTCATCACAGCATAATTTGGGCTAATACGGTAGTCTGGGCCAACAATGATTAAGTCTACTCAACACAGCTGGCCTTATAATGCAACTCATAGCTAAATATGCTGTGCGCACACATCACAAACAGCAACCAACTTGCATCTGCGATTCTAGCTTGTGGAAATTTTAGTAACCAGGAACTTTGTCAAGGGCTGCCTGTGTCCATTTTTTCGCTGGTAATGCTTTTTGGGCTTCATTTTGTACACAATCACCTTCTCCCCCTTGAGCTCTTCCAAGATCTCTGCCTCAACAGTAACGTTTTCCAAGTACGGTCTGCCACTTGAAAATGTGCCGTTTTCTTTGGATGCAAGAACTCTGCCAAACTTGATTGTGCTGCCTGGTTCAGCCTGCAATGACAGCTGAGCTGAGCACAGAGCATTGAACACAGAGTCAACAAGATTGTGGTCCTCTCCAGTCTTACGCCTACCTGAAGCCTATTGCAAGTGTACCACCGTCCTTCCTCTAGAAGCATTTGTGTACCTGCTGCATCTACGATGGCATATTTGTCTGAGAGGCTGACATATGACGGCGTTTGCCTGCTGCCTTCTACATTTGCTGCTGTATCTGTGGGCCGGGCAGGTGCCTCAACTGCAAACCATGAAGTATTTGCAAAACTGGGTGCAACTAGGTGTCTGCAGTCTGCTTCAGCAGCAAGTCCGGTGGCTACGGCATAAAACGTGCAGCAGATATGACATGAAGTAAACCTGTCTGCGCCCGGACCAACTGTGTATGCTTGACCGACCGTGATCTGAAATGCAGCAGCTTGTTGCAGCTCCAGGGTGCCCGTCGGACGGCGGTTACTTGCGCTGCATGCGAGCAGCAAGGGATTGTGCCCAAAGCAACAGCCATTGGGAATTGGTCTGCGAAACAGAGCTGTAACTTCGACAGCCAAGGCTTGAAAACGTCCAGAACGCTATCGTACACCACCGTCTCCTGTAGGGTCTTCCGTAGGGTTTGTAGTGTACGCGGTACGTGGTACGCAGATACTAAAGCCGTTCGGAAATTGAACCGTCATGAAACGCATTTTCAGCGTCCCTCAGACTTTGACTGTTTCGGATCTCACCTTGCAATTTGGCGTAAGAGGGTTGGGCTTTTCGTCGCGTATGCTAACAGAGCGAGGTAAGCAGAACTGAAATACTTGTACAGAAGACAGGGCGTTTTGTGTCCTGAGGACCTCTACTTGTGCGCAGGTCTAGTTCTCTGGCTAATGTTTCCTTGTTAGAGCACAGCTCTTGTGACAGCAAAAATGGTGAGCCGCCTGTACAACATGACTGTGTTGTTGCAATTTGGACCAGGGCAGCAGCAGCAGCAGCACCACCAGTCGTAGTCCTGAAGGTGTAGTGTGTAAACCTGCAGAGCCGCACGCCCATACAAGCACTCAAGCTCTGCACATACAGCTCTTGCAGGCGTAGTTTTTCTGGCATGGTCACAGAAATCCCTCCTGGCAGGCAGCTTTTAGACGTGTCTCGCGACAGCACCACCCCAGTCCCTGCAGGCCTCCTAGGAGACATACGTTCAGCTGCCAGGTCTCACGGCTTGATGCGCATAGCCGGCTTTATTGTTGGGGCAGGGGTGTGTATGTCTCTTGAGCCAGCACCCGTTGTTGGGGGACCCCAACTGGTCTTTGGCATCTACAAACCGCCAAGACCCCCCAAACAACCAAACAAAGCAGCTGCAGCAAATTTGCCCAAGGCAGTGTCAGGCAGGAGGATCAGGCAAAGCACCTGCAGCAGGAGTGACCAAAGCAGCTGCAGCGGCATCAAACAAAGCAGCCCCAAATGTATCAACCAAGGCAGTCCCAGGCGGGAGCCCATCTCAATCTGCAGCGTTGCTGGACAATTATCCAACACTGCACAAGCAATTGCGGGAGGTCACATCTCAAGCCTTCAGTGTGGCACAGAGTGATTGTGTCCTCAAACTTGTGTCAGATCGTGCCCTGAGAAGAGGTGTCGGTTCCAAGCTCCACGGTGGATTTCTGACGACAAGCCTCATGTCTTTGCAGCCACAGCGCATACTTACGACAGACAAACGAGGTTGTAGCTTCCCTTGTGCGTTTGATATTGGGATGCCCACAGAAGACCTGCATGCGGGCTTTGCAGCTGGTGCAATGCTCCTCACTCAGACCAATGAAGAGCTGTTTAGCATCATGGCCTTTGATATTGCATACATCTATGCATACCATGAAGCTGAGCGCAAAAGCTGGCGTTTGCTCCTCAACACAGTCATCATTGGCAGTCTGGCAGCCAGCAGCAGCATGGGGCTATTGCCATTTGCAGCAGCAGCAGTCGGCATAGATGCAGTGGTCAACAAAGTGGTTGTTGGCATCTGGTTGCACCGGAGGCAGCAGTACAAAGCAGATGCTATGGGAGCAGCAATCAGCATGGCAGCAGGATGCAGCGCTGACCGCATCATCTCCTACATGCAGCGCACCCATCTGGTAGAGGTATATGATAAAGTCACCTAGCCACAGATGCTATTTTCACGCCAGGGTTGGCAGCCAGGTCATCCAGCCTTCGGCAGCTGGTGCCAAAGAGTGGCTTGCCAGAGAAGATTCCTGTCACTCTGCAGGAGCTTCAGGCTTGGATCTGCATCTCTGGATCCAAAGCCAAGAGATTGTCACCAGAAGCAAAGACTGACTTCAATGCTGAGGTCAAGGCCATTGAGCATGTGCATGTTGGCTCGTTGCATACCATGCGAGATCCAGTGCAGCGGTGGGTTGACCCATACCCAGATTGGCTGGACAGAATCGCCTATGTACAAAGCCTTAGCATCCTCAAGGCTGCCCAGCCTATCCAGAAGAAGCAGACCTCCAAGATGGACGCCTTGCAACACTCACTGACATCCTTGCAGGCTTCAGAGCATTGGCCCCAGGCTGTCAAGTGTATGGGGGTCAAAGATCTGAATGCAAAGGCAAAATATGACTAGAGGCTGGAAGTCAGAAAAGAAGCAGATTCACAAGTGAGATTGATTAGCATAACATTTTGGCTTCTGGCAAGCACGGGTGGATCTCATGGAAGCAGGCTTGCATTATCAAGTTCTGCAGCCTGACTGAGCAGTCATGATGCTTCAGGGATGCTAGCTGGTGCACCCCAGGCAGAGTGTAGTGGCATTGTATAGCAGCAATGAATAGTAATGCAATCAGTGACTGCCAAGCAATGCTGGTGTTCATTTAGGTCTCTATCCTACCACAAACAGTTCTGTAGCTTTATTTTATGCACAATATGTGTTTAGTTCAAGAGCAGCAGTACATCTAGGCTGTTTCAAAAATTGCACTTGGTGTCTGTCATTGCAAACAGATAACAGGTCTGGCCATCTTGAGTGATGCAATCTTGAACTTGTATAAACGCAAAAGTTCCTTTCACATTGTACAATGCTTTGGCGGTTGCAGCCAATTGGCAGGTGTACGGATCACATGTTTATGTTCTGATCAGAGTTAGGCTTGAAAGCTAGTCAGACACGAAGGCCTGCTGTGTTTGGCTTCTGAAACCAACCAGTTTGGTCTGATTCACAGACCCCTCAATGTAGCGCTGGTTTGACCTGTCGTGCTGTGTTAGCGCTAGCCCACAAGACTTGCAAGCCCACAATTGTATCTCCACACGGAGCTGTCTCACTGAGTCATGATCATGCATGCAACTTCTCGAACTGAGGGAAGCTCCGGGCTGCCGCCTTAGGAGGCTCCCGTTATGATCGCGTAAACTTTTCTTTTCTTTCTTCGAACTGAGGGTTTTAAATACTGCCTTCATGACACAAGCTATGCCGCATGGTGCCTTAACCAAGTCACCTAATCTGATTGGAAGCCACAAGCCGCACTGTCTGTACAATAAAAATGACTTCGCCGCGTGGTCATGGATTACAACAGGGCTTTTCCATCGAAATGTCCCAAAGCCCTCAGCGTTTAACTTATATAAGCCATGTATATTGCATCGGATCTCAGCTCAGAATCTGAGATT